>Ga0190272_10000967_pt1 | contig 14045 bp, 13 predicted proteins | sample Popmic504T_FD_133746 | JGI IMG/M metagenome (GOLD analysis project Ga0190272, IMG submission 133746) | Populus adjacent soil microbial communities from riparian zone of Shoshone River, Wyoming, USA - 504 T | ecosystem: Environmental > Terrestrial > Soil > Riparian zone | place: USA: Wyoming...
CGGCGCGCCTTCATCAGCCGTAGGCAGTCCACGATGTAGCGGATCTGGTTCTCGATCACGAACAGGATCGACTGGGCCCCGCCACCCGAGTTGGGCCCCATGATCAGGAACATGTTGGGGAAGCCCGCGACGGTCATGCCCAGGTAGGCCGTCATACCGTCGCGCCACGCGTACTGGATGGTCTCTCCGTCCCGGCCGACGATCTGGTCGGTCGCGAAGCGGTTGTCCGTCGTGAAGCCGGTGCCCAGGATCACCACCTCGACCTGGTGGAGCCGGCCGTCGACGGTCCGGATTCCCGTTTCGGTGAAGGTCGAGATGGCCGCGGTGGTCAGGTCGACATCGGGCCGCATCAGGGTGGGCAGGTAGTCGTTGGTCAGCAGAATCCGTTTGCAGCCGATCTTGTACGAGGGCACCAGCTTGGCCCGTAGTTCCCGGTCGGGGATCTGCTTGTCCAACATCCGTCTGGCGGCGATCTCGAGCGGGGTGAGGAACCGCGGATTCAGGAACGCCAGCACCGGCACCTCGTGCGTCCAGTAGGCCAGCATCCGGTAGACGCGGTGGGTGAGCGGCACCGCGGCGAACATCCGGTGCTCGAAGGAGCTCAGCGGGCGGTCCGCCTTCGGCAGTATCCAGTGCGCGTTGCGTTGGAAGACGTCCACGTGAGCCGCGGTCCGGGCGATCTCCGGGATGAACTGCACGGCGCTGGCGCCGGTGCCGATCACGGCGACCCGCTTGCCGGCCAGATCGACCGAGTGATCCCAGTTCGCCGAGTGGAACACTGTGCCGGTGTAGTCCTCGATGCCCTGGAAGTCGGGAATGTTCGGCTTGTTCAGTACCCCGGTCGCCATGACGACGACACGTGGGCGGAACTCCAGACCCGACCGGGTGCGCACCACCCATCGATCCGCGGCCTCGTCGAACCGATAGGACACCGCCTCGGTGCCGTACCTGATGTGTCCGTCGATGTCGTGGTCCTTGACCACCCGTCTGATGTAATCGAGGATCTCTGGCTGGCCGGCGTACATCCTGGTCCAGGACCGGTTGGGCGCGAACGAGTACGAGTACATCGGGCTGGCGACGTCGCAGGCGCACCCCGGGTAGGTGTTCTCCCGCCAGGTGCCGCCGAACTCGTGGGCCTTCTCCAGGATGACCACATCGGTCTGCCCGGCCTCGCGCAGCCGAACCGCCATCCCCAGCCCGGCCAGGCCGGCTCCCACGATCAGCACGTCGGGCGATTCGACGAGGTCGCCCCCGGTCGGCGTTGCTGTCATCTGGGCGCTCCTTGACCTGGTGCCGGCAATTCGCCTCGCCATGATGGCGGTGCTCCCTGAAATGGCTCTGTTCGTCGGCCGGGGTTCGGGTCAGGACCGCGTCAGGGCGATCTGCGAGGGTCGGGACGACGACCGCGATCCGCCTGGATGGGAGAACCCGACCCAGTGAGCGACACCCAGACTCCAGAGGCCGCTCGGGTGGGCGTAGCCGTGATCGGTGGCGGTCTCGCCGGTCTCGCCGCCGCGATTCGCCTTCGCGAGCGCGGCTGGGACGACTTCCTCGTCCTGGAGCGTGGCGACCGAGTGGGCGGCACCTGGCGGGACAACGACTACCCGGGGGCGGCCTGCGACGTGCCGTCGCACCTGTACTCGTACTCGTTCGCCCCGAACCCACGATGGACGCGGTCCTTCTCCGCACGGGCCGAGATCCAGCGGTACATCGAGGACGTCGCCGCCAGGTACCGCCTGCGGGAGCGGCACCTGTTCGACTGCGAGGTGCTGAGCGCGACCTGGCTGGACGACGCGGCCCGGTGGGAGCTGAAGACCAGTCGGGGCTCGATCACGGCGGACATCCTGGTCGGCGCGTTCGGCGCGCTGTGCGAGCCGGCCCTGCCCGACATCGAGGGAATCGCCTCCTTCGCCGGCCCGATCTTCCCGTCCGCCAGGTGGAACCACGACGTGGACCTGACCGGCAGACGGGTGGCGGTGATCGGCACCGGCGCGTCGGCCGTCCAGATCGTTCCGGCCATCGCGGACCGGGTCGGCCGGCTGGAGGTGTACCAGCGGACGGCGCCGTGGATCCTGCCCCGGCTGGAACGCCGATACACCGCGCCCGAGCGGTTCGCCTTCCGACACGTGCCCGGCTACCAGCGCCTCGCCCGCAACGCGATCTTCTGGATGCACGAGGCGCAGGCGGTCGGCCTGGCGCGGGTACCGCGGATGCTGAAGCCGGTGGAACTGCTCGCCAGGGCCAAGCTGCGCCGTGAGGTGCGCGACCCGGCGCTACGACGGCGGCTGACTCCGGACTACACCGTCGGCTGCAAACGCATCCTGTTGTCCAACGACTACCTGCCCGTCTTCAACCGGCCCAACGTGCGACTGATCACCGACGACATCACCGAAGTGCGTGGGAACGCGATCGTCACCGCCGACGGCACGGTGCACGAGACCGACGCGATCGTGCTGGCCACCGGCTTCCGGGTGACCGATTCGCCCACGTACCAGATCATCTTCGGACGGTACGGACGCAGCCTGCAGGACGTGTTCGACGACGTCGGCCGGCAGTGCTACAAGGGCACCGCGATCAGCGGCTTTCCCAACATGTTCCTGCTGGTGGGCCCGAACACCGGGCTCGGCCACAACTCGATGATCTACATGATCGAGGCGCAGGTGAACTACCTGATGGACGCGGTGGCCACCGTCCGCCGCAACGGCTACCGCACGGTCGAGGTGCGGCGGGAGGCACAGGAGCGCTATTCGCGGACGCTGCAACGCAAGCTGGCCCGCAGCGTGTGGAACACCGGGGGTTGCACCAGCTGGTACCTGGACAAACACGGAGCCAACACCACGATGTGGCCGGGCTTCTCCTTCGAGTTCCGCCGGATGACCAGGTCGTTCGACGCCGACGCGTTCCACTGTCGGCCGGCCCCAGGGAGCACAAGCCGTGACACAGGACAATGACGTGTTCGCCGGCAAGGTCGCCGTCATCACCGGCGCCGGATCCGGCATCGGCCAGGCCCTGGCCGTCGAACTGGCCGGGCGCGGGGCGCGGCTCGCGCTGTCAGACGTGGCCTCCGACGGGCTGGAGGCGACCGCGATGCGCTGCCAGGCACGCGGCGCCGAGGTGGCGACCGACCGGCTCGACGTCACCGAACGAGCGGCGGTGCTGGCGTACGCCGACGACGTGCGGGCCCGGTTCGGCGCGGTCAACCAGATCTACAACAACGCGGGCATCGCCTTCTACGGCGAGGTGGACCGGCAGCATCAGAAGGACATCGAGCGGGTGTTCGACGTCAACTTCTGGGGCGTGGTGGCATCGATCACCGCCTTCCTCCCGCACCTGATCGAGTCCGGCGACGGGCACGTCATCACGGTGTCGAGCCTGTTCGGCCTGATCACCTTTCCCGGGCAGAGCGCGTACAACGCGTCCAAGTTCGCCGTGCGCGGGTTCACCGAGGCGCTGCGGCAGGAGATGCTGGTCGGCAGGTACCCGGTACGGGTGACCTGCGTGCACCCCGGCGGCATCAGGACGGCGGTCGCGCGCAACGCCACCGCCGCCGAGGGTCTGGACGCGGCCGCCATCGCCAGGAAGTTCGACCAGCGGCTCGCGCTGCACAGCCCGGAGATGGCGGCCAGAGCCATCGTCAACGGAGTGCGCCGCCGCCGAGCGCGCGTCGTGATCGGGGCGGAGGCCAGGGCCCTGGACCGGCTGGCCCGGCTGACCCCGGTCGGGTCGCAACGGTTCGGCGCACTGCTCTCCCGGGTGGTGGCCATAGCGCCGCGACCGGGGACCAGGCCGTGAGGGCGCCGACGATCCCGCTGCCACTGGCCAGGACCCTTCTCCGTCCGCTGTACCGAACGATCTTCCGTCCGCGGATCCCCTGGCGGGTGCAACGCGCCGTGCTCAACGGAGTCGCCCGGTGCCAGCCGCTGCCGACCGGCACCCTTCGGCGTCCGCTCGTGCTGGGTGAACGCGCGGCGGAACGGGTGGTCGCCGACCACGACGGCGGGTCGGGCGCGGTCCTGTACCTGCACGGCGGCGGGTACACCGTCGGCTCCATCGGCACGCACCGCTCGCTGGCCGCGCACCTCGCCAAGCGCACCCGCCGCCCGGTCTACCTGCTCGACTACCGGCTGGCCCCGGAGCATCCGTGCCCGGCGGCGGTGGTCGACGCGGTCGAGGCGTTCCTGGCCATGGTGGTGGACGAGGGCCACTCCCCGGGCGACATCGCGCTGGCCGGTGACTCGGCCGGCGGGGGGATCGCGCTGGCCGCCGCGCAGTGGCTGATCCATGAGCACGGGATGACACCCGCGGCGCTCGCCCTGATCTCCCCGTGGTCCGACCCGGCGTTCGTCCCCGTCCGACGGCGTGACGTGGTGGTGAATCGAGCGTGGGGTTTCGCGTGCGCCGGCGCCTATCTCGGTGACGGCGACGCACTCGATTGGCGGTATGCGCCCGCGCAGGGAGATTTGTGTGGGTTGCCGCCGACCTATGTGCTCGCGGCCGAGGAGGAGATATTGCGCGATCAGATTGTCGAGTTGGCCGTCGCGCTACGTCGGTCAGGGACCACGGTGCGTTATGTGGAGAGTCCCCGTCTGTGGCACGCGGCCCAGGCCCAGGCCGGTTTGGTGCGGCAGGCCGCGGACTCGGTGCGCGACATCGCCGGGTTCCTCACCATCCGCTTCCTTCAAAGATCTCCGAAATGTCGTACGTTGACATGATCTTCCGTCGGCAAACATAATCACTGGGCGGTTATCCGTGTGCGACAAATTCGCCTACGCAGCGGGCTCCAATTGCGATTGATCAGGAAGGGGAGGACGCATGCCCACAGTGGTCCCCGAGCTCGCGTCGGGAGGGTGGCCGACAGCCTCGGCGTGTCACCGCAGGTCTCACCCGGCCAGCGTGGCGTCCACGAATCGGCGGATCTTGTCCGTCACCTCCGGGTCGCCGGCCCGCAACGCGGTGTTCGCCGCGCACAGGACGGCGTCCACGACGAAGGCGGTGAGGTCGGGGTCGGTGTCCGGGATCTCGCCGGCGACCACCGCGTGGCGGACCTCGCCCGCGATGAAGGCGAGCCATTCGTCCCGGTCGCGAAACAGCGCATCCCGAACCGGACCGGGTCGGCTGTCGTAGTCGGCCAGGTTGGCCGCGCGGAAGCAGCCGCCCTCGAACAGCGGCGTCTCGGCGTAGACGATCCAGCGATCGACCATGGCGCGAAGTCGGGGGACCCCGTGTCCGGTGGAGCGAATCGGGTTGATCACCGCGTCGATGAACATCTCGCGGGCGTGGTCGACGGTCGCCACCTGCAGGATTTCCTTGGTCTTGAACATGGTCTGCACGCCGGCCTTGCTCAGTCCTGTGTCCGATGCCAGTCGGCCGAAGCTGAGTCCCACCAGGCCTTCGAGGGACGCCAGGTCGACGGCCCGGCGCAGGACGATCTGACGGGTACGGGCGCCACGAAGGAGGCGCCTGTCCGTGATCTCCGCCTCGTCGACGACAGAGTACATACGGTCGAGTGTACACCTTTTCGCTCGGGTATGCGCCCGTTGGCGTGGATCGAGTAGGTATCCAACAGATATAGAAGTGGTGAGCTCGTTGGTGGTGTCGGGTTTCCGCCAGAACTGCCGATCGCATCGCATTTCCGACGACGTGATCGGCGGCCCACGACCAGGGGGTCAAATGGTAGTAGGAATCGGTATTCTCGGGCCGCTCCGGATCGGGTTCGCCAATAACGAGCCCATTCTCAGTGGTGCGAAGCTGCGAAGCATTCTCGCTATTTGCGCCTATCGTGCGGGAGAAGAGGTTCGACGTGACGAACTGATCGAGGAACTCGACCTCGCCCGTACAACGGGTGATGCCGTCAACGCTCTGCACGCGCATGTCGTACGCCTACGGAGGTGGCTGTCGCAGCATGGCGGGCAATCGGGGCTGCTGGAGACGGTCAATTCCGGCTACCGACTCTGCATCGACCGGGCGGATGTCGACGCGCACCAGTTCGTCGACCTGGTGCGGAAGGCATTGAATCTGGCGCCGGGAACGCCATCGGTCGTGGCCGCGATCCTCGAGGAGGCGCTCGCGCTCTGGCGGGGCGACGCGCTGCAGGACACGGTCGACGGACCACTGGCCGCTGCGGCGGCCGACGAACTGCGCCAATGGCGGTTGGTGGCCCGAGAGACCTTGATCGACGCATGGCTGGCGCTCGGCCAGGATCAGAAGGTCGCGCTCAGCGCACGGAGGTTCATCGCCGACGATCCGCTCAACGAATCGATTCGAACCCGTCACGTGGTCGCCCTGCGTCGAATGGGTCGCTATTCCGAGGCGGTTGAGTGGTACAAGACCGCGGAGCGCACCCTGCACCAGGAACTGGGTGTGGCCCCGGGTCACGAGCTCCGGGCCGCGGCGGCCGGGATAGCCGGCCCGCCCGCCCGATTCATCGCGATGCGGTGAGGGGAGACCGCCCGGGTCAACAGGTGTACGACGGGTCAGTGTCGCGCGGTGGGCTGGTTCAGTGAGGCCAGTTCGGTGATGCGGCGGGCCAGCAGGCCGAGCGCGTCGGCGGCCGCGGTGTGGCAGATCTGTTCGGGATCGTCGGCCGGGTAGCGCCGGTCGACGATCTCGACGACGTGGTCGTCGGCGACGCCGATGAAGACGGTGCCGGGTGGCTGGCCGTCCTGTGGTGCCGGTCCACCGGAGCCGGTGATCGACACGGCCAGGTGCGCGCCGAGCAGGCGCCGCGCGGCGCCTGCCATCGCCTCGGCGGCCCGCGGGCTGACCACCGGCCCGGGCGGCACGTCGAGCAGGTCGTGCTTGACCTGGCGGGAGTGGGCCACGACGCAGCCGCGGTACCAGGCGCCGGCGCCGGGCGCGGCGGCGAGGGCGCTGGAGACAAGTCCGCCGGTCAGCGACTCGGCCACTCCCACTCGCAGGCCGGTGGTGTTGGCCAGTTCTCCCACCTGGCGGGCCAGGTCCTTGAGGTAGGTGTCGTCCACGCTCGTGCCACCGCCCCTGGTCGTCGGTCCGGTCGTGGGGCGCCGGTCCGGTCGCGGCGGCGCGCCCGCGCCAGTCGTACCCACGGCGCACCCGGACCAACCGGCGAGGCGTGTCACCCGATCGGTGACGCCGTCAGCCCCAGACCTCGGCCGCGGTCTCGACGACGAGCGCCAGCTTGGCGCGCTGCTCGTCGTGGGTGAGGGCGTTGCCCTCGACGGTGGAGGAGAAGCCGCACTGGGGCGAGAGGCACAGCTGCTCGATGGGGATGTGCTTCGCGGCCTCGTCGATCCGTCGTCTGAGGTCGTCCTTGGACTCCAGGTCCGGTCGTTTCGTGGTGACCAGCCCGAGCACGACCCGTTTGCCCGGCGGCACGAAACGTAACGGCGCGAAGGAGCCGGACCGCTCGTCGTCGTACTCCAGGAAGAAGCCGTCGACGTCCAGGTCGGAGAACAGCGCCTCGGCGACGAAGTCGTACCCGCCCTCGGCCGCCCACGACGAGCGGAAGTTGCCGCGGCACAGGTGCGTGGTGACGGCCAGCCCGGCCGGTCGGTCGGCGAGGGCTGCGTTGAGCTGGCGGATGTAGCGCAGGTGCTGGTGCTCGGCGTCGTCGCCGCGGGCGGTGAGCTGGGCGCGCTGCGCGGAGTCGTTGAGGTAGGCAAGGCTGGTGTCGTCGAGCTGAAGGTACCGGCAGCCCAGGTCGGCGACCGCGCGGATCTGCGCCGCGTAGGCCGCGGACAGGTCGTCCCAGAACCGGTCCTCGTCGGGGTAGACGGCCGGATCGATGGCGGCCCGCCCGCCGCGGTAGTGGACCATGCTCGGCGACGGGATCGTCAGCTTGGGCGTGACGCCGTCGGACACGGTGTCCCGCAGGAACGTGAAGTCGTCGGCGAAGATCGTCTCCGGCAGCCGGACCGGCGCGTCCACCTTCAGCCCGGCCGTGGTGAACTCCAGGTCGCCGTCGGCGTTGCGGAACTGCACCGTGATGGCCTCGTCGGACCGGCTGATGCCGCCGAGCCGATAGATGAAGTCCATGTGCCACGAGGTGCGCCGGAACTCGCCGTCGGTGGCCGACCGCAGCCCGACCTCGCGTTGCATCCGCACCACGTCGCGGACCGCGTCGTCCTCGACGGATCGCAGCTCCGCCAGGGGAACCCGGTCGGCGCGGGCCCTGAGCAGCGCGGCAGGACGCAGCAGGCTGCCGACGTGGTCGGCGCGGAACGGTGGCGTCTGCTCCTCGGTCATCCTGCGGCTCCCTTGGCCTTCTGGATCTGGGCGTACACCTGGCCGCGCAGCTCGGTGAAGCGCGGGTCGCCGCGGGTGGTGAGCTGGTCGCGGGCGTCGGGCAGGTCGACGGCCAGCTCCTCGGCCACCCTGGTCGGCGCGGCCGACAGCATGATCACCCGCTGGCCCAGGTACACGGCCTCGTCGATGTCGTGGGTGACGAACAGCAGGGTGACGCCCAGCCGCTGCCACACCGACCGGATGAGGTCCTCCAGGTCGGCGCGGGTCTGGGCGTCCACCGCGGCGAACGGCTCGTCCATCAGCAGCACCCGCGGCTGGTAGGCGATGGCGCGGGCGATCGCCACCCGCTGCTGCATCCCGCCGGAGAGCTGCCACGGGTACGCGGACGCGGCGTCGGAGAGCCCGACGGCCGCCAGCGCCTCGGCGACGAGCGGGCGCCGCCGTGCCCTGGGCATCCGCGCGGCCCGCAGCGGCAGCTCCACGTTCTCCTGCACCCGCAGCCACGGGAACAGGCTCCGCCCGTACTCCTGGAACACCACGGCGAGGCCGTCCGGCGGCCCGGTCACCGGCGTTCCGCAGACCTGCACCGAGCCGGACGTGGGTGGCAGCAGCCCGGCGATGCAGCGCAGCAGGGTCGTCTTGCCGCAGCCGGACGGGCCGACGACGCAGACGAAGGCGCCGTCGGCCACCTCGAACGTCAGATCGCCGACGGCCTCGACCCGGCGGCCGTGGCCGTCGTACACCTTGCGCAGCCCGCGGACCGACAGCATCAGCGCTCCCCGGATCTCATTGGCGTTGGACGGCTCGGATGCCGTGGTACCAGCCGAGAACGCGGTGCTCGACCACGCGGAAGACCACCGACAGCGCGACCCCGAGCAGCCCGAGCAGCAGCACCCCGCTCCACATCTCCGGGATCGCGAACCCGCGCTGGAACTGGACGATCGTGAAGCCGAGGCCGCTGGACGCGGCGAACATCTCGCTGATCACCATGAGGATGATGCCGATCGACAGCGCCTGCCGCGCGCCGGTGACGATCTGCGGGCTCGCCGAGCGCAGCACCAGGTGTCGCAGCCGGGCCTGGCCGCGGATGCGGTAGCTGCGGCAGGTGTCGGCGAGCACCCCGTCGACGTTGCGCACGCCCTCGACGGTGTTCAGGAGCACCGGCCACACGCAGCCGGACACGATCACCAGCACCTTCATGGTGTTCCCGATCCCGGCCACCAGGATCAGGATCGGCACCAGTACCGGCGGGGGCACGGCCCGCAGGAACTCCAGCACCGGCTCCAGCGTGGCCCGCAGGCGAGGCGACAGCCCGGTCGCCACTCCGAGCGTCACCCCGATGACCAGCGCCATCGCGTAGCCCAGCCCGAGCCGGGCCAGGCTCGGCAGCACGTCGTCGACGAGGCGCGGCCCGAACCAGGTCTCGCCGAACGCGGCCAGGATGCGCGACAGCGGCGGCCGGTAGAAGTCGGTGCTGCCCGCGCTGGCGAACCACCAGGCGGTCAGCAGCGCGGCCGGTAGCGCCACCACCAGCGTGGCCCGCCGCAGCGCCGCGGTCACACCGGCACCTCGGCCCGCACCGACGGATGCCACGCCAGCACCCGGCGTTCCGCGCCGCGGGTGACCAAGTTGGCCGCGACCCCGACCAGCCCGGTGACCAGCACCAGCGCGTACATCTGCGGCACGGCGCCGCTGGTCTGCGCGACCGCGATCTCGCGCCCGAGCCCTGGCGAGCCGATGACCAGCTCGCCCGTGATGGTCAGGATCAGCGCCACCGACGCGGCCAGCCGCACCCCGGTCATCGCGTACGGCAGCGCGGTCGGCCAGACCAGCCAGCGCACCCGCGCCCAGCGGCCGAGGCGGTAGGACAGCGCGGTCTCGCGCGCCACCGGGTCGATGTCGGCGACGCCGTGCAGCACCTGCACCAGGACCTGCCAGAACGCGGCGTACACGACCAGGACCAGGGTGGACGACCGGGTCGCGCCGTAGAGCACCACCACGAGCGGGATCAGCGCCACCGACGGGATCGGCCGCAGGAACTCGATGGTCGACGCGGTGGCCGCGCGCAGCAGCGGGGTGGCGCCGATGAGCACGCCCAGCGCCACCCCGGCGACGACCGCGATCGCCAGACCGGTGGCCCAGGTGCGTGCCGTGTCGGCCAGCGCGGTCCAGAACCGCTGCTCGCCGGCCTGCTCGACGAGCGCGGCGACGATCCGGCTGGTCGGCGGGGCGTAGCGCTCCGGCACCACCCCGGCCCGCGGCGCCAGCTCCAGCAGGGCGGCGAAGCCGAGCAGCCCGGCCAGGCCGAGCCGGACCCGCCCGGCAGGTTTACCGGTCCGCCCGGTCTTCCCTGCTGTCACGGCAGCAGGGCGTCCACATCGGCCGGCTTCGTGAGCAACCCGTCCTCCGTCGCCAGGTCGGCGAGCGTCCGCACGGACTCCCTGTTGATCTCCGCGGGCCACTTCGGCAGGGTCAGCTTCGCGATGACCTCCGGCGCGATCTGGGTATAGGTGCCGATGATCGCGCGGGCCTCGTCGGGGTGGGAGTCGGCGTAGGCCAACGACTCCTTCATCGCCTCGGTGAAGCGCCGCACCAGGTCGGGGTTGGCGGCGATGAGCTGCTGCGACGTGAAGTACAGCGCGACGGCCAGGTTCGGCGCGGCGTCGACGTAGCTGGACGCGATCTTGCGCCCGCCCTGCGCGAGCACGGCCTGCTGGAACGGCTCGACGACGAACACCGCGTCCACCCGGCCGGCCTCCAGCGCCGCCGGCTGGTCGGGGAACGGCAGCTCGGTGAACCTGACCGCGGCCGCGTCGCCACCGGCCTTGCGCACCGAGGCCCGCACGCTGGTCTCGACGATGTTCTTCAGCGTGTTCGCCGCCACCGTCTTCCCGGCCAGGTCGGCCGGGCTGGTGATCGGGCTGTCCGCCTTCACCATCAGCGCGGCGAAGTCCTCGTCGACGCCGGTGGAGTTGTTGCCGTTGCTGACGACCTTGAGCGGCAGCCCGGTGGACTGGGCCAGCAGCAGCGAGATGACGTTGCTGAAGCCGAACTGGTACTGGCCGCTCACCACGGCGGGCACGATCGCGGCGCCGCCCTGCGCCGGCGTCAGCGTCAGGTCGATGTCGCGACTGCTGAAGAAGCCCTGCTGCTCACCCAGGTAGATCGGGGCGACGTCCAGGATCGGGATCACCCCGACGGTGACCTTGTCCGGTTGCCCGGGTTGGCTCGGCGCGGGAGTGGTCGAGCCACCACAGGCGGCCGTCGACAGCAGGGCCGTCACGAACAGGAGCGCGGTGAGGTTCCGTCGCATCGTAGGACTCCATCCACCCGAGGGGTCTCAGTGTTCGGAGATCGCACGCATGTTCTTCTGGTGAACGTAGAGAGTCGACCATGGGACCGTCAATCGCTACTGTTCGCGCCAGAGCACTGTTGTTCGCACAGCGCACACGTCGGCCTTGGGGGTGATGAAGGGGTGACGACCAGGGGGGCGGACTTCGTCCGGTCGCTGGAGCGCGGGCTGACGGTGATCAGGGCGTTCGACGCCACCCACGCCGAGCTCACCCTCAGCGAGGTCGCCGCCGTCACCGGGGTGACCAGGGCCGCGGCCCGCCGGTTCCTGCTCACCCTCGCCGAGCTGGGCTACGTCCGCAGCGACGGGCGGTTCTTCTCGCTGACGCCGCGCGTGCTGGAGCTGGGCTACGCCTACCTGTCCAGCCTGTCGCTGCCCGACGTCGCCGAGCAGCACCTGGAGGCGCTCGTCGTCGAGGTCGGCGAGTCGTCGTCGGTGTCCGTGCTGGACGGCGCCGACATCGTGTACGTGGCCAGGGTGCCGATCGGCCGGATCATGACCATGGCGATCAGCGTCGGCACCCGCTTCCCCGCGTACGCCACCTCGATGGGGCGGGTGCAGCTCGCCGGGCTGCCCGAGCCGGAGCTGGACGACTACCTGGCGGCCGTGCGGCTGGAGCGGCTGACGCCCCGCACGGTGTCCTCGGTCGACGCGTTGCGCGGCGAGCTGGCCAAGGTCCGCAGCCAGGGCTGGGCACTGGTCAACCAGGAGCTGGAGGAAGGGCTGCGGGCGGTGGCGGCGCCGATCAGGGACCGCGACGGCCGGGTGGTCGCCGCCGTCAACATCTCGGCCCACGCCAGTCGCACGTCGCTGGAGGCCATGCGACGCGACCTGCTGCCACCGCTGCTGCGGACCGCGGCCCGCATCGAGGCCGACCTGCCGACGTCGCGCCCCCGCCGCTCCTGACCGGTCGAGTCGGTGCACACGGCACGGTGTCACGGTCGGAAGGCGGCCTCCGCTGCGTCGACCGTGGGATGGGTCGGGAAGACCTGGTCAAGGCCGACCAGGTGGAGCGTGCGGGCCACGTCCTCGGGAACGGCGACCAGCGCGATGCCCGCCTCGGCCGCGACGGCCCGGTTGCGGGCCGCGACCAGCGCGGTGAGGCCGCTGGAGTCGCAGAACGTGACGCCGGCCAGGTCGACGACGAGCTGCCGCCCCGGGCCCAGGTCGGTCCGCGCGATGGCGGCGCGCACCCCGTCGACGGTGTCGAGGTCCAGCGCGCCGGCCAGCTCCAGCAGGTGCCCGGTGGCGATGGCGCGGTGGGCGACGGTCATGGCGCAGCCGGACGGGGCACGCTCACCGCGAGGACCGCGGTGTCGTCGTCGAGGCGATCACCGAAGCCGGCGAGCAGCCCGGCGACCGCGGCGACCGCGGCCGGTGCCGTGGTGGGGGCCAGCGCCGCTGCGAACGCGTGCAGGGTGTCCTCCTCGTAGCGTTCCCGGCCGCGGTCGGTGCGGGCCTCGATGAGGCCGTCGGTGTAGAGCAGCAGGGTGTCGCCGGGGAAGAGACGCAGCGCGGTCTCGACGAACCGGGCGTCGGGCAGGACGCCGACGAGCTGGCCGCCCGGGGTGGGGCGGAACTCGGCGGTGCCGGCCGCGTCCAGCAGCAGGGCCGGCGGGTGGCCGCCGCCGGCGAGGGTGATCGCGCAGCCGTCCGACGGTGAGTCGGGGGACGGGGTGAGCAGCCCGAAGGTCACCGTGCAGAACCGCGGGTCGTCGCCGTGGTACTCGTGGTTGAGCACCCGGTTGAGGTTGCGCAGTACCGCGACCGGGTCCGGGTCGTACACCGCGGCGGCCCGCAGGGTGTACCGGGCCAGCGAGGTCACGGCGGCCGCGCCCGCGCCCTTGCCGCACACGTCGCCGAGGAAGAAGCCCCACTGCCCATCGGCGAGCGGGAACACGTCGTAGAAGTCGCCGCCCACCTCGTCGGGGGAGGCGGCGTGGTAGTACGCGGCGAGCTCCACGCCGGGCACGACCGGCAGCGCCGGCGGCAGCAGGGTGCGCTGCAGGGTGGTGGCCAGGCGCCGCAGCCGGTCGCGCTCCAGGTCGGCCGCCTGGCGGGCGCGCAGCAGCTCGCGCTCGTAGGCCCTGCGGTCGCGGGCGTCGAACACGGTGGTGCGGATCAGCAGCGGCTCCCCGTCGGTGCCGTACCGGACCGCGGAGGTCACCAGCACCGGCAGCCGGGTGCCGTCGGCGGCCACCAGGTCGAGGGCCACCCCGCCGATCTCGCCCTGCATCCGCAGCAGCGGGGCGAAGTGGGTCTCGTGGTAGATCCGGCCGCCGACCGTGAGCAGGTCGGAGAAGCGGCGCCGGCCGACCAGGTCGTCGCGGGCGTAGCCGAGCCAGGTCAGCAGCGTGGTGTTGATCCTGGCGATCCGGCCGTCCAGCAGGGTCGACAGGTAGCCGCACGGGGCGTGCTCGTACAGGTCCTCCGCGCTGTCCTCCAGCAGCGCCGAGAAGGCCGCGCTGTC
>Ga0190272_10000968_pt1 | contig 14034 bp, 11 predicted proteins | sample Popmic504T_FD_133746 | JGI IMG/M metagenome (GOLD analysis project Ga0190272, IMG submission 133746) | Populus adjacent soil microbial communities from riparian zone of Shoshone River, Wyoming, USA - 504 T | ecosystem: Environmental > Terrestrial > Soil > Riparian zone | place: USA: Wyoming...
GGGTCTGGCTTGGAATGAGAACAACATGGCCGACGGGGTGATCACCGGTGGCTCCTACCACCAGCACACCTGTGAAACCAACGTGGAAGGCTGCACGATCACACCGACACTGCAAAACTTCCCTTGGCTCATTACAGGCGTGACAATCACACCAGGGACCGCCAACGAAGGCAAAGGCGTCGAAATCCAAGGCGCTCAGGTCGAAACCCACTTCATCGGTGGCGGGTCCTGCCCGGTCCCCGTCTCGACAATTATGAAAACAGGGACCTTGACACCGTACGTCGACTCAGGCAATAACAAATGCCTGGACTTCGAAAACCATATCGATGACATGGTGACTCACGCGCCGTTGCCAACAATTACTGTTGACACACTAGGCACAGTCTGCGACACAACACTGGAACTCAAATAGTCTTAAGCCGATGAGTTCAGGGAGGGCCGCTCAAGGCGGTCCTCCCTTCGTCTGGGTCGGGGCGGCCTAAGGTCATCCGCCCACCGCCGACGCGGCAGAGGTCGCAAGGGCGGAAAGAAGGTAGGGCGGGAAACCGCGGGCACGCTTATGCGCGCGTGCGGGGTTGTTATGACTTGTTAAGCGTGCCTCCCGGTGTTATGCACTCAGGTGCATGAAACTACTACCTAGGAGGCACTGATGTTCAGGAAGACGATGCCGGTTGCCGGTATGGTGCTGGCAACTGTGGCTTTGGCCGCGCCTGCTGCTCAGGCGACGGGCCCGGAATGGTATCACGAAGGGTCTCAAGTCGGAGAAGGGGAAGGAAAAGCCAAAGCGCTCCACATGGTGGGTTCTCTGTCTTCGACGGTTATCGGTGGGGGCGGCTTCATTAGCGGACCCTGCGAAGTCACATTCGAAGGTACAGCCTGGAATGAGGAAGGTATGGCTTCCGGCAAGATCACCGGGGCAAACATTCCGACCTTCTGCTCGACGAATGTTGAAGGTTGCTTTGTCCTTCCTGCAATGGAAGGTTTCCCTTGGGACCTAACAAGAGTCACAATGATGGTGACAGGTGAACGCGGCATCGAAATCCAGAACGCTCAGTTCGAACTTCACTACTTTAGCCAGTCTCCAGGTACCTGTCCGGTGCCGATATCCACAATTGGGGCGCTTGGGACGATGACAGGGGTTTTGGGAGAAGCGCATAATTGCTTAACGTTCGAAGAACATGCAGACGACATGTTCACTCAGGCTCCCCTGCCGAAATTGACCTTTGACATTCTGGGGACAGTCTGCGACACAACACTGACGCTTACATAGCTTCGAGGAAACTGCATGGCGTTCGAGAGAGGAACCGCCTTTTGGGCGGTTCCTCTCTCGGTTCACAGTCTCCACCCCCTGGCGCGAAGGTTCCGGTCGTCGAAGCTCGCAACTGCTTTCCTCCCGTCGCGGGCTTGAAGCCGACTTGGATGCGGGTTCTCAGTTGGCCTCCGTTTCCGAGTAGCCGCCGGAACTTGACGGCGGGACGCATGACGACGTTGAAGCTGCCCTTCCCGCGTGCTCGGGTCTGGCGGGTGGCAATCACCTCGGGGCGGGGTGGTTTGCCGAGGCGCGCTCGGGCAGTGGCGACGATCGAGCCCGCGGCCGGGACCGAGATCGTCAGGACGACGATGCCGTTTGGCTTGGACTTGGCCCGGACCAGGAGGCGGGGGCCGCGGCGCTGGGTCTGGGTCGAGGTCTCGGTGGGACCGCCTTCGCTTCCAATCGCGCCCGGGTCGGCCTCAGGAAGTCGGGTGACGACGAAGGCGTCGGCGCGTTGGTTGGCGTCGCCGCGGAAGAGGTTGCCGGCGAAGGACGAGAAGGCGAAGCGGGTGCCGTCGGCGGAGATGGTGACGCCGGTCTGGACGTCGCCATCGATGTCGCCGCCGGCGACCGAGTGGGAGATGCGCTCCAGGGTTCTGTCGCGGAGGTCGACAACTAACAGCTCGCGGACGTTGGGCACCGGGCGGGCGTCGCCGATCAGCCGCAGGGTGGGTAGAGAGAAGTTGGTGCGGACGGTGGTTAGGGCCAGGTAGCGCCCTCCGGCCGAGAGCGCGATGCTGCCGATCGGGGCGCTGGTCGCCGGGTCGAAGTTGGCCGGGTCGCGGGTCAGCTCGACCGTCGCCTGCTTGCGGCTCAGGCCGGGCGTCATGTTCGTGACGAAGAGGTCGAGGCCGGTGCCGCTGGTGGCGTTTGGGCGCGGCCCGGCGCCGGTCACGAAGGCGACCGTCCTGCCGTCGGCGCTGAGCGCGGGCAGCTGCGAGGCGACGCTGGTGCGGAGCGACTCGGGATCGGTGAGGGGCCCGAAGCAGGGCCCGGTCGAGGTCTGGTTGAACAGGGTGGGCCCGAGCGGGCAGGCCGGGTCGTCGGGGTCGGAGGCGCCGGTGATGCGCCGGGTCGGGGCCGCCGGCCCATCGGCTACCCGGCGCCAGAGGTAGTAGAGGAAGCCGGGGTCGGCGTTCTCCCCTTCCAGGAAGCGGGTCTGGGCAGGGGCGTGCGAGCCGGTCCAGGCCACCGTGGTGCCGTCGGCGCTGAGCGCCGCGCCGAGCGCGCCGCCGGCGGGGAGGCCACCGGGGTCGTTGCGGGTGACGAGCGTCGTCGTCTTCGCGTCGAGATCGCGGAGGAAGATCTGGCCGGCCGGCACGTCGCTGCTCGCGCTTGCCGGCAGATCGGAGGGCGCTTCGGTGCGGAAGGCGACCCGGCGCCCGTCGGCGCTGATCGCCACCCCGCGCGAGGCGTCGGCACCAGGGTTGCTGCCCGGCAGCGGGAACTGGGCCGGCCCGTAGCTCGCCGGCACGTCGCCCCCGTCGCGGGCTGAGGCCAGCTCGTAGGCGCAGGGTGAGCCAGGCACGCAGGTCCCGCCGCCCGCCTGCGCCGGAACCGCCATGTCGCGGACGTAGACGTCGACGTTGTCGTTGGTATCGGCGGCGACCAGCGGCTGGGCGGTGGCGAAGGCCACGTAGCGCCCGTTGGCGCTGATCGACGGGTTGGCCGCCCCCCGCCGCACCAGTTCTTTGCTGACGTCGTTCATCAGGTTGCCGTCGGCGACCTTCTCCAGCGCCCGGGTCTGCAGGTCGAAGCGGAAGATCCCGCCGGCCCGGAACTGTCCCGGCGGGTCCGGGTCGCCGTCGGCGAAGAGGTTGCGGGAGAGCGTTTCGATCGCCACGTAGCGCCCGTCGGCGGAGATCGCGGCGAAGCGCGTCGTGTCGTCCCCCTGTTCGAGCCGGGCGTAGTCAGCCGAGACGAGCTGGGCCCCGCCGGCCCCGTCGGCCGCGTTGCCGTAGGTGGCGATAGCAGCGGGGGGGAGGGTGAGGGTGACGAAGACCGCGATGGCGGCGACGAGCCGGGAGGTCATCGGATCCGCACCTTCCGCTTCACGTTGACCCGGTTGCCGGCGCGGTCGCGGGCGCTGACCCTGAGTATGTAGACACCCGGCCGCTCATAGACATGGCCGGCCCGCTTCCCCTTACCCCCCTCGCCGAACACGACCCGGACCGAACTCCCCTTCACCCCGGAAGTGGCGCGGCGGGCGCCATCGGTGACCGTGACTGAGACCCTGCGCCCCCGCCGCCGTACGGTCACCTCGGGCGGCTCGCGGTCGATCCGGATCGAAGCGCCGCGGGAGCCGGTCTGCTGGCCCTCCTCGTCGATCGCGAAGACCTGGACCCGGTGCGGCCCTTCGCCCAGCTCGGCGGTGCGCAACCGGGCGACCAGCCGCCGGGTGGTTTTGCCGACCGGCTCGTCGTCGACGCTGACCGAGTAGGTAACGTCGCCGATCGCATTGGTGGCGGCGGCCCAGTGGACGGTCAGCCGCGGCTTACGGACCCAGCCTTCCGGCGCTTCGACCAGGAAGGGATCGGGTGGCGCGTCGACGATCGCGGCGGCCAGTTGGGCGGTGGCGCCACTGCCCTGCGTCCAGGCCAGGATCGCGTCGCCGAGCCCGGAGCCGCCCATCCGCAGCCCCGAGACGGCGGCGCCGCGGGGGATGGCGAGCAGGCCTGGCTCCTCGACCCCGTCGGCACGGTCCTCATGGACACCGATCAGACCCGCCCCGCCCCGCTGCTCGCGCCAGGCGGTCACCGTTGCCCCCGTTTCCGCCAGGTCGACCAGCGGTTCGCCGGCAACCGAACTGGCGCCTTCGTCGATCCGCTGCGCGGCCTTGACTGTGCCCTGGTCGCCGCGCACCAGCAGCGCCGCGCCCCCCGACGCAAAGGCCGAGACGAAGGTGCCGTTGGTGTCGACCGCGACGCCCGGAGCGCCGAGCGCGCCCACCCCGGTCCCGTCGATCGTCCGCGGCCCTTCGAAGGCCGCGCCGCGCTGGCCGAAGGCATCGCCGATCTGGTTGACGAAGGCGCGCGGCGCGGTCAGCTTGCCGGACTGCCCGGGCTGCTGGCGGAAGGCGACGGCCGCCTGGCCGAAGCCGGTCACGTCGAGCCCGAAGGCGTCGGCAGGGCCGCGCACCGGCCCGCCTTCCCAGTTCGAGGGACTGACCTGGAGCGGGATCCCGACGGTGCCGCCGCCGAAGGCGCGGCGGGCCCAGATCCGGTCGACGAATTCGTCGTCGGGCTCCTGCCAGGCGACCACCGCGTTGCCCCGCAGATCGATCCCGACCCGCGGCGCCGCCGCCGCGGTGGGGAGTCGGATCGGGGTCGCCGGGTTGCGGTCGAGCGGGCTGCCGAAGCCCGACCAGAGCAGGTTGTTGTAGCGGGCGAGGCGCACCTCGCCGCCGACGTAGCCGGGCGGGTTGGCGGCGCTGGTGTCGGTGACGACGAAGTAGGCCAGGTAGGCCTGCCCGCCGGCGTTCATCGCCAGGCTGGGGAAGGTGGAGGTCGCCTCGCCGACGTTGAGGTCGACTGGGACGGGGGGTCGGAAGCCACGCGCACCGGGGTCGAGGGTGGCCGAGAACATCCTGTCGGTCCCCGCCCCGAACTCCTGCACCCAGGTGACCAGCAGCCGCCCCCGGTCGCCGGCCGCGATCCGCGCCCAGCTCGAATCGAATTCCTGGCCGAGGTCGACCCGCTGCGGCGCTCCCCAGGCGCCGCCGAGGAAGGGGACCACGAAGACGTGGTCGCGGCCGCCGGCCTTCCTTATGTAGACGACGCCGCCGCTGCCGTCGGGGGCCATCGCGGCGTCGCCGACTTCGACCAGGTCGGCGCTGGGCCCGTCGATCGGGTGCACTGCGGAGATTTCGGCCCCGGCGGTGGCGGGGAGGAGCGCCAGCAGCAGGGCGCAGGCGACTGTCGCGCGCATGAATCCCACACAGTCGCGGCCGCCGTCGGCGCGTTTGTAACTAAATCGCTACCAAGCGGTTAAAGCGCCGGCCCTTTTGCACCGCCCGTGCCCGCCAGGCGGCCTTTCACAACTTCTTATCCAGCCAGTCACACCGCGTTCACCTTGCGATTCGGGACTGACCTGACACTTGCCCGGTCCGGATAAAGAACCGTCACCAGGAGCGATCTCCCACATGACTTGGAAACGTCCCCTGGCTGTCGTGGCCGCCCTCGCCGTGAGCGCCTCGCTCATCGTGCCCGCGGGCGCCGCCGCCAAGCCGACCATCACGATGAGCGGATCCACCAGTGTGGCCCCGCTGGCCGCGCTGCTCGCGAAAAAGTACATCAGCAGCTGCGGTAGCTGCGTCAACTTCAAGCTGCTCCAGGGTGGTTCCGACGTCGGCATCTCCGACGTCGCCTCGGGCCGCGTCACGATCGGCAACGCCTCGCGCGACCCGAAGCCGAGCGACCCCGGCGGCCTCGTCTTCAACAAGATCGCCCATGACGCGATCTGCATCGTCACCAACAAGTCGAACCCGCTGCCGGGCATCGATCAGGCCGGCGTGCAGGCGATCTTCGGCGGTCAGGTCCGGACCTGGAGCCAGGTCCCCGGCGCCCAGGCCAGCGGCACGATCGACGTCTACGTCCGCAGCCCCGCCTCCGGTACCCAGGACGCCTTCCAGAAGGTCTTCCTGGGCTCCACCAAGCTGTTCGGCGGCGCCCCCGAAAAACCGACCAACGGCCGCATCCAGCTGGCGGTGAAAAGCGACCCGAACGCGATCGGCTACGTCTCGCTGTTCTTCGCCCAGGGCGCCCACGCGGTCCCCTACAAGGGCGTCGCCTGCACCGAGCGCAACGCCAAGTCCGGCCAGTACGGCGGTCAGCGCAACCTCTACATGGTCACCCGCGGCCCCGCCGCCGGCGCCGCCAAGGCCTGGATCAAGTGGATCACGACCAGCCCCGCGGCCGCCGCGGTGGTCAACACCGAGTGGGTCTCGATCCAGTAGGTGGCAGCTCCGGGCACCCAGCCTGAGCAGGACCCCGACCGCACCGACCGGCGCGTCGAGCTAGGGCTCGGCGCGCTGTCGGCCGCGGTCCTGCTGCTGATCAGTTTCATGATCGTCTTCGTCTTCGCGAAGGCGTGGCCGTCCTTCGCCGCTAACGGGCTGGCCTGGTTCGGCCCCGGCGGCGACATCGGCGACCAGCTCACCGCGATCTTCAACTCGCCCGCCGACCCCGAGGACTACGTCTACGAACTGCGCGCCTGGCCGCTGCTCTACGCGACCGCGCTGATCACCGGGATCTCGGTGCTGCTGGCGACGGTGCTCTCGGTGCTCTCGGCGATCTTCATCGTCGAGTTCGCGCCGGGCTGGATCGCCTCGCTCCTGCAGCCGGTGGTGCGGCTGCTGGCGGCGGTGCCCTCGGTGATCTACGGGCTGATCGGCGTCCTCGTCCTGGTCCCCTTCTTCGGCAACCACCTGATCACCCCCGAGCAGAAGGAATCGGTCCAGTACGTGATCCAGCTCGACGGCTCCAGCATCCTCGCCGGGGTCCTGGTGTTGACCGTGATGATCACCCCGATCATGGTCGCGATCACGGTCGACGCCCTGCGCTCGGTGCCGCGCAACTGGATGGAGGGGGCGGCGGCGCTCGGCGTCAACCGCTTCCGGGCGCTGCGCACGGTCGGCATCCGGGCCGCCCGCCCGGCGATTGTCGCGGCCGCGATCCTCGCCACCGCGAGGGCGCTGGGCGAGGCGATCATGCTCTCGATGGTGACCGGCTCGATCGCCTTCGCGCCGAACCCGCTCGACGGCCTCGTCTTCTTCTTCGAGCCGGCCAAAACCTTCGCCTCGGAGATCGTCGACTGCGCCGAGGGCCTCTCGGTGAAGCCGTTCGGGGAGACGATGTACGCGTTCGCGGCGATCCTGCTGATCTCCAGCGCCTTCCTGTCCTTCTGCGGCTGGTACGCCCGCCGCTCGATGCGCAAATACACGCTGCAGGCGCGCTGATGAGCGCTCACGCCCAGAGCCGCGCCCCCGCCGCGCTGATCGAGCGGCTGCGCACCGCGCACCGCGAATCGTGGAGCCTCGGCGACCTCGTCGGCGTCGCCGCCGCCTGGGCGGCGGGGCTGGCGCTCTGCGCGATCGCCGCCGCGATCGTGATCTACATGATGGTCCAGGGGCTCCAGTACCTGAGCATCTCGGAGATGTTCAGCCACCCGCTGCCGGGCCTCGACCAGAGCCAGAGCGGTGGTTTCCTCGACCCGATCCTCGGCACCGTGGTCCTCACCATCCTCAGCACTCTGCTGGCGGCCCCGATCGGGATCGGGATCGCGGTCTGGCTGACCGAGTACGGCAAGCCGTCCGGTCTGGCGCGGGCGGTCGAATCGGGGGTCGAGGTGGTCGCCGGCACCCCCAGCATCGTGCTGGCGATCTTCGGCCTGCTGGTCTTCCAGGAGGGCTTCCTCAGCTTCCTCTCCTACGAGGCGACCGACGGGGTGGCCTTCGGCCGCTCCTTCTTCGCCGCCGCCGCGATGATGTCGCTGATTGCCCTGCCGCTGATCGTCGGCGCCACCCGCGAGGCGATGAACGGGATCCCGCGCCACGTCCGCGAGGCCTCCTACGCGCTTGGCAAGGACCGCGCTTCGACGATCCGGCGGGTGCTGCTGCCCGCCTCGCGGCGCGGGATCGGCACCGGGGTGGCGCTCGGCATGGGCCGGATCGTCGGCGACACCGCGATCGTCTTCATCCTGCTCGGCGCCTCGCTGCGGCTGGAATCGCAGGGCGACATCCCCGGGCTGCAGGTGCTCCAGGGCACCGGCAGCACCCTGACCACCTACGTCTACAACAACTCACCGGCCGGCGAGGGCGGCTCGCCCGATAAGGCCTACGCCGCCGCCTTCGTGCTGCTGGCGATCGTGATCGTCCTCAACTTCGGGATCGACCTGATCACCCGCGGGAAAGGGCCGTCGTGGACCCGCGCCTGAGCCCGCCGCCGCCGGTGCGCCGGATCGCGGCCGGGGGCGCCCCGACCGTGGCCCAGGCCCCGCCCGCGGCGACCAACGGCCATGTCCCAAACGCGGCGCGGGCGAAGAACCCGAAGCGCCTGCCCCGCACCGAGACCACCCCGGTGGAGCGGATGCGGACCGAGGAGCTGAGCATCGCCTACGGCGAGAAGCTGGCCGTCAACCAGGTCTCGATCAGCGTCGGCCAGGGCGAAGTGCTGGCCCTGATCGGTCCTTCGGGTTGCGGCAAGACGACCCTGCTGCGCTCGCTGAACCGGCTCGTCGACCTGACCCCGACCGCGGCCCGCGGCGGCCGCATCCTGCTCGACGGCGAAGACGTCGACTCCTTCGACGTGACCCAGTTGCGGCGCCGGGTCGGGATGCTCTTCCAGCAGCCCAACCCGTTCCCGATGAGCATCTTCGACAACGTCGCCTACGGGCTGCGCGAGCGCGGCTCGAAGAAACCCTCGCGGCGCGAGCTGGAGCCGGCCGTGTTCGAGGCGCTGCACCGGGCCGGCCTCTTCGAGGAGGTCAGGGACAACCTCGACCACCCGGCGCTGGCGCTCTCCGGCGGCCAGCAGCAGCGGCTCTGCATCGCCCGCTCGCTGGCGGTCCGGCCCGAGGTCCTGCTGCTCGACGAGCCCTGCTCGGCGCTCGACCCGCTCTCGACCGCGACGATCGAGGAGACGATCGTGGCGCTGCGCGACGAGGTCGCGATCGTGATCGTCACCCACAACTTGCAGCAGGCCCAGCGGGTCGCCGACCGGGTCGCCTTCATGTACCTGGGGGACCTGATCGAGTACGGCGAGGTCGACCAGGTCTTCACCTCGCCGGTCGCCGAGCGCACCCGCGAGTACGTCAGCGGGGGCTTCGGATGAGCGCCTCGCCGCTGCTCGCCGGCGCCCTGGCGCTGCTGGCCGTGACGGCGCTGAGCGCCTGCCAGTCGACCCAGGACCGCAGCGCCCAGCTCGAAGAGGAAGGGTCGAAAGTCTTGCTCGAGGCCGACGGCCTGAAGGTGACCGAGCAGAACCCCGACGTCAAGGTGCTCTCGACCACGGTGATCGCCGAAGGCAGCGAAGGCGCCGTCGTGGTCGAGGTGCACAACGACTCGCCGGTGGGCATGGTCGACGTGCCGGTCTCGCTCGACGTGCTGGACGCGAAAGGCAGGAGCGTCTACCGCAACGACGCGCCGGGGCTGGAGCAGGCCCTGGTCGCGATCCCCTACATCCCCGCCGACGGCGCCGCGGTCTGGGTCAACGACCAGATCCTCGCCACCGGCACCCCGGTCAGCGCCAGGGTCAAGGTCGGGATCTCGCCCAACACCTTCTCCGGTGAGCTGCCGGAGATCGAAGTCACGGAGCCGACGATCGAAGGCGGCTCGGTCGCCAGCGGCAAAGTCGTCAACCTGACCGGCGAAGACCAGCGCCGCCTCCTGCTCTACGCGATCGCCCGCCGCGGCGGCGAAGTGGTGGCTGCGGGCCGCGGTGCCTTCGAACACCTGAAACCGGAGCGCAAACCGCTCAACTACCACGTCTACTTCCTCGGCGACGCGAGCGGAGCCGAAGTCGAGATCGTCCAGCTGCCGACCCTTTCGGGAGCGGAGCAGTGAGCACTCCCGAGCAGACCCAGGCCCTCTCCCTGGGCAGGCCGGGCGAGCCCTGCGAGGAGTGCGGGGCGCCGCTGGCGATCGACCAGCGCTACTGCCTCAACTGCGGCAGCCGCCGCGGAGAGCCCAGGGTGGACTATCGCCGGGTGATGGCGGCCGGCGGTTCGGAGGCGCCGACCTCGCAGCCGCCGCAGCCGCCCGGCGAGGCGGAGCCGCCGAAGGCCGGCAGGGGCGAGCGCGATTTCGCCCCGCTGGCCGCGGTCGCCGGCATCGCCGTGCTCGGCCTGATGCTGTTGGTCGGCGTCCTGATCGGCAAGGGCAACGCGCCAGCCGCCAGTACCGGCACGCCGCAGGTGGTGCGGGTGCCGGCCGCGGAAGGCACGGCGGAAGCGAGCTCAGGTGGCAGCGAAGGCGGCTCGAGCGAACCGGCCGGTGGCGGCAAGGCGAAGAAGGGCGCCAAGGACAGCTCCGGCGGCAAGGGCGAAAGCAAAACCACGGGCCTTGAGGGCGGTGGCGCGAACGACGACAGCGTCCACGAAGTTAGCAGCAGCGAACTCGAGGAACTGGAAAGCGAAAGCGGCGAAGCGGCGGCGGAGAAATCACTCGACCTACCCAACAAAATCGCCACCCCCGGAGCGCCGCCGCCGATCGACAAATCGAAGCCGCCGGGCGGGGGCGAAGGCGGAGGGCTGGTGATCAAGTGAGCTCCGATCTCGAAAGGCGCCGCGACCGCCTCGCAAAGCAGTTGGTCGACCTGCAGTGGGACCTCGGCGGGCTCGCCTATGAGATGGCGATCCGCGACCACTTCCGGCTCGACGTGCTCAACGGCCAGGCGGCGAAGCTGCAGCAGATCGATGCCGAGCTGGCCGAGGTCGAGCGGATGCTGAAGCTCGATCAGGCCGCCGCCGCCGGCGCCTGCCCGACCTGCGGCGCCCTCTACGCGCAGGGCGCGGTCTTCTGCTGGCAGTGCGGCAAGGACCTGATGCCGCAGGCGGTGGCCCGGTGAGCATCTATCGCCAGATGCTGCGCTGGGCGGCGCTGCCGGTCACCGACCGGCGCTGGGCGGCGCCGCTGGCGGCGGTGGCGCTCGGGTTCGGCCTCTTCGTCGGCGTCGCGCTCGGGCCCGGCACCGCCAGCACCGTGGCGACCGGCGTCTCCCAGATCATCGAAGAAGTGCCGTCGGTAGCCGAGGGCGGGGACGAAGAGAACGAACCGAGCGAAGCCGGGGCGGGCGACGACCCGAACGAATCCGGCGCCGGATTCGGCGAAGAAAGCGGCTCGCAGGAATCCGAATCCAGCTTCGAAGAATCCAGCTTCGACTTCGCCGAAACTGAATCCGAACCAGAAACGGAACCGCCGCCGAAGGCGTCGACCGAACCCGAGGAGGAAGGGCAGGAGGGCGAGGAGGAAGACCAGACCGTTCCCGCCGCAGGCACGGTCGTCCATGTCAACCCCGCTGCCGGCAGCTACACCCTGGTCGAAGCGGGGGGCACCCTGGCCGCCCTCCACGCACCGAAACTGCCGAAGGCAGGTACCCAGCTGAGCGTCCCGGTGCGGACGCTCGCCAACGGCACCTTCGCCGAGGCCGGCGCTCGCAAGAAGACCGGGAGCAAGGCGCGGGCCAGCTTCAACGGCATCGTCACCTACGTCGACCCCGACCCCGCCTCGCCCGCCTACAGCGTCTCCAAGCGCGGCGTCTCCGTCCTCGTCAACGTCCGCCCGGACCCGGCCGGTGCGGTCCCGGCGCTGCCCGCGGTCGGCGCCTACGCCGTCGTCGCGGTCGAGATCGAAGCGCTTCCCGCTCCGTCCACGGCGTCCGGGGAGGCGCCCGTCGCCGAACCGGCGCTGCCGCCCGGGGCGGTGCTCCCGCCAGTGACGCCGGCTCCGTTCTGCGACGGTGCTCCGGTCGCGCCGCCGGCGCTGCCACAGCCGACCGCCAGGCTCTGGCAGGCCGAGCTCGACGCCGAGGGTGTTCCCTTCACCTACAGCGACTTCGCCGGCATCGTCACCGCCGTCTGTCCCCAGGAAGGCAGGCTCTACCTCTCCGCCGACGACCTCCGCGCGGGGGGGTCCGACCTCGCCTTCACGGTCCCGAAGGGGATCCGGACCGACCGCCTCGAGCCGGGCGACTCGGTCACCGCCACCGCCGAGATCGCGACCGACGGCACCCTGAAGCTGACCGGCCTCGCCGGCGACGAGCGCACCAAGGGCGCCGACGATGTCGAGGCGACCCAGGGCGACCTGGTCGACCACAACGAGGAATGAGCGACCCTCGCGCCGCCCGCGCCGCCGCGTGGCGGCGCCCCGGGGGTTGTGCACTCGCCCTAGCGGCGGCACTCGCGCTGCTCGCCGGCTGCGGCGGCGAGGGCGAGGAGACGACCGCCTCGACCACCGGGCTCGGCGACCTCACCCTGGCTGAGCTGAGCGCCTCGGTGGAAGCGCAGGCGGAGGGCTTCCTGGAGCGTGAAGACAGCGCCCTGGGGAGGAGCCTGCGCGAATTCCTCGGCCCCGAGATCGTCACCGAGGTCAAGCTCGGCTCGGCGATCTGCCGCCGCGGCCGCGACACCGCCTCGATCGACGATCCCCGCGCCTACCCCTTCGCCTGCGTCCTCGAGGGCAACGCCGACGGCCGGGGCCTGCTGGTCGAGATCAGCCTCGGCTTCGTCGGCACCGGCGTCGAGGGCAGCTGCTGGCACGCGATCAACGAGCGCGTCCTGGTCACCACCACCCGCCCCAACGTCCTCTCCAAGGCCGAAGCGAAGCTCCCCCAGAACCGGATCGCCGGCTGCGCCGAGTAAGAGCGGCAGCCGAGTGCTGAGTTGAGCCCCTCATGGGGTGCTCAACTCAGCACTCGTGCTCCACTGCTAGGCGGGGTCGGCCGAGGGTGGGGGTGCCTCGCTGATCCCCCAGCGCTCGTGCAGGCGCCGCAGTGGCGCCGGGGCCCACCAGTTCCATTTGCCGAGCAGCTCCATCAGCGAGGGCACCAGCAGGGCTCGGATGATGCTGGCGTCGATCAGCACTGCCAGCGCCGTGCCGACCCCGTTCTCCTTGATGAAGATGATCTGCGAGGTGGCGAAGGCGCCCATCGCGACCGCGAACAGCAGCGCCGCGGCGGTCACGATCCGACCGGTCCGCTCCAGCCCGATCGCCACGCACTCGCTTTCGGAGGCGCCGTTGTCGCGCGCCTCCTTGATCCGCGAGAGCAGGAAGACCGCGTAGTCGGTGGAGAGCCCGAAGGCGACCGCGAAGAGCAGAATCGGCATCGTCTGCTCGATCGCCCCGGGGCTGGAGTAGTCGAGGAACCCCTCCAGCCGGCCGTTCTGGAAGATCAGCACCAGCAACCCGAAGACGGCGCTGAGGTTGAGGAAGTTCATGATCAGCGACTTGATCGGCAGGATCACCGAGCCGGTCATCAGGAAGAGGATGACCAGGGTGGCGACGATCACGATCGCCAGCGCGATCGGCAGGTGCTCGGTGAGGCTGCCCTGGAAGTCGATGAAGTCGGCCGTCGCCCCGCTGACCTGGACCGTCGTCCCCGGCGGCTCCGGCAGGTCGCGGATCTCCTTCACGGTCTCCTGGCTGGCGTCGGAGACGAAGGGGTTGGCCGAGACCGCCTGGATCGCGGTCACGCCTCCGCTCAGGCGCTGCGGGGGAGCGACTTCGGCGACCCCGTCGACCCCACGCATACTGGCCGCCACCTTCGCCGCGGCGCCCGGCCCGCCGCCCTCGACGGCGACCCAGATCGGGGTCTCGTGGTAGGGCGGGAAGTCTTCGCTGACCTGCTCGTACGCCTGGCGGGCGCTGGCCTCGGGCGGCAGCACGGTCGGGTCGACGGTGTTGAACTTGATGTTCAGGAAAGGCAGGCCCATGACGATCAGCAGCAGGGCGCTGAGCGTTGCGACCGGCAGCGGTCGCCTCATCACGAAGCGCGAGAGCCGGTACCAGAAGCCCTGCGAGTCGGGACGGGCGTCGGCCTCGGCGCGGCGCTGCAGGAACTTGGGCGCCCCGGCATTGACCCGGTGGCCAAGCATGGTCAGCACCGCCGGCAGCACGGTCAGCGAGATCAGCGCCGCGAACAGCGCCACCAGGGCGCCGCCGAGGCCCATCGAGTAGAGGAAGCGCTGCGGGAAGACCAGCAGCGAGGCGAGCGCCGCCGCCACGGTCA
>Ga0190272_10000969_pt1 | contig 14034 bp, 13 predicted proteins | sample Popmic504T_FD_133746 | JGI IMG/M metagenome (GOLD analysis project Ga0190272, IMG submission 133746) | Populus adjacent soil microbial communities from riparian zone of Shoshone River, Wyoming, USA - 504 T | ecosystem: Environmental > Terrestrial > Soil > Riparian zone | place: USA: Wyoming...
CCGCATTCGAGCGCATTGGCGGCAGAGAGGCGCGGGAGAGAGCCGAGGCGCATTTCCTCAAGCCCTCACCAGAAGCCCGCAAAGAGTACCTGGAAAAGAACATGCCGCTCTATCGCGTACGGGCGGCCGATCCGGACGCGGCGAAGCGCGCGACATTGCGCAGCGATGTCGGTCTCAAGTTCGGCGGCGCGAAAAAGGAGCAGGGCCGGATGGATTTTCGCGCCGACCTGGAGCGCGTCCGTTGCCCCGTGCTGATCCTGTCAGGCGACCGCGACCCCATGTCGCCGCCGGAGTTCAGCGAGATCATCGCCGCGCGCCTGCCAGCACATCTCGTTCGCCACGAGCGCTTCGAGAATTGTGGGCACGGCGTGTTCAGCGACGCCCCGGAGCGGGCGTTTCGGACCATCCGCGAATTCATCCTGGCTTGAGCCAGTTCACTCCGCCGCGGTCGCTCTCGGCCCGTAGCCAAGCTCCGCGAAAATCTCATCGTTGTGCTCGCCGAGCGCGGGCGGCGGCGTCTCGATGCTGGGGCCGCCGTGGGCGAACGTGAAGGCCGCAAGCGGCACACCGAAGCCGCCCTCGACGCCGCTCGCGCCCGTGTGCTTGTGGATAATCCCGCGGTGGCTAAGATGCGGGTCCGCGAGCGCCTCGCCCATCTGACGCACGCGGCAGGCCGGCACGTGCCGCGCCTGTAAAAATTCCTCCCACTCGTCGGCGGTGCGCGTCAGCATGAGCTCGGCAAGCACTTTCATCTCGCGGTCGTGATCCGCATCGCGCTCGTCGTTGTTCTTCTTCGCCATCTCGGGACGGCCGAGCGCGGCCCATAGCCGCTTCTGCTGGCGCACGTTGCTCGCGCCGAGCATCACCAGCGCGCCGTCCTTGGTGGCGAACGCACCATTGGTCGCGTGCGGATGGTGGTTCCCGCTCGGCTTCGGGTGGACGCCGTTGCGCAGGTAGCCGGTGAGGTGCGAACTCATCAGGATCATCGCGACGTCGAGCATCGCCATGTCGATGCGCTGGCCACGCCCGGTGCGTTCGCGCTGGAACAGCGCCGCGGAGAGCGCGAACGCGCCGGTCATGCCGGTGGCGTAATCGATTGCCGGCGAGCCGAACTTGACCGGATGCACGTCCCTGGTGCCGGTCATCGCCATGATGCCGGAGGTCGCCTGGATCACGTGATCGTAGGCGGTCTGCTGGCCGCGCGGACCTTTCTGGCCGAATGCCGAGAACGACGCATAGATGAGGCGCGGGTTGATCTTCGCCAAGTCCTCGTAGCCGAGGCCCAGCGCGTCGAACGCGCCGGGGCGATAGTTCTCGACGAACACGTCGGCTGTCGCGACCAGTTTTTTCAGGATTTCGCGGCCGCGCTCGGTCTTGAGGTCGAGCGTGATGGCGCGCTTGTTCGAGGCTTGCGTGAGAAAGCCCGTGCCCATCTGGCGGCGGTTCAATTCCGTGTCCGTGCCCGAGGAGCGGCTCTGGTCCGGATCGTTCGGGTCGTCCACCTTGATGACGTCGGCGCCGAGCACCGCCAACTGATAGGCCGCGAACGGCCCCGCCAGCACATGCGTGACATCGATCACGCGGATACCCTCGAACGGACGCATGGCGCCCTCCCTTTGCGTTGTTGGCGCGAGCATGGCACGCTTTGCGGCCGGCTTGAACCGCCTTCGAGGAAACGATGTACGACGAGAAATTCATGCGGCGCGCGATCGAGTTGTCCGCGCGGGCGCTCGACACGCCCGGCGCGCGGCCCTACGGCGCGGTCGTCGTGAAGGACGGCAGGATCGTCGGCGAAGGGCTGAACCAGTCGGCGAAGAACTTCGATCCGACATCGCACGGCGAAGTCGAGGCCGTGCGCGACGCCTGCCGCAATCTCAAGACCACGGACCTGACGGGGTGCGAGCTCTACACCTCGTGCGAGCCCTGCTCGGTGTGCGTCGCCACCATGATCATGGCCGGCATCGGCCGCATGTATTACGGCGCCTCGCTCGAGCAGTCCGCCGCCGTCGTGCCGCGCCCGCCGCTGCCGCCGCCGACCACGCTGGTACGCGAGCAGGTCGGCCGGCCGGTCGGCGAGCGCAGCATGTTGCCGGCAGAAACGAAGCTCTCCGGTGACGCGATCGCGGTACTGGAAGCGTGGGTGAAAGGCCGGCCGAAGTAGATTATTCGGCCGCCTTGAGCACCGACGCCGTGCCGGAGCGGAACTGATCGCGCAGCGCCGCCTCGTCCGCCTTCGCGGCAACCAGATGGCGCGCCTTTACATGCCCGAAGCCGCGGATTTTCTCCGGGATCGCCGCAAGGCCGACCGCGATATGGTGGTTCCCCGGCGTGAGCTTGTCGATGATTTCACCGAGCAGCGCTTCGTAGTCGGCGACCAGCTTGCGTTCGGTACGGCGCTCCTCCGAGTAGCCGAAAATGTCGAACGGCGTGCCGCGCAGCACCTTGAGCTTTGCGAGCACGCGGAACGCCGGCAGCATCCAGGGCCCGAGCGTTATCTTCTTCGCCACGCCGGTCACCTTGTCCTTGCGGGCGAGCAGCGGCGGCGCGAGGTGGAACTTGAGCGTGAGATTGTCGCCCGCGACCTCGTTCTTCACCTGCGCGAGGAATGACGGCTCGGCGTAAAGCCGCGCGACCTCGTATTCGTCCTTGTACGCCATCAGCTTGAACAGGTAGCGCGCGACGGCGTCGGCGAGGCCGGTCTTGCCCGGCGCCTTCGCGGCTTCGGCAGCCTGTACCTTGCCGACCAGCGCCTTGTAGCGCGCCGCATAGTCGGCGTTCTGGTAGCTGGTGAGGAATTCGACCCGCCGCGCCACCGTTTCGTCGAACGACTGCGACAGCCGCCGTGCGTCGCTGGCTGCCCCCGGCGCGGGCTTCACCAGCGCCTCGACGGAGGCCGCGTCGAATGCCGCGCGCCGCCCGAACTGGAAGGCGCTAAGATTCATCGGCACGGCTTCGCCATTGAGCTCGATCGCCTTTTCGATCGACTCGGCCGAGAGCGGCAGCGCGCCGAGCTGATAGGCGTAGCCGACCATGAAGATGTTGGCGCCGATCGAATTGCCGAGCAGCGCGGTTGCGAGGCGGGTGCCGTCGACGAAGTGAGTCTTCTCGGCGCCCGCCGCAGTGCGGATCGCGCGCTTCAAGCGCTCGGTCGGCAGCGAGAAGTCCGCGTTGCGGGTGAAGTCGCCGGGCAGGATCTCGGCGGTGTTGATCACCATCGTGGTGCCGCCGAGCTTGGCGGTGGACAGCACCTTCTTGTTGCCGACCACCACCATATCGCCGCCGAGCACGAGGTCGCATTCGCCTGCCGCGACGCGGATGGCGTGGATGTCCTCCGCGCGTTTCGCGATGCGGATGTGGCTGTAGACCGCGCCTCCCTTCTGCGCGAGCCCGGCCTGATCGATGATGCCGACGCCCTTGCCTTCCAGATGCGCCGCCATGCCGAGCACGCCGCCGATGGTCACGATGCCGGTGCCGCCGACGCCTGTGACGATGATCGAATAGGTCTGCGCGATCGCAGGCTGCACGGGCTCCGGCAGCACCGGCAGGTTCGCCGGCGCCTCGACGCCCTTACCGCGCTTGAGTTTCGCACCCTCGACGGTCACGAACGACGGGCAGAAACCCTTCAGGCAGGAGAAGTCCTTGTTGCAGCTCGACTGATCGATGGTGCGCTTGCGGCCCCATTCGGTGTCGAGCGGCTGCACCGACACGCAATTGGATTGCACGCCGCAATCGCCGCAGCCTTCGCAAACCAGTTCGTTGATGACGACGCGCTTGTCCGGATCGGGAAACTGGCCGCGCTTGCGGCGGCGCCGCTTCTCGGCCGCGCAGGTCTGGTCGTAGATCAGCACCGTGAGACCGGGAACGTCGGCGAGGCCGGTCTGCACCGCCATCAGTTCATCGCGATGATGGATCGTGACGCCTTTGGGAAAATCCGCGTCCCTTGGATATTTCCACGGCTCGTCGGTGACGACGACGATCTTCTTCGCGCCTTCGGCCGCGACCTGCCGGGCGATCTGCGGCACGTTCAAGCCGCCATCGTTGCGCTGCCCGCCGGTCATCGCGACCGCGTCGTTGAACAGGATCTTGTAGGTGACGTTGACGCCGGAAGCGGCCGCCGCGCGGATCGCCAGGTAGCCGGAGTGATTGTAGGTGCCGTCGCCGAGATTCTGGAACACGTGATTGCGTTTCGAGAACGGCGCCTCGCCGATCCAGTTCGCGCCCTCGCCGCCCATGTGGGTCCAGCCGAGGGTATTGCGGTCCATCCACTGCGACATGAAGTGACAGCCGATGCCAGCATAGGCGCGCATGCCCTGCGGCACGACGGTGGAGGAATTGTGCGGGCAGCCGGAGCAGAAATACGGCGTGCGGGCAGAAACATCGCTCATTGCCGCCACGGCGCTCTGGCCCTGTTTCAGCCGCGACACGCGGTTCGCGAGTTCGTCATTGTGGCCGCGCTTGAGCACGCGCTCGCCGACCGCGATCGCGATCTCGTGCGGATCGAGCGCGCCCTTCACGGGGAACAGCCAGTTTTCCTGCTCGTCGCGCTTGCCGATCACCACCGGCTGATTCGCGGTGCCGTACAGCTCCTCCCGCACCTGCACTTCGATCAGCGAGCGCTTCTCCTCGACCACGATGATGAGCTCGAGGCCCTTGGCGAAATCCCGCAACTCCGCGCGCGAGATCGGCCATGGGCAGCCGATCTTGAACAGCCGGATACCGAGATCGTTGCACTTCACCTCGTCGATGCCGAGTTGATCGAACGCCTGGCGCACGTCGAGATAGCTTTTTCCCACCGTGATAATGCCGATCTTCGCGTTCGGCCCGCCGGAGATGATCACCTTGTTGAGCTTGTTGGCGTGCACGAAGGCCAGCATGGCGTCGCGCTTGTAGTCGTGCAGCCGCGCTTCCATGTCGAGAATGCCGTCGACGAGGCGGATGTTGAGCCCGCCCGGCGGCATCCTGAATTCGTCGTCGCCCGGAATGACGATCTTCAGGCTGTCCAGCCCGGCCTCGACCACGCCGGTCGACTCCACGGTCTCGTGCATGCATTTGAGCGCAACCCACGAGCCGCAGAACCGCGACATCGCCCAGCCGTAGAGCGCGTAGTCGATGAACTCCTGCACGCCCGCCGGGTTCAGGATCGGGATCATCACGTCGACGAAATGGAATTCTGACTGGTGCGCGGTAGTCGAGGATTCCGCCGTGTGGTCGTCGCCCATGAGGGCAAGCACGCCGCCGTTCTTCGATGAGCCGGCGAAATTGGCGTGCCGGAAAACGTCGCCGGTGCGGTCGACGCCGGGGCCCTTGCCGTACCACATGCCGAACACACCGTCGTATTTGCCCTCGCCGCGCAGCTCGGCCTGCTGCGTACCCCAGATGGCGGTGGCGGCGAGGTCCTCGTTCAGGCCGGTCTGGAACAGGACGTTGTGCTTGTCGAGGTGCGGCTTGGAGCGCATGAACTGCTGGTCGAGCCCGCCGAGCGGCGAACCGCGGTAGCCCGAGACGTAACCGGCGGTGTTTAATCCCGCGAGGCGGTCGCGCTCCTGCTGCATCAGGGTCGCGCGGATGAGCGCCTGATAGCCGGTGACGAACACGCGGCTCTGCGTCAGGTCGTATTTGTCGTCGAGGGTGACGTTCTTCAGCGTCATTGGGCCTCCGCGAGGCATTGTGTGCCGTGACGACCGCGTTGCCGCCAAGGGCGCGACGTTACCCCAAATGACAACGCCGCCGCGCCCCAATCTAGGCACCGACTCGGCACAATAAAAGCGTCAGCAATGCTGACATTTCGGCACGGAGTGGTCAATTTCGTTTGCGGCTGGGATGCCAGCAGGAAGTTGCGGCGGTGGCGCGCGGGGAGAAATTTGGCGCAACGCAGTAATCAGGCCTGCGCGCTCGGTCTCGCCGACGCCGCCGCGTGCCAGCGGCGCAGATTGGCACACTCGTCCGGCACGTTAAGCTTCGCCCGGCCGGCAAGATCGATCAGCACCTGCGACGAGATATCCGCGATGGTGTAGCGGTCGCCCGCCACGAATTCGCGGTCGGCCAGCCGCGCATCCATCGCGCGGAAGAAGTTTTCAACGCGCGTACGGCCGCGCTCGGCCAGTTCCGGAATCTGCTCGTAATCGTGCGGGCCCGGCAGCGCGCGGCCCTTGAGGCCTTTCGCGGTATTGCGGAACGCGTCCATCGCGGCAAGGAAACCGTCGCGCTCGATCTGGCGGTTCAGTGCGGTCACGGCCGCACGCTCCAGCGGCGTTGAGCCGATCAGCGGCGGGTCGGGGTGCAGTTCCTCCAGATAGCCGCAGATTGCGACCGCATCGGCGATCACGGTCCCGTCGTCGAGCACCAGCGCCGGCACGGTGCAGTCCGGATTGATCGCGCGGAAGGCTTCGGAAAACTGCTCGCCGTTGCGCAGGTCCACCTGCACGGTCGGCAGCGCGATCCCCTTCTCGGCCGCGAAAATGCGCACCCGGCGCGGACTGGGGGCGGTTGAACAGTCGTAGAATTTCATAGCCAATCCTCGGACTCCGGCCTGAAGATGACAACCGCGGTTGCCAAGTTTATTGGGTATGGCGTTTCCAAACGAGTCCGCGAGGCATTATGGCTCCCTTCGATCCTATCTCCGCTGCGATCGGCGGCGCGCTCATCGGCCTTGCCGCCACGATGCTGATGCTGGTGACCGGCCGCATCGCGGGCATTTCAGGAATTCTGGGCGACCTGATCGACCTTGCAGGCGGCGATCGCCTGTGGCGGCTTGCCTTCATCGCCGGCCTGATCGCCGCGCCGCTCGCGATTGCGGCGAGCGGAGCCCCCTTGCGCGCCCCGACGATGCCGGGCTGGATCGTGATTGTTATCGCGGGCCTGCTGGTCGGGTTCGGCACGCGGCTCGGCAGTGGTTGCACCTCCGGTCACGGCATTTGCGGGATCGCGCGCCTCTCGCCGCGCTCGATCGCCGCGACCATGACCTTCATGGCTGTCGCGATGCTCGTTGTCGCATTCACGCGCCACGCACTGTGAGGCAAGGATGCCGATCTTCTTCGCGCTATTCTGCGGGTTTACCTTCGGCGCCGGGCTGGTCATTTCCGGCATGACAGATACCGCCAGGGTTCTCGGCTTCCTCGACGTTTTAGCCATCCCCAAGGACGGTTGGGATCCGACGCTCGCAATCGTGATGGCGGCGGCGCTTGTCGTCTCGATCCCGGGCTTCTGGCTCGCCAAGCGGCGCGAGCGTCCGATCCTTGCCGGGCTTGCCGCATGGCCCACGCGGACGGACCTTGACCGTCCGCTCATTGTTGGCGCGGCGCTGTTCGGTGCCGGCTGGGGACTCGTCGGCCTTTGTCCCGGTCCGGCGATTGCCAATCTGGCGACGCTCTCGCCGCCTGTCCTGTTGTTCGTCGTCGCGATGATCGCCGGAATGGGGGCGCACGACCTGTGGCAGCGCGCGCAGCGATCCGCCGCGCTGCCGGCTGCTTCCGACGGCTAGCGCTCAGGCCCCGGCCAGCCCGACCGACTGTCCGCCATCCACCACAACGGTGGTGCCGGCCATGAAGCGCCCTGCGTCGGAGGTGAGCAACAACAGCACGCCGTCGAGGTCGCGCATCTCGCCTATCCGGCCGGCCGGGATGCTGCGCGTCAAGGCCGTGTTGTCCTTCAAATACTCTTCGTTGATCTCGGTCGCGAAGAAGCCGGGGGCAATCGCGTTTACGCGCACGCCGCGGAACGAAAGTTCGAGCGCGAGCGCCCGGGTGAGCTGCACCACACCCGCCTTGGCAACCGAATAGGCGGCAACGCCCTTCGAGACCGCAAAGCCCAGAATTGACGCGATGTTGACGATCGCGCCCTGCTTCTTGGCCGCGATCATGCGCCGCGCCGCCTCCTGCGCCCAGTAGAGCACCGCGTCGAGATTGGTGCCGAGCACACGGCGCCAAGTCTCTTCCGGTATCTCATGGACCCGGTCGGCGTGCGGAATGCCGGCATTGTTGATCAGGATCGTCACGGTGCCGAACGCTTTTTCAGCCGCGTCGAAGGCGCGCACCATCGCGGCGCGGTCCAGCACATCGGCCTGGACCGCAAGCGCCTGCCCGCCGGCGGCTTCGATCTTCTGTTTCAACGCTTCAAGCCGGTCTGCGCGGCGCGCGACCAGAACGACCTTCGCGCCGTTCTCGGCGAGCACCTGCGCAAAGTGCACGCCAAGTCCGCTCGATGCACCGGTCACCAGCGCGACGCGGCCGGTGAGATCGAACAATTCGGATGCTTTCATGAATCTATCCTTCGTCTTTCCGGGGCGCGACGAAGTCGCGAGCCCGGAATCCATAACCCCAATCCTATCGATGTCGCACAGGCGGAGCGATGCTGAAAGTATCGTGGTTATGGATTCCGGCCCTCGCTTTGCTCGGCCGGAATGACAGTGGAGTTAGCCGCCATAGAGCATTCGCGGCAATCCGGTCGCAAGCCCCGGCGCGAACCACAGCAGTCCCAGCGCGAAAAGCTGGATCACAACGAACGGAATAATGCCGACGTAGATGTGCCGCGTCGTGATCTCCGGGGGTGCTACGCCGCGCAGGAAAAACAGCGTCGGCCCGAGTGGCGGGTGCATGTAGGAGGTCTGCAGGTTCACCGCCATCATGATGCCGAGCCAGATGGGCTCAACGCCCGGCATCGCCAGCAGCGGCGGCGCGACGATCGGCACCACCACGAAGATGATCTCGAACGCGTCCATCACGAAACCGAGCAGGAACATCGCCGCCATCACGGCGAGGATCGCGCCCGCAGCGCCGCCCGGCAGATCGGCCAGCGCACGGTGCACCATGTCGTCGCCGCCGAGCCCGCGGAACACCAGGCTGAACAGCGTCGCGCCGATCAGGATGGTGAAGATCATCGATGTCATCTGCGTGGTCTTGGTGACGGTCGCCGTCAGATAGCCGGCACGCCAGACGGCGCGCAGCGCGAAGGCAAGGCCGATGGCGAGCGCCGCCATCAGGATCACGGCCAACGCGAAACCGACGCCGTCGCGCGCGTCGAAGATTGTGCGCGCGAACATCAGCGCAGCGAACGCCGCAAGGCAGAGCGTGACCGGCCAATGCACGCCGTCGGCGCGCAGCGCCGCCAGCAGGATCGCACCGACCGCCCCCACCGCCGCGGCCTCGGTCGGCGTCGCAAGGCCGATCAGGATCGAGCCGAGCACCACGACGATCAGCAGCACCGGCGCCATCAGGGCCTTGATCAACTGCCGCAGCAGCGCCGCGCCCTTGAGCGCCGCCGGATCGGGCGGAATCGGCGGCATGGCGGCCGGGCGCAGAAACGCGACCGCGACGAGAAAGAGAATATAGAGCGCCACCAGCATGAGCCCCGGCACGATGGCACCTGCGAACAGGTCGCTGACCGAGACCGACTCCGGCGCGAAGGTGCCCTTGGCGAGTTGCGCCGCCTGATAGGAGTTGTTGAGCTGGTCGCCGAGCAGCACCAGCACGGTCGCGGGCGGAAGGATTTGCGCGAGCGTCGCGGTCGCCGCCACGGTTCCGGCTGCAAGCCGCTTGTCGTAGCCGTGACGCAGCATCGTCGGCAGCGTGATCAGCGCGATGGTGACCACGGTCGCACCGACCACGCCCTTGGCGGCGGCGAGCAGCACGCCGACCAGCACGACCGAAATCCCCAAGCCCCCCGGCAGCGATCCGAACAGCCGCCCCATCGTCTCCAGCAAATCCTCGGCGATGCGGGAGCGCTCCAGCATCACGCCCATGAATATGAACAGCGGGATCGCGAGCAGCACCGTGTTCGTCATCACGCCGAAGATGCGCTGCGGCAGCGCGTAGAGCAGCCCGATGTCCATCGCACCGGCTGCATGGCCCAACAGCGCGAAAGCAAGCGACACGCCGCCCAGCGTCAGCGCAACCGGATATCCGGCGAACAGCAGGCCGCATACGGCGACCACCATCAGGACGGCGAGGATTTCGGGAAGCGGCATCAGCGTGCGGCCCTTGCCGCCTGGCGACGCCCGATGCGCAACATCGTGAGCATCGCGATCGCCTTGATCGCCTGCGACAGGCCCTGCAACGCCAGCAGCAGCGCGAACAGCGGGATCAGCGTCTTGAGTGCGAACACCAGCGGCAGGCCCGAGGTCTCGCGCGAGCGCTCGAAGATAGCCCACGAGCGCGCCACGTAGGGCCACGAGAACCACATGATGGCTATGCAGAAGGGCAGCAGCAGCAGCAGCGCGCCGATGAGGTCGATCCACGCCCTCACCCGCGGCGACGCGCTCGCATAGAACACGTCGACGCGCACGTGCCCGCCCTCTTTCAACGTCCAGGCCGCGGCGAGCAGGAACAGCGCGGCATGCGCGTACAGGATCGATTCCTGCAACCAGATCGAGCCTAAGCCCAGCACATAGCGCAGCAGGACCACCGCAAAGCCGAGCAGCACGATGGCGAGCGCGCACCACGAGGCCGCACGTCCGACGCCCGCGTTGACGCGGTCGATGAGGGCGGCGATCCGGATGATTTGCGCGGCGTTCATTGCTATAGTGTAGCGCAAAACGGAGCCTCGCATGGCGCAAGACCACGATCATTCGCACGACGACCACGATCATCACGACCACGGCCACGGCTCGGAACTGTCCGAAATGCAGATTCGGGTGCGTGCGCTTGAATCGGTCCTGACCGAGAAAGGCTACGTGGAGTCCGCCGCACTCGACGCGATCATCGAGGCCTACGAGACCAAGATCGGCCCGCACAACGGCGCCCGCGTCGTTGCCAAGGCCTGGACCGACCCGGCCTTCCGGCAGGCATTGCTGGAGGATGCCACCAAGGCGGTGAGCACGCTCGGCCATGTCGCGCGCACCGGCGATCATCTGGTCGCGGTCGAAAACACGCCGCAACGCCACAACATGGTCGTGTGCACGCTGTGCTCCTGTTACCCGTGGGAAATGCTCGGCCTGCCGCCGGTCTGGTACAAGGCCGCGCCGTACCGCTCGCGCGCCGTGAAGGACCCGCGTGGCGTGCTCGCCGATCTCGGCATCGCGCTGCCGAACGACACCGAAATCCGCGTGTGGGACTCGACCGCCGAAATGCGCTTCCTGGTGCTGCCGATGCGCCCGAAAGGCACCGAGGGCTGGAGCGAGGAGCAGCTCGCCGAACTGGTCACGCGCGATTCGATGATCGGCACGGGATTTCCGAAAACGCCGGGTGCGCCGTCATGAACGGCGTGCACGACATGGGCGGCATGGACGGTTTCGGCAAGGTCGAGATCGAGCCGAACGAGCCTGTGTTTCACGCCGAGTGGGAGGCGCGCACGATGGCGTTGGTGCGCGCGATGGGCGCGGCCGGCGCGTTCAACATCGACACCTCGCGCTTCTATCGCGAGGCGCTGCCGCCGCATGTTTATCTGTCCAGCTCGTACTACAAGAAATGGCTGCTCGGGCTCGAAGACCTGCTGGTCGACAAGGGTTACGTCGCGCCCGAGGAGGTGGAGAAGGGCCATGCCCTGAAGCCCACCAAGGCGCCGCCGCGCGGCCCGTTCAGGCGCGATGACGTCGAGCGCATTCTGGTGCGCGGAAAATTCGGCCGCGAGCCGCAAGCGCCAGCGAAGTTCAAGCCGGGGGACCGCGTGCGCGCGAAAAACATCCATCCGGCAACGCACACGCGCCTGCCGCGCTACGTGCGCGGGCATTTCGGCGTCGTGGAGCTCAATCACGGCTCCCAGGTGTTTCCCGACTCGGCCGCGATCGGCGCGGGTGACGATCCGCAATGGCTCTACACGGTGGTGTTCGAGAGCGCCGAGCTGTGGGGCGCGGATGCCGACCCGACGGTCAAGATCTCCATCGACGCGTTCGAGCCGTATCTGGAGGCGGCGTGATGGATGTTGCTGCCGCGCGGATCGCCACCCGGGAAGTGCCCAGCATCCCCTCCGATGCCGACGGGCCGGTGTTCCGCGAGCCGTGGGAGGCGCAGGCCTTTGCGATGACGCTCGCGCTGCATGAACGCAAAATGTTCACCTGGCCCGAATGGGCCGCGACGCTCGCCGACGAGATCAAGCGCGCGCAAGGTGCGGGCGACCCCGACACCGGCGAGACCTATTACCGCCACTGGCTCAATGCGCTGGAACGCCTCGTCGCCGAGAAGGGCGTCACCGATCCGGCGACGCTCGCGCGCTACCAGCACGCTTGGGATCACGCCGCCGACCGCACGCCGCACGGCCAGCCGATCGAGTTGCGGCCCGGCGATTTCCACGATCACGACTAGCGAGACCAGCATGACGACGGCAACGGTCGGCGCGGCGAAAATTACGCGCATCGAGGAAACCTACGACTTCTTCTTCGAGGCGAAGAAATTCTTCGCCGACTGGCGCGACGAGATCGTTGCCGAGCACATGGGCTGGATGGTGCCGGACCATTTCAATCCGGCCACCGGCTACCTGAAGCTCAGCATCCACTCATGGCTCCTCGAAATCGGGGCTAAGAAAATCCTGATCGACACGTGCGTGGGCAATCACAAGTCGCGCAGGCATCGCCCGTTCTGGGACAACCTCAACACGCCCTACCTTGAGCGCCTCGCCGCGGCCGGCGTGAAGCCCGAGGACATCGACATGGTGATGTGCACGCACCTGCATGTCGATCATGTCGGCTGGAACACGCGGCTCGACAACGGCCGCTGGGTACCGACGTTTCCGAATGCCAGATACGTCTGGAGCAAGACGGACTTCGATCATTTCTCCGCCATCGACCGCGATCCGAAGACCGGACCCGCCATCGGCGGTGCGATGCGCGACAGCGTGTTCCCCATCGTCGAGGCCGGCCTTTGCCAGATGGTCGACGGCACCGAGCGCATCGACGAGCACCTCTCGCTGACGCCAGCGCCCGGCCACTCGCCCGGCCACGTGCTGATCAATCTCGCCTCGCAGGGCCGCCAGGCTTTCTTCAGCGGCGACATCATCCATCACGTGATCCAGGTCTATCACCCGGCGTGGAACAGCTTTGCCTGCGTCGATCAGGACGCGGCGCGGAAATCGCGGCGGATGACGCTTGAAAAATGCGCAGGATCGGGCGCGCTCCTAATGCCGCAGCACTTCGGCGCACCGCATCTCTGCCACATCGACGCCAAGGGGGACGGCTTTACGCCGCGCTTTGCGTGATCCTTCCGTCACCCTGAGGTGCGAGCCGCACTCGCGGCGAGCCTCGAAGGGCAACGCCTGTTTCTATCCTTCGAGGGCCGCTTCGCGGCCACCTCAGGATGACGCCGTAGGCAAGATCAGAAATTGCAGCGGCCGACATATCCGGTGGAAATGCCCTGCTCGGCGGCGGACGGCGGCGTCGCGCGGCCGTCGTAGAAGCTCGCGATCTGGTTGGCGACGCCGAATTGCGTACCGCCGCGCCGCTTGTCGTTGATCAGGCGCAGGATGTTCCATTCGTCGTGCGAGCCGTAGCTGAACGCGATCGAGGCCTTCAGCGCGTAGTAATTGCGGAACGTCGCCTTGCTCAGGCGGCCCTGCTCGACCGCCTTGCGCAGGCCTTCGTCGGCGGCGTAGCGCTGGTCGAACAACGCGTCAATCTTCTCCATGTCGCCCTCGCCGGTGAGTTCGAGCGCGCTCGCGAAATCCGCGGGCCCGACGAAATAGTAGAAATCGAAATCGTCGCCGGTGCCGGACGGCCCTTCCAGCACACGGGTCCATTGCAGCATGTAGTCGGCACCGTTCGCGCCGCTCGGCAGCGTGAATCCCGCTGCGCCGGGATTGAGAATCCAGGCCGACTTCGCGCCGAAGCGCTTCTCGACCTTGTCTTTGGTCTTCGCCGCCACATCGACATTGACGCCGAAATAACTTCCGCCGACGGTCGAGATCGGCAGGCTCATGTAGCCGATCGCCTTGCCGGCGCTTTTCTGTTCGGCAATGGCCTGCCGGATCTTGCTGATGTTGGTGTCGATCGCGCCTTTGAGATCCTGCTCGACGCAATAGCAGATGTTGATGGCGGTGCATTCGGTGATGCGCGCCGCTTGCGCACCCGTCGGCACCGCAAGGGCAGCCGCCGCGCCCATGATCGCAATGAGA
>Ga0190272_10000970_pt1 | contig 14027 bp, 14 predicted proteins | sample Popmic504T_FD_133746 | JGI IMG/M metagenome (GOLD analysis project Ga0190272, IMG submission 133746) | Populus adjacent soil microbial communities from riparian zone of Shoshone River, Wyoming, USA - 504 T | ecosystem: Environmental > Terrestrial > Soil > Riparian zone | place: USA: Wyoming...
AGCTTCTCGTCGTCATAGGGACCGACCCACTCCGCTGCGTCGATCGTGCCCTTCTCGAGCGCCGGATAGATGTCGCCCGCGGCGAGTTGCTGCGGCACCACGCCGACCTTGGTCAGAATCGTCCCGGCAAAGCCGCCGACGCGGAATTTCAGGCCCTTCATGTCGTTGACGTCTTTGATCTCCTTGCGGAAGAAGCCGCCCATCTGCGCGCCGGTATTGCCAGCCGCAAACCCAATACAGTTAAATTTGGCATACAACTCGTTCAGTATGCTCTGCCCCTCGCCGTGGCGGAGCCATGCGTTCATGCCGCGCGTGTTGACGCCGAAGGGAAGCGCGGTGCCGAACGTGAACGCCGCGTCCTTGCCGAAGTAATAGTAGGAGGCCGTGTTACCCATCTCGACGGTGCCGTTCTGCACGGCATCGAGAACCTGCAACCCGCCGACGATTTCACCGGCCGCGAACGGCTGGATCTGGAACTTGTTGTCGCTCATCTCGGCGACGCGCTTGCAGAAGTATTCGCAGCCGCCGTAGAGCGTATCGAGTGACTTCGGCCAGCTCGCCGCAAGCCGCCATTTCGTTTCCGGCATCGACTGCGCGATGGCGGGCGCGGCGATGGCGGTCGAGGCGGCGAGCCCGGCGCCCGCCGATTTCAGAAATTCACGACGTTTCATTGGCGTTTCCCCTTCTAAGTCGACTCTCTGCCGACGCGACCGGAGCGATGTTGAAACCGTCTTTTCTTATTGGCCAGCCACCGACGAGCGACTCGAGGCATTCTTACGGAACTATTCGCCAATTCCAATCAAAAAAACCCGGAGCAAGGGGGCCCCGGGTCCGCAACTTGGCCGTAACAGGCGGGGTTCAGGCCCGCGGGCGGGTCCGGATCATGAAGGTGTCGTAGGTGTATTCAGCCACCTGCCACCACAGATACTCATCATTCCGGAACGCGACCATGTTGTCGTAGACCTTCTTGAAATCCGCGTTTTTCGCGGAGATTTCGGCATAGATCTCGTTCGATGCCTTCAGGCAGGCTTCCATGATCGGTTGACTGAAGGGGCGCAACTGCGCGCCCGCCGCAACCAGCCGCTTGATCGCCGGAGGGTTACGGGCGTCGTAACGGCCGGTTTCCTCGATATTGGCCGCGCCCGCCGCCGCGGTCACGATTGCCTTGTAGTTCTTCGGCAATTCTTCCCACTTCGCGATATTGAACATGAAGTGCTGCGTGGTGCCGCCTTCCCACCAGCCCGGGTAGTAGTAGAACGGCGCGACCTTGTGGAAGCCGAGCTTCTCGTCGTCATAAGGCCCGACCCACTCGGCTGCATCGACAGTGCCCTTTTCCAGCGCCGGATAGATGTCACCGCCGGCGATCTGCTGCGGCACGACGCCAAGCTTGGCCATGACCTGACCGGCGAGACCCGCGATGCGCATCTTGACGCCGTTGAGATCGGCGACCTCCTTGACCTCCTTGCGGAACCAGCCGCCCATCTGGGCGCCGGTGTTGCCGCCGAGCAGACTGACGATGTTGAACTTCTTGGTGAAGTCATCCATCAGCTTCTGCGCGCCGCCGTCATAGAACCAGGCATTCTGCTGGCGCGTGTTGAGGCCGAACGGTACCGCGCAGAACAGCGGGAAGGTCGGGTCCTTGCCGACGTAGTAGTAAGCTGCCGTGTGGCACATCTCGACGGTGCTGTTGCTCACAGCGTCCATCGCTTGCAACGCGGGCACGATTTCGCCGGCGGCGAACGACTGGATCTGGAATTTTCCGTCAGTCGCTTCGCTGACGTATTTCGAGAAGGTCTCGGACGCGCCCCACAGCGTGTCGAGCGATTTCGGAAAGCTGGACGTCAACCGCCATTTGATCTCGGGTGACGATTGCGCGATGGCGGGGGCAGCAACGGCTGACGCGGCGAGCCCCAGACCGGCGGTCTTGATGAATTGGCGGCGCTTCATGACAACTCCTTGTCGGTTCCTTTCAGGACACCCGTAGGCGCGTCAGGCGGCCGCCCCCACGACCACCGCCACGCACGAGTTGTCAGCCGGTATAACCAATTCAGAGGGTTGCGAAAACCAAAAAACCCCCGGAGCGCCATGCTCCGGGGTCACAGGTGCCAATAGGCGGGCCGATCAGGTCCGGGTGCGGTTGCGGATCAGGTAGGTGTCATACGTGTATTCGGCGACCTGCCACCACAAATATTGGTCGTTGCGGAACGCCAGCGTCGACTCCCAGACTTTCTTGAAGTCGGCATTCGAGGCGGACACCTCCGCGTAGAGTTCGAGCGAGGCCTTCAAGCACGCATCCATGACGGCCGTAGGGAAAGGACGCAATTGCGCGCCGCCCGCGACCAGCCGCTTGAGCGCCGCCGGATTGACCGCATCGTACTTCGCCTGCATCCATTCATGCGCCGCCATCGAGGCGGTCCTGACGATGGACTTGTAGGTCGGCGAAAGCGCGTTCCACTTCTCGAGGTTGATGAAGTTGTGCAGCATCGCGCCGCCTTCCCACCAGCCCGGATAGTAGTAGTACTGCGCGACCTTCTGGAAGCCGAGCTTTTCATCGTCATAGGGTCCGACCCACTCGCAGGCATCGAGCGTGCCCTTTTCCAGCGCCGGATAGATGTCGCCGCCGGCAAGCTGCTGCGGGACGAGGCCGAGCTTGGTGAGCACGCGCCCGGCAAAGCCGCCGATGCGCATCTTGAGGCCGCTGAGATCGGCAGGATCCTTGATTTCCTTGCGGAACCAGCCGCCCATCTGGCAACCGGTGTTGCCGCACGGAATGCCGTAGATATTCGCCTTCTTGTAGAACTCGTTCATCAGTTCGAGACCGCCGCCGAAATGCTGCCAGGCGGTCTGCATGCGGCTGTTGAGCCCGAACGGCACCGCGGTGCCAAATGCGTAGGTCGGATCCTTGCCGACGTAGTAATAGGATGCGGTATGGCACATCTCGACCGTGCCGTTGCTCACCGCGTCAGCGGCCTGCAGGCCGGGCACGATTTCGCCGGCTGCGAAAACCTGGATCTGGAATTTGTTGTCGGTCGCCTCGGCTACGGCCTTGGCGAACACCTCGGCGGCGCCATAGATCGTATCGAGCGACTTCGGAAAGCTGGAGGTCATCCGCCATTTCGTCTCGGGCATGGACTGCGCGATGGCGGGACTTGCAATCGCGGTCGCGGCGAGAGAGGCGCCCGCGGTTTTCTGGAGAAATTCACGACGCTGCATTCGGAACAGTCCTTATTGTGATCGGGGAGAACGGCTTTGGGCCGCGGCGGCTCGTTAGCACGGTTTGCGCCGGCAAGCGAACGCGTGTAGCGGCCGGTGAACGGGCCGGAATACGACGAAAGTCGAAGGTCGATTGGCTAGCTATTTGGCAGGGCCGCGGTTCTCGTGCTCTCGCGCGGCCAGAATATCAAGATCCCGGCGAGCGCGATAAACCAGCCGAACGGCCGCACCATCCAGATCGCGTGCAGCAGCGTGTGACTGAGGAAAACGACACTCCACATCGGCATCACCAGCGCGGACGCAAACAGGATGAGGAGCCGCGTGCGGGCGACGGCGTCGTTCGAGGCGCGCGCCCGGCGGATCAGCAGGACACCGGTCGTCAGAACAGCGGCGCCCATGATCGCCATGCCCACCGCCGGCGAGCCGTAACCGATGACGAAGGTCGCGTAGCCAAGGCGCGCCAGCATGTAGAGCACGGCGTAGGCCCAATTGCGGTCGAGCGAGGAAACATCGATGCCGAACGCCGACACCCAGGCGATTTCCTGCGGCGGCAGGTTCGCCACGAACGAACTGCCGACGCGCGTGGAAAGCGCGCCGCGAAAATCCGCAAGCGCGTTCGGATCGACGAGCAGCATTACCAGCGCGAGCTTGATCGCGAAGGTGAGCAGGATCGCGAGCGCAAAGATCATCGTGCCGTGAAATGCGCGGCGCAGCAGCGCCTTGCGATCCGGCGGACCGTCGAGCGCGACGATCCCGAGCAGCAGCGCGAGTCCGAATGGAATGCCCCCGGTGAGGAATTCGAAAATTGCGGTTGCGGCGCCGAACAGCGCGACCGCGACTGCGAATGTGCACTCGGACGCATGCGCCACGCCGCGGCGATACGCGCAGGCGAGGAATACCGCGAGCACAAGGTCGGAGAGGCCGAACGAGAAATAGATCCCGAACAGCCACAGGCCATCGAGCAGCAACAGCGTCGCGGCGATCGCCGCGTAGCCGCGCTGCCGCCACTCGCTTGTCCGCCAATTCCGCAGCGCGGGCAGCAGGACCGAGAGGAGGCAGGCGACGTTGAGAAGGAGCGTGATCCAGCCAAGCGTTTCCGGCGAGACGGCCGCCAGGGCAAGCGCGGCGAACACGCGCTGGCCGTGCAGATAGCGGTGGTAATAGATCGCATCTGGATCGGCATGATCGCGCCGCTCCAGCGCGGCGATCAGTTGCAGGCACGCCGGGATGGTTGGATCGCCCGCCCGCGCCGCAGGCTGCGCGTCGGCCGGCGGAATTCGTGCCGAGATCGTCTCGGCAAGGCGGCTCGGATAGTTCTGCAGCAAGGCCGCGAGCATCAGGCAATCGTTGCCGCCGAAGCGCGGGATCGCGCGGCCGGTCCCTGCCGCCCAGGTCTGGGTAAACGCCTGCTGCGCGTTGGCAGCCTCAAGCTTCGCCGCAATGCCCTGCCGGTCGACGAAGGTGGAGGCATAGGACACGATAAAAAACAGCGCGACCGCCGCGACCGCCGCCAACAATGCGCGCAGATAGAGGCCAACAGATTGGGCCAGGACGTTGCGGGCGGTTATCAAAAATTCGGAGGACAATCGGGAAACTCGGCGTTGCGGTGCGCCCAACGTCACCGCGTGGTTTCGATTTCGGACTCGGATTCTTCGAGCGGGATGCTCTTGACGCCGCGGTCAAGTCGCTGCCGTGCAAGCTCATAGTCTTCGAAGTCTTCGATATTACGGACGATTGCCTCACGCGCGAGGTAACTCTTGGTACGGCCGCTCTTCTTGGCAAGTGCCCGAAGGCGTTTCTCGATTTCCGGGGACAGCCTTATCGTGAGCATATGAACTGCCTCTACGCCTCGATCACGATCTTCGGCGCCGACCTGCCCGCGGCTTTGCCGGCAAGCTGCTCGCGTACGCGCTGCGCGATCTCGCGATAGACCTTCGCATGCGGCCCATCCGGATCGGTCGCAACCACAGGGCGGCCGGAGTCGGATGTCTCGCGGATCGCCATGTGCAGCGGCACCTCGCCGAGGAACGGCACACCGAGCCGCTCGGCTTCCTTGTGTGCGCCGCCGTGGCTGAAGATGTCATGGCGCTCGCCGCACTTCGGGCACACGAAATAACTCATGTTCTCGATAATGCCGAGCACCGGCACATTGACGCGCTTGAACATCTCCACGCCGCGCCGCGCGTCGATCAGCGCCAGGTCCTGCGGCGTCGAGACGATCACGGCGCCGGCGAGCGGCACCTGCTGCGCCATGGTGAGCTGCGCGTCGCCGGTGCCGGGCGGCATGTCGACGATCATCACGTCGAGCGTGCCCCACTCGACCTCGCGCAGCATTTGCGTGAGCGCCGACATCACCATCGGGCCGCGCCAGATCATCGGCGTGTCCTCGGCGACCAGGAAGCCGATCGACATGACGGTGAGACCATACCCCTGCATCGGGCGGAGCCGGTTGCCGCCGAGCGTTTCGGGGCGGCCCCGGATCGCGAGCAGCTTCGGCACCGACGGGCCGTAAATGTCCGCATCGAGTACGCCGACCTTGAGGCCAAGATCGCGCAGGCCGAGCGCGAGATTGATCGCGGTGGTCGATTTGCCGACGCCGCCCTTGCCGGATGCGACCGCGACGATCGCCGCGACCCCCGGCGGGCCCTGCACCGGCCGCTCGCCGCGCGGCGCATGCGTGTGACCGTGGCCATTGCCCGCCGCTTTCGCCGGCGGCGGCGCAGTGCGCGCGGCGCCAGCGGCTCGCTCGCCCGTGAGAGCGACCATGGCGGACTTCACGCCCGGCACGGCCTTCACGGCGGCTTCCGCCGCCTTTCGCACTGGCTCCCATTGCTGGACGACTGCGGCATCGACCGTGATCGAAAAGAACACCTTGCCGTCGCTCACCACAACATCCGACAGCTTCCCGGACTCGGTGAGCGGCGCGCCCTCAGGGCTCTTCACGCGTGCGAGACTCGCCAGCACGTCCTGCTTCGACACCATGAATTCCGTCTCCAACGTCGGCGGCCACCGCAAACGCCAATGGAACATTCGCACAAGCCGATCAAGCGGGCATTTCCCCCGCCAAATTGTCTTCCCTTCCCGCTCTGGTAGAATCAGCGCGACCGAGCCTGGAGGGCGCCGCATGACCGATCCCATCAACGTAGTGATCGATCTCTCGCACTACAATGAGGTGACGAGTTTCGCCGACATCAAGACGAGCGGGATCGTCGGTGTCATCCACAAGGCAACGCAAGGCACGACCGTCGTCGATCCGACCTATGCGTCGCGCCGCCCGCAGGCGTTCGCCGCGGGATTGTGGTGGGGCGCCTATCATTTCGGGACCGATGCCGACGGCACGGCTCAGGCCGATTACTTCCTCTCGATCGTCAACCCGCAGCCGACCGATCTGCTCGTGTTGGATTTCGAGGAGAACGGCAACGCCACGATGACGCTGCAACAGGCGGAGCAGTTCGTCACCGAAATCTACAATCAGACCGGACGCTATCCGGGATTCTATTCGGACTCGCTTGCCGGCAGCCTGCTCGGCCAGACCGTCAATCAAACACTGCGGCAATGCTGGCTGTGGCGCGCCGAATACGGCGCTTCACCGGTGGTGCCGCCGACCTGGCCGACATGGACGATGTGGCAATACACCGACGGCACCAATGGTGACGGCCCGTATCAGGTCTCGGGCATCGGTGGCCCGGGCACGTGCGACCGCGACAAGTTCAACGGCAGCATCGACGGCCTTGCGCGGTTGTGGGGCTATGGCGGCCCGCCGGGGCCGCCGCTGCAACTTTGACGCCGGCTCGTTATCGACGCGCCTTCGGCCCGTGGGACTATCCCGCTCACGATCCGTGAACTCGGCGGTTGACGCGCCGGGCGCGGCGTCGCAATGACCTGTTCAGATCAGGGCGAATGGTCCGCAAGGAGAAAACACAATGGCAAAGGTCGCGTTTCTGGGTCTGGGCGTGATGGGCTACCCGATGGCCGGGCACCTGAAGAACAAGGGCGGCCACGAGGTCACGGTCTACAACCGCACTGCCGCGAAAGCGGAAAGCTGGGCCAAGGAATTCGGCGGCAAGGCCGCCAAGACACCCGAGGAAGCCGCCGAGGGCCAGGATTTCGTGATGATGTGCGTCGGCAACGACGATGACGTTCGCAAGGTCGCGGGCGCGGCGTTCCCCAAAGTGAAAAAGGGCGCGGTGTTCGTCGACCACACCACGGCTTCGGCGGAAGTCGCACGCGAACTTTACGCAGATGCAAAGAAGCGCGGCTTCGATTTCATCGATGCGCCGGTGTCGGGCGGACAGGCAGGCGCGCAGAACGGCGCGCTGACCGTGATGTGCGGCGGCGATGCGGAAGCCTATGGGCGCGCCGAGACGGTGATCGCCGCCTACGCGCGCATGTGCAAGCTGCTCGGCCCGGCGGGCTCCGGGCAGCTCACCAAGATGGTCAACCAGATCTGCATCGCGGGCATCGTGCAGGGGCTCGCCGAAGGCATTCACTTCGCCAAGAAGGCCGGCCTCGATGTCGAAGCCGTGATCGAGACGATCTCCAAGGGCGCCGCGCAGTCGTGGCAGATGGAGAACCGCTACAAGACCATGAATGCCGGCAAGTACGATTTCGGCTTCGCGGTGAACTGGATGCGCAAGGACCTCTCGATCAGCCTTGCCGAAGCGCGCCGCTCGGGCGCGCACCTGCCCGTGGCGGCGCTGGTCGACCAGTTTTACTCGGAAGTGCAGAAGATGGGCGGCGGGCGCTGGGATACGTCGAGCCTGCTGGCGCGGCTGGAGAAATGAGACGTTGACCACGATCCGCAAGATCGTTTTCGTCGAAGAACGCGTCCTCGCCGAAGCGGGACGCGCAGCCGCAAGGCCGACCACGCGCGTCGCCGGCATCGCGGTGATCGCTAATCCGTTCGCAGGCCAGGGCCACGTCGAGGATTTGTCCGCGCTGTTCGAGGCCGGCGCAAAGCTCGGCGAAGCCATCATGCCCGACGTGGTCCGCCGGCTGGAAAATCCCGCGACCAGCTACGGCAAGGCCGCGATCGTCGGCGTTGCCGGCGACTTCGAGCATGGCGGAGCACTGATCCATCCCAAACTCGGCAAGCCGATGCGCGCGGCGGTCGGCGGCGGCGAGGCGATCATCTCGTCGAACGTGAAGGTCGCAGCCGCCGGCACCGCGATCGACGTGCCGCTCGCGCACAAAGACGACATTTGGTCGTTCGACCACTTCGACACCATGACGGTGATGATCGCGGATGCACCGCGACCCGACGAGATCGTGGTGATCATGATCGCTGCCGACGGCGGCCGGGCGGCGCCGCGCGTCGGCAAGGGCCGCGTGCTCTGATCAGGCGAGCTTGTTAACCAATCGGTCCTACGCTGCACCTCCCCGGCAAACAAAGGAGGGCGCGATGTCCGACGATCGCATCCGCGCGCGTTACGACGCATTTTTCGAGGCGGACTTCCTGCCGCTCATCCGCCACGACCAGACCCAGGGCGCGGAGGAGCGCATCGCTTACGCCAACGAGTACGCGGCGTTCCAGCTCGGCCAGATCAACCTGAAACTCGGCCGCCTGATCGACCTGATGGAGCGCAACGCAACCGCGCAGCCTGCCCCGGCACTGGCCCCGAGCGAGTGACGGGAGGCTTGCAGGCCGTCCGGGAATCGCCGCAGAACGTGTGGTAGCGTCCGAAGGTTCACGCTCGGACCAATCGCAGGAGGATCGTCATGGCCAAGGGTCAAGCGCGCAGCAACAAGGAAAAGAAGAAGCCGAAGGCTGACTGGAACAAGAAGCAGAAGGGCACCATGGTTGCCGGCGGGCAAGGCAAGCAGGGCCCCGTCAGTCTCGGCAGCAAGAAGTAGGCTTCATTCGCGCGAAGCGGCGCGTCCCTAGTGTCCCGATTCCGAAGTTCGCCACAACGTGCGGCAGGGTGCATGCGAACTTCGGAATCGAAAGGACACTAGCAATCTATTGATCTAGTGTGGCTTTGGTTCAGAAGTCCGCGTTGCGGACTCGCTGCGAGAATGATGCGGACTTCTGAACCGCCACACTAGCGGCGCGCCGCGAACCGTCAGCGCATATTCTGCCACGGATCGAATTTCTTCTCCGGCAGACGCTCGATCGCGGCCTTGTACTGGCTGTCGTCCTCCTTCTTCTTCGGCGCTGCTTCGTCCTTCGGCGGCGACTTTTTGAATTGCGCGTGGCTCGGCGCGCCCGCGAGCACGACCAAACCCGGCGCTGCCGCCAGCGCGATCGTGATTGCGGCCAGAATCCTGCGCATGACTTGCTCCATGGGTCAGCACCAGCGGGCGCCCATTATTTGCCCGTGATTGCGGCCCTCTTCAAGGCGCGGACAGCTTTCAAGGCGCGCACGGCTGCTTGCCGCCCACGACCGCGCATTTCGGCAGTCCCTGCGGCCCCTTGGCGGCGGGCGGCGGACCCTTCTGCGCCTGCGGTGGCTGACCCGGAGGCGGACCGGGTGGTGGCCCTTTCACCTGAGGCGGCGGCCCCGGAGGTGGACCGGGCGGCGGCCCTTTCACCTGAGGCGGTGGAGGCGGCGGAGCGGGTGGCTTCGGCGGCGCGGGCGGCGGCGGTGCCGCGACCTGCGGAGCCTTCGGTGCCTGCTGCTGCTGCTGCAACTGCGGCGGAGGCGGTCCCCGCTGGATCGCCGGCGGTGGGCCCTTGATGGCCTGCGGCGGCGGTCCCGACGATGGGCCCTTCGGTCCGGCAGGTGGCGGGGCCCCGGGTGGCGGCTGGTTGACGATCTTCGGCTGACCCTGCGGCGGCGGACCCTTGATGCCGGACGGCGGACCTCCCGGCGGCGGGCCGGGCGGCGGCTGGTTCACGACCGCCGGTCCCTTGGGCAGACCTTGCGGCGCGCCTTGCTGCGGCGGCGATCCCTTGATACCGGGCGGCGGACCTCCCGGCGGCGGGCCGGGTGGCGGCTGGTTCACGACCGCGGGTCCTCTCGGCACGCCGGGCGGCATGCCTTGCTGCGGCGGCGCTCCCTTGATGCCGGGCGGCGGACCGGGCGGTGCTCCCGGCGGCGGTTGATTGACCACCGCAGGCCCCTTGGGCAGACCTTGCGGAGGCGCGCCGGGCGGCCGGCCAGCCTGACCCGGCTGCTGCGGCGGCGGCGTCATGATCATCGGAAATGCCGGCTGCGGACCGCGCCACAATCCGCCTCCTCCCGGACGAGGCGGCGGCGGCAGCCCGACGATGAAGGCCGGCGGCGGCGCAAGATATCGTCGCGGCGGCGGCGCCGGCGGCATGATGCCTATGAAGCGCGTCGGCTCGCCCGCGAGCGGCATCGGCACATCGTCGTACATCCGCATGCGCCAGCCGGGCGGCGGACGATCACCCGCCGAAAGTCTGCGCAGGCGACGGCGCGCGTCGAACACGTACATGCCTTCCGGGTAGCGCTCGATGTAGGTCCAGTACGATTCGGGCGAGTTCTCCAGCACAGCGTGGCGCCAGAGCAGCGCCTCGCGCCGTGCGCGGATCATCGCCCAGACGCGCGGCGTGTAGGCGCTGTCGGGATAGATGCGAACATATTCGGTGTAGGTCGGCAGATCGTCCTGCTCGACCGCGTAGGCGTAAGCGTCCTCCGGTCCGATGTCGCGGATCGGCCGCGGCGGCGCACGGCGGCGCACCACCGGCGCGCCGGCTTGAGTTTGCGGCGCCGCCAGAAAGCCTTGCGCAACAGGCGGCGGAGCGGCCTGCCCGGGAACCAGCATGACGACCTGCTGCATCTGCGAGACATCCCACGGGGTCTGTACGCCGTTCGTCGTCTCGTTGGTGCGCAGGCGGATGCGCGCGAACAGCGTGTCGATGTCGAGGCCGGGCTCGCGCACCATTTCGGCGATGGCAGTCGCGTAGGCGCCGTAAGGCCCCTGTCCGTCCTGAGCGACCGTGCCGGGCGCCGACGAGAACGCCACCAGCATGCCCGGCGCGGATTCGATCGCGCCGAGACCGGGCGCGATCTGTCCGCCCTGAAACTGGAATGGAGTCGGCCGCGCGGCATCGAGCACGACGATCTTCGCGACGGCGGGCGTGTCGGCGAGCGGACGAAGCAGATCGAACAGGCGAATGCCCTGGATCGGGATTTCGCTGTCGCGATTGAGCTGCGCGTCAACCGGGATCAAATAGTTGTCGCCTTCGAACTGAATGGCGTAGCCGTTGTAGTAGATGAACGCGATCGTACCCGGCCCGCCGGCGTTCACCTTTTGCAGGAATTCACCGAACAGCCGACGCATGTCGCCGGAGTTGACGTCGGCCCCTTCGACGATCTCAAAGCCGATGCTGGTGAGCGCTTCGGCGACGAGCCCCCCGTCGGCGAGGGAATGCTGGAGCGGCCCCTTCGGGTACGCGGCGTTGCCGATCACCAGCGCGACGCGCTGCTGCGCGGCGGCCGGAACAGCCAGAATGAACAGCAGTGCCGCTAACGCGGCGAAGCCGGAAAATAGCCTGCGTAACATTATTCGTTCTCGTGTGAGAGGCAGTTCGGACTCAATACTGACGCGGAACTACAGCGGATTCAGGGCGAAAAACCCACGTATCGCCAACTACTTCGTTCATCCGGCGTTCACAAATCGAGCACCAGTCCATCCTCGGCGATGAGCACACCGGCGGCTCTCGCCTCGTCGAGCCGCGCGAGCATTGTGTGATTCATGTGTGTCAGCATCACGCGCCGCGCCGTGAAATCCGCGAGCCGCTGCTTGATCGTTTTCCAGTTCATGTGGCCGGTCAGTTCGCGCTCGTATTCGTAGCACTCGACAATGAAGAGGTCCGCGCCCGCGGCCACCGGCAGCAGCGCATCGGTCCACTGGGTGTCGCCCGAATACGCGAACGTCTTCTGCCCATCGGCAACACGCAGCGCGGTCGAGGGCGCGCCGGAGGAATGAAGGACCTCGGTGCTGACGACGTTCAGCCCGAGAATGCCGGTCGGTACTCCGACGGGGATTTCGACGACGCTCCAGGGAAACCGGTACTTCGTCGCGGTGGAATTCGGATAGAACACTTCCATCGCGGCGTTGATGCGTTCGGCTGTGCCCGGAGGGCCTGCGAACAGCAGCGGTCTCTCGCGCCGGCTGAGATACTGCCCGTCAAGCATCAGAAACGGGATGCCGCCGAAATGGTCGCCATGCAGGTGACTCAGGATAATTGCATCGATGCTGTTCGGATCGATGTTGCGTGCGCGCAAGCCAACCGGAGCGGATGCGCCGCAATCGACCAGGACCGTTCGTTCACCGGCTGCGAGATGGAAGCAAGTGTTATGGCGCCCGCCGGACCCGAAGGCATCGCCGGAGCCGATGACGGTCAGGCGCATTGTCAGGCCGTGGCGCTCGACCGCTCGCCGACCTGTCCGTGCCAGCGGCGAAGATTGACGAATTCTTCCGGCATGATGAGTTTGGCCGGGCGCATGAAGTCGACCGCGACCAGCGCCGTGATGTCCGCAACCGTGTAGTGATCGCCCGCGATGAACATGCGGTATTTCAGCTCGCGGTCGAGCAGGCCGAGAAACTCGAACACCCGCGGCCGGTTTGCCTCGCCCCATTCGGGGACCTGGGACTCCATGTCCTTCATGGCAGGATGCAGGTGGCGGAACACCGCGGACACCGCCTGGTAGAGATTGAGTTCCACGCGCCGGTTCCACATTTCGACCAGCGCCTCTTCGAGCGCGCCGCGGCCGAATAGCGGCGGCTCCGGGCGCAGCCCCTCGATATAGCGGCAGATGGCGATGGACTCGGTGATCACCGTGCCGTCGTCGAGCACCAGCACCGGAACGCGCTGCAGGGGGTTGAGCGCGGTGAATTCGGCGCTCTTGTGCTCCAGCGCGCCGAGGTCGACCTTCTCGACCGGGATCGACATGCCCTTTTCGGCGAGGAAGATGCGCACGCGGCGCGGATTGGGTGCGCGCCCGCCGTCGTAAAGTCTCATGCAAAACCCCCGGATTTCGCGCCGAGACTAGCCGCCAACGCGGCGTTAACCAAGTCTTTCAGCCCGCCCTTAAGGTTTATGATGCACAAACGACCGGCATTTTTCAGGTACCGGACGCCCCTCGCATGACCGCGATGACGAGCGAAGAGCTCGGCATTACCTCGCCGGCCGAGAAGGCCGCCGCGGCCCGGCGGCGCGATGCGACCAAGCGTGTGCGCTGGGTGCGCGACCGCCTGACCTCGACCAGCGGGACGCCGGCATTCGACTATGAGCTGCTGCGCCAGTTCGCGCAGAACCGCCAATCGGCCTCGCTTCCGATCCTGCTGCTGGTCGCGGCCGTCGGCTTCCTCTCCGGCCTGTGGACCGGCGTAGTACTCGCGGGCGCCTGGACGCTGGCGGTTGTCGGCATCCACAGCATCATCGCGGCGCAGTGCCGCAAGTTTCTCAACGAAACCACCGGCCGGGTGAACATCGGCCGCTGGCGCGTCCGCTTCGTCATCCTCGACCTGTGTTTCGGCATTGCCTGGATGTCGAACGTCGTCGCGGTGGTGCGTGTCGACGAAGGCGCCAGCACCTTCATCCTGTTTGTGATGCTGCTGGTCGTTGCCGTGTCGAGCATGCTGGCGTCCAGCCTGCCGCTCGCGATGTTCGCCGGGACCGCGCCTGTGACCATCGCGGTCGCACTCGATTTCGCGCTGCGCGGCGGCATGCACAACTACATCCTCTCGGCGATGACGCTGACCGCGCAGGCCTATTTCACCATGCTGGCGCAGCGGCTGTATACGACGACGCTCGCGACACTCGAGGCGCGCGCCGAAAAGGATGCGCTGATCGGCGAACTGGAGCAGGCCAAATCGATTTCCGACGAAGCCCGGCGCCGCGC
>Ga0190272_10000971_pt1 | contig 14017 bp, 11 predicted proteins | sample Popmic504T_FD_133746 | JGI IMG/M metagenome (GOLD analysis project Ga0190272, IMG submission 133746) | Populus adjacent soil microbial communities from riparian zone of Shoshone River, Wyoming, USA - 504 T | ecosystem: Environmental > Terrestrial > Soil > Riparian zone | place: USA: Wyoming...
CGTCAACGTCGCCGCGGCGCTCGGTCGCGCAGCGCCGCGACTCGCGACCGCGCTTCGCACGACCCGTCAGCCGTTCGTGTTTCTGATCGACGACCTTCACGCACTGACCTCGCCGGCGTGCCAGGACGTGCTCAGCGTCGTGCTCGCGGGCGTGCCGGCCGGTTCGCAGTTCGTATCCGCCAGTCGCTCGGAGCAGCCGCACGTCGCCAGTCTGCGTCCAGCTGACGATGTTCTGGAGATCGGGCCACAGCAACTCGCGCTCGATAGCGAAGGAGCGCGCCACGTCTTCGAGTGGGCTCACGTGGCGGTGGAGCAGGAAGTGGTGGAGGCCGTCACCGTCCGCACCGAGGGGTGGCCGGTCGGAGTCCATCTGGCGGCACTGATCGCCCGTAGCGGCGGCATCCCGATCGTCATCGAGGGCGAGGACCGTTTCGTAGCGGACTACCTCTATCGGGAGTCCTTCGCAGCCCTTTCGTCTGATATGCAGGAATTTCTGCGGCGAAGCGCCGTACTCGACCAGATGTCCGAAGGGCTGTGCCGGGCCGTCACCGGGGACACGACTGCGGGCGCGCGGCTTCGGGAACTCGAGCGCACCAATGTCTTCCTCATCCCCCAAGACCGGAACCGAACGTGGTACCGCTATCACGGCCTCTACCGTGAGTTCCTGCTCGGAGAGCTCCGCCGCACCGAATCTGAGTTGATCGCCGACCTGCACCGCCGGGCCGCCGAATGGTACGAAGCATCCGATTCGCCTGCGAGGGCTGTCGAGCACCTCTTGCAGACATCCGATGTCGACCACACCGTGGAGCTCATCGATGAGATCCTTCTCGCTCACTTTCAAGCGGGCGGCATGGCGACTCTGCACCGGTGGCTCACCAACCTGGGAGAGCGAACCATCATGACCTACCCGCCGCTCGGCGTGCTGGCGGGCTGGATCGCGGTGCTGTCGGGCGAAGCTGTGGAGGCGGAACGGTGGGCGGCGGTTCTGGAAACGGCGTCGTTCGACGGCGCTCCGAAAGACGGTTCCGCCTCCTTCGCTTCGGGCTGGGCCATGCTACGGAGCCTGATGTGCCTTGACGGACCGGCGCGAATGTTGGCCGACGCCGAGATCGGGTTTGCGGAGGAACCAACGTGGAGCATGTGGCGCGACCAGGCGACCTATCTCGTAGGTGAGGCTGAGCTACTCCTCGGCAAGGTCGATGGCGCCGACTCCCGCTTCGCCGAGGCGGTTGCACTCGCGACGAAAACGGGAAACGCGGACGTGTTCATTCTCGGCAACACGCAACGCGCCATGATGTGCATGTCTCGCGGTCAGTGGGATCAAGCTGCGGGCCTGGTGGATGTCGCACGTTCCGCGATCCAGACGCACCACCTCGAGGACTATGCCATGTCAGTGCTGACCTATGCAGCAGCGGCGCGGCTGGCGCTTCACGCAGGCGACCACCCGGCTGCGAACCGCGAACTCACCCGTGCGATGCGAGCGCGGCCGTCGTGCACCTGGGTGATCCCCACGCTCGCGGTGCGCCTGCGAATCCATCTCGCCACGTCGTACTGGAGCCTCGGTGATGCCGCGACAGCCCGCTTCCTCGTGCGCGAGATCGAAGACATTCTGGTGCGTCGTCCGCAGCTCGGCGCGTTGCTCGATCAGTACCTCACTCTCACTGGTCTTGTCTCCAGCTCATCGTCGGGAACGCACGGTGGGCCGCCGCTCACGTCTGCGGAATTGCGACTCCTTCCGTATCTGCAGACCCATTTGACGATTCCCGAGATCGGTGCCCGCCTCTTCATTTCGCGCAACACGGTCAGCAGCGAGGTCGGTTCGATCTATCGCAAGCTGGGTGCCTCCTCGCGGAGCGAGGCTGTGGATATCGCGACCAAGATTGGGCTGCTGGGCGCGTAGTTCCGAACTCAGTCCACTAGCAGGTCCAGGTCCAGCCCGAGCGCGAGTGCCAGCTTGGGGGCGCCAGACACGACGCGCGGAACACCGACCACGGCGGTCACGCCGATCAGCACCGCGACGATCTCGTCGGTCGTCGCACCGGCGCTCAGGGCGGCATCCGTCTGCTCACCGAATGAGGGGTCCGGACCGTCGACGGCAATAAGCGCGGCCAGTCGAACCAGCGCCAGGGACTTCTGATCCAACCCCGCCGGGTTGTACGGCACGCCGAGCAATTCGTCGAGGAGCACCTGATCGTTGAACGCCAAGCGGCGCAGCCGATCTTCGTAGTTGGACATCAAGCTACTTCCTGTCGACGCATCGCGATGCGCGATCGTTGTGGGAACTGTGGACTTCCCGGGCAGTTCCCCTCACTCGTCGTCGTCGTCTTCGTCGTCGTAGTCCTCGTCTTCGAGTTCGGCGATCTCGAGCTCTGCGAGTGCGAGCTCGCCCGCGAGTGCCCTGACGATGTTGCCGGTAGCTGCCGCGATGCGCGCGGTGCCGACGATGGGCGCGATGGCCGTGAGGACTCCCCGGATGGCTTCGACGTCTAGCCCGGCTTGTGCGCCCACCTCGAGGTTCAGCGCGTACGACACCGGCGGAGCGTCGACGGCGACGAGAGCCGCGACGCGCACCAGAAGGAGAGTTTGAGCATCCAGGCTGGACGCGGCGACGGAGTCAGCGGTCATGCTGGCGAGGAGGGCGAGTACGGGAGCGTCATTCGTCGTGTCAGACATCACGGTTCCTTCGTTGTGGTGTGGATCTGGATGACAGCAGGTGCTGCTGGAGAGCCATTCCACACCGCACATCGCGGCCGCACATCATGGAAACCGCATGAAACCCTCCGGCTGAGCTAACCGGCCACCTTCATGCAATCAAGATGATGACCGCAGTGTGGCTCCTGAATACATTTCGACTGAACAGGAACTCGCTCAGAGGAGGCTGCCATGCCAACGACCATCACACCGCGGACGCCCGTGCCGACTGCGGTCAACACGCCATCCAGCGTTGCCGCCGGGATCGGCGAGTTGCAATTCACCGACGGCTACCCATCCAGCGACACCGCGGCGAAGCTCCGCGACCACCTGGACTATGTCCACGGCGTTGATGCCTTCATGAACACGGTGCAGGGCGTGTCGCTGATGGCGATCCGGAAGGGCTTCCACGACGCGGGGATCAACGATGGCGATGTGCTGATCTTCTCCAAGTTGATGGACTCGCGGGGGCTGTTCCTGACCGGCAATGCCGACACGGTCTACTTCTGGCTCTTCCTGGATCTCTCGCGGGGCCCGGTAGTGGTAGAGACTCCCTCCGACACTCTGGGCATGTTCGATGACATGTGGTTCCGCTGGATCACAGACTTCGGGCTCCCCGGCCCCGATCGGGGCAAGGGCGGCACCTACCTATTGGTCCCTCCCGGCCACGACGGACCCCTTCCCGAGGGCGGGTTCTACGTCCATCAGTCGCCGACGAACCATGTGATGGTGGTGGGGCGTGCATTCATCAACGAATCACCCGGCAACGACCCGGCCCCCATCGCTGAACGAATCAGGAACGAGCTCAAGGCCTACCCTTATGCGCCGGGTGGCATCGGCAGCAGCGTCGGGGCTTACATCACCGGCAAAGGTCAACTCGGCACGCTGGGCAGTCCGCAGAGTCCACGTTTCGTGGAGGGATCGGGTCTTGCTATCAACTCGCTCCCGCCGGTGGACTTCGGCCACTTCGAGCTGCTCGACGAGCTGGTACAGCTCGAGCCTGCTGAAGCCCTCGACCCGGAGCTAGCCGGCCAATTCGCCGCGATTGGGATCGTCAAGGGAGAGAAGTTCGCACCGGATGCTCGTCGCCGCGCGATCCTCGACGATGCCGCCGCCGTCGGAAACGCCGCCTCGAGAACGGTTGGGATGGGCGCGCTTCCCGACGAAGGCTTCCGCTTCTACGGCGACAACTCCGCGTGGTGGAACATGCTCTTCGTGGGTGGGTTCGAATTCCTCAACCCGCCGCCTTTGGTCACCGCAGACGGAATCGAACCGTTCCCCAACAGCGGAGCGCGGAAGTTGCACTCCCGGACATCGATGTTCTACACGGCGACCTGCATCACACCGGCTATGTGCATGCGCCTGACGAACGTCGGCTCGCAATACATGATCGCCAATGTCGACCAGGACGGCGCGGCCTTCGACGGCTCGAAGACCTACCGGGTCGCCCTCCCGAAAGACATTCCCGCCGGCAGATTCTGGTCGCTCAACGTCTACGACAACCAGACGCGTTCCCTGCTGCAGACCGACCAGGTGTATCCCCGCGCAGGTAGCCAGTCCTATCCGTCCCCCGCAGCGGAGTCTGAGTCGGACGGCACAACGGTTGTCTACTTCTCACCCGCGCAGCCTGACGGCGTGGCCAGCGGCAACTGGATCCAGACGGATCCGGACAAGGGTTGGTTCGTCATCCTGCGTTTGTACAGCCCGCTGCAGCCCTTCTTCGACCAGAGCTGGCGGCCAGGAGAACTGGAACTCGTCCCGTAGTTCCGCCAGGCGCAAGGGAAGGGCCGGTCGTTCACGACCGGCCCCTTCGCAACGCCGAGGCGGATGCGTCAGCTGACCTCGCCGGCGGCATCCTTGAGCGCGTCGTCGACGTCCTTGATGCTCACGTCGAGCTGCTTGGCGACCTGCTTCTCAGCCTTCAACTCGGCCTATTGATGGCGTCCTCGATCGTGCTCTCGCCGACGACGAGCAGTGCCGCCTCGCCCTCATCGATGAGGTCACCGAGCTCCTTGACATCGGAGCGTGAGAGCCCCTTCGAGAGGTGTCCGCTGACGGCTCCGACCCCTGCGCCGACGACCGCCGAGGCGAGGACGGCGGGGGTGAAGATGATCCCGACGGCAGCGCCGATCCCGGCGCCGACCCATCCACCCTTGCGGGTCGACGTCTCGTCCTTGTTGGCATGAACCTCGCCCTTGTCGTCCTTGGTGATGACAGGTGCGTCGTACGAGCCGACGGCACCCGGAGCGCAGCTTTTTGACCATGTCGTAGCCCGCTCGCGCCGCCGCTTCGTCCGGATACGTGCCGATGAAGAGGAACACACCGTCTGCTTTAGCCACTTCAGCTCCTTCCACTGCGAGTAGTGTCTCGATCGATCCACGACTCGCAACAGCCTTCATCATGCGGTTGCAAGGAAAGCGCCGCCCGATGCCATCCGAGATCGGTCTTGCCTCCAATGGCGGATCTCGCGCTATCTGCGTGATGCGCGCCGCGCGGGCTGGACGTACCTTTCACTCGCCGCCCGCCCAGGGCGAACGAGTGCAACCTTGGCAACGTGTTCGATTGGAGCAGAAGATGGCCATTCGTACTTCAAGATGCAACTGCGGACAGCTCCGCCTCACGTATGACGGCCCAGACCCTGCCCGCATCTCCCTGTGCCAGTGCTACGAGTGTCAGCGGCGAACAGGCAGTGTCTTCAGCGTCCAAGCGCGGCTTCCCCGCGACCACGTGACGATCGACGGCCGGTCCAGGACCTGGACCTTTCCGGTCGCAGGGGCTCCGCCCGCAGAGTTTCGCTCGTGCGACAGCGGCGGCGCCACGTATCACTTCTGCCCCGACTGCGGTTCGACGGTGTACTGGGACATCGACGTCGCGCCCGACGTCATCGGCGTCGCCGTCGGCGGGTTCACCGACGACACCTTCCCACCCCCGATGGTCTCCGGCTTCGAGGCCTACGGCGCCGACTGGGCAATGAACGTGTCGGCGATTCAGATGCCGCACTACGAGAACGACGGCACATCGCACGGTGGCGCCCGGGCGTGACGTGTCGGCGACCGTGAAGAAGCGGCGGGCGACTCGCGTCGCCCACCGCTCAGTCGTGCGGCAGATTCAGACCGGTTCGATCTCGCTCGGCTGCCAGGTCTTGTCAAAGAACGGCTGCAGGGGGCTGTAAAGCCGCAGGATGATGAAGTATCCCTTGGCATGGTCGGTCTGCAGCCAGTTGTCGGACTTGCCCTCCGGTGCGGACGGTCCGAAGTAGATCTCTGTGGATCCGTCGGCGTTTTCCTGCACTCCGCCGGATTGACTGCCGATGTCTGGCTTAGCTTGACCTGTTTGCAGCATCGAGCGGGTCTGTCGGTCGTAGAGCATCACCGACCAGAACCGACTCTCAGGGATGCCGGGAGGCAAGGTCAAGCGATAGTTCCGAGCGCCATCGAGGAACTCGGCGTTGGCGTCGCGCATCGCCCAGATGTACTGCGAGCCGATCCCGGTCAGTCGCATGCACATCGCCGGGGTGATACCGGTGTACGGGTAGAAGAACCCGATCCGCGCGTTCAGCTTCCGCGCGCCGTTGCTGGGAATTGGGACGACGCCCTCGGGTGTGATCTGGGGTGGCGGGTCGAGGAACGTGAATCCACCCTGGAAGAGCACGTTCGTCCACTGGGAGCCTGGATAGTATGCCCACCCTTCCTCCGCTCGCGGAGCGAACGCAATCGTGCGGGCGGTCGCGGTGCCGACCACAACGGACTCTTCCAGCACCTTGCGCGTCCGCCCGCTGGGCTCGAACGGCTGGCCCTTCGCGATCCCGACTGCGGCCAACAAACCCAAGAGGTCAGGATCACCCGCCCCCACCGGCTCGTCCTGAATGAGTTCATTGATGACATCCCAATACCCGAAGTCGTTCGGCGGGATCGTGTTGAAGGCGACTCCGGAACCCTCGACGAACCGAGTTTCGGGGATCGCCGGCGTCTGAGCCATCGGGGACTTGCCCAGCAAGAAACTTGCGACCGCTGTCCCGGCACCGCCCGCCGTGTACGGGTGGATGCGAAGACCGTCGCGCAGTGTCTGTGCGGGCACAGCGGGGCTGTTGTCGACCATGAACGCGCGCAGCAGCAGCAATACTCGCGTCGTACGGGAGTGAGACACGTGGAAACCACTGTCGGGCAGCGGACCGTCGTAACCCGGCCCCACGAAAAGGTAACGGCCGCCCGCTGCGCGATCAGGTCCGGGGAGACCGATGTCGGTCACCCAGCGGAACCACATGTCATCGACCGTGCCGAGAATCCCCGACGGCGCGCCAAGTGCCGGAATTTCGACTACCATCGGGCCGTTGCTGAGGTCAACGAAGCTGATCGCATAAAGGGTGTCGCAGTTGGCAGTCAAGAAGAGCGACTGCGAGTCCATCAAGTCGGAGAAGATCAGCACGTCATTGTTTTCCACACCGATCGAGTGGAAGCCGCGTCGCATCGCGGTGGTAGACGCTCCGGGGAATGAGTCGATGAAGGCCTGAACGCCCTGCAGGAAATCCAGATTGTCGTACAGGAGTTGGGCGGTCGCGTCCGACGGCGCACCGTCGTCGAACTCCAAGATGCCGAGGCGGCTTTCGACGCGATCAGGCGTCGAGAGCGACGCGAGCGTCTCGGCGGATACCTCTTGCTTTGCACTCATCACATACCTCCAGGTCGGGGCGCATCCTGCGCGATGGAATCGTGGGCCCTGCGCCGCGAGCACAGTAACGCCGAGACGAACATGCGCGCGTCATCTGATCTACATGAAGTGGTGGGCGCATCATTCGTCTGTGGCGCGGTAGCGGCCTCGTCATTGGTGATCGGCGCACTGCTGGCCTTCTAGCGGCACATGTCGAAACCCCTCATCGGCCTCATCATGGGATTCGGCGCCGGCGTCCTCATCAGCTGCCGTCGCCTTCGACCTGGTCGAGGAAGCGCTGAGATGACGTCGGGTTCCGGCTGGGCAATTGCGGGCCTGTTCGTAGGCTCCCTGGTGTTCTTCGGCGGCGACCTTCTCATCGACAAGCTCGGCGGAAGCCAGAGGAAAGACACCTCCGGAAAGCAAGCCGATGGCTCGCTGCTCGCCATCGTGCTGGGCACCATGCTCGACGGCATCCCGGAATCGCCGTCATCTCAGGCCTGGCCTCCATGGCAGGACTCGCACTCTTCCAGGGCGCTCCCGGCGACACCGTCGCCCTTGTTCTGTGCTTAGCGGGCCGGCGCGATCCTCACGATGCTCGCCGCCACGATGATGCCCGAAGCATTCGAGAACGCGAAGCTGTGCGTGGGAATCGCCACCACCCTCGGATTCGCCGTCGCCTTCACCATTCACATCGTCGCCGAATCGCGCAGGCCGACGAGCGGGTCATTGATTCTGCGTGATGCCGCACCGTCCCACCGGCTCTACCTTGGGTCTCACATCGGACGGTCCGTCGCAGGTCTGAGGGTTCGGGTCGGGGTCCGATCGATAAGGAGAAACAAATGAGCACTTCGACCGCAACATTGCCGGATGCCGTCACCCCATCCGCCGGCTTCAAGGAACGTCGCGAGAGCGGACGTTCAGCACGGGCACGCACGCCCCGATCCAGCCACGGCGGGTGGGGCGCCGCACCGGATCGGCTCGACCCCGTGTCACTCCTGGAAGAGCAAGCCGAGTCGAGGGTGGCAGAACTGATTCCAATCCGCCACGCCCGGATGAGGGTCTCGCCGTTCACCTTCTATCGTGGCGCGGCGCTGCTGATGGCGGCTGACCTCGCCACCACCCCGACGAGCGGACTCACGGTCCAGCTCTGCGGTGACGCTCACCTGTCGAACTTCGGGCTGTTCGGCTCGGCAGAGCGCCGGCTCGTCTTCGACATCAACGACTTCGACGAGACGCATCCTGGCCCTTTCGAGTGGGACGTCAAGCGACTGGTCGCAAGCTTCGAGATCGCGGGCCGGCACCGCGGCTTCAGCGACGCCGAGCGGCGAGCACTGCTGCTTTCGGCAACGCGCGCCTATCGCGAGTACATGCTCAGCGCGGCGGCGGCATCCGTCCTCGATGCCTGGTACGACACCCTTGACGCCGGGCAGGTGCAGGCGTGGGTGCGCGATGAACGTGAGGCCGAACGCGCCGGCAAGCGGCAGGTGAAGGGCTTCGACAAGATCGTCGCAAAAGCCCGCACCAAAGATTCGCTGCAGGCCTTCTCGAAGCTCGTCAGAAAGGTCGACGGCAAGCTACGGATCGCCGCGGATCCTCCGCTCATCGTGCCCGTCGAAGACGTCGTCGGCGACGAGCGCAGCGTGGAAGAGACGGAAGCGGTGATGCGAGCGATCCTCGCCGAGTACCAGACGACCCTCCTCACGGAGCGTCATCCGCTGTCGGAGTACACATACGTGCACATGGCACGGAAGGTGGTCGGCGTCGGCAGCGTCGGCACGCGCGCCTGGATCCTCTTGCTCGTCGGCCGAGACGATGCCGATCCCCTCTTGCTGCAGGCGAAAGAAGCACAGGAATCTGTCCTGGAGCGCTTCCTTGACCCGAGTCCGTACAAGAGCCATGGCGAGCGCGTCGTACGCGGTCAGCGGATCATGCAGGCCTCGAGCGACATCTTCCTGGGGTGGCAGGGCGCGACTGAAGATGGTGCGGTGGAGCGCGACTTCTATCTCCGGCAACTTCACGATTGGAAGGGGTCGCTCGATCCTGAGGTGATGGTGCCCACCGGCGCGATGCTCTATGCCCGCATCTGCGGCGAGACCCTCGCGCGGGCACACGCACGATCCGGTGACCGCGTCGCAATAGCGGCATACCTTGGCAAGCCCCACGACTTCGACGAGGCAATCGCCGATTTCTCCGAGGCGTACGCCGACCAGAACGACGCCGACTACAACGCCTTCACAGCCGCGATCAGCTCAGGCCGCCTCGAGGCGGCCGAACTCATCTGATCGCTCTCGGCGACCATGACCACGATCACATGATCGACCCGGAAGGACGGCTGCGGGTCACCAGGGCGCGACAGTAAAGCCGCCGCACGATGAGGAGAGCAATCGCAAGGGGGTGGCGCATCATGGACATTGGCTCGTTCGCGCTGAACGCCGAGGTCACGCTGCTCGTGCGCGGCGTGTCGTTCATCGGGCAAAGGCGTGAGAAATGACCTGGCGCACCCGGTTCCGCCGGCGGGAGAGCGTCATCGAAAGCCTGTGGGCCATCCCGATTCTCGGGGCGGTGCTCGGCGTGATCCTCGGCCTGGCCGTATCGGTCCTCGACGAGGTCCTCGTGATACCGCTGCTGTGGCAGTATTCGACTTCAACCGCGAGCGCCATATTGACATCGATTGTGGGGGCCACCTCGGCACTCACCGGATTCGTGGTCACCGTCACTGTGCTCGTGGTGCAGATGGCGACGGGCACCTTCTCGGCCCGCGTCATGCGCCTGTGGTACCGCGATCCACTGTTGAAGGTGACGCTCGCGATTCTCGTCGGCACGCTCACACTGTCATTCTCAGTTCTCTCGCGGATCGGCGACGACTTCGTGCCGAACCTCGCCGTGACCCTTTCGGGGGCCCTCGTTTCGGCATGCCTCCTGGCCTTCATCGTCTTCTTCGATCGAAGCGTCCGACGGCTCCGGCCCGCAGCAGTAGCCGCGGACATAGCGCGAACCGCTCGCGCCACGTTCGTGCAGATGGTGGGATTCGCCGACCGAGCGGACATCCGCTGGGATTACGCATCATTGCGCGCGGATCCCACGCTCACCGTAGGCGCCAGCCGTGGTGGCGCCATCCAGGCCATCGACCCCGACGGGCTCGTCGCCTGGGCTCGAGCACACGGCGCCGAACTCGTCGTCCCGCATCCGGTGGGCGACTTCGTATACGCCGGAGAAACAGTCGTGCTGGTATTCGGCGGGGAGTTCAGCGGTGATGCGGCCGGGGAGCTCGAGCAGATGATCGCGCTCGGCGACGAGCGCACTTTCGACCAGGATCCGACCTTCGCGTTGCGGATGATGGTCGACATCGCCAACAAAGCGCTCTCACCAGCTGTGAATGATCCGACGACCGCCGTACAGGTTCTCGACCACATCGGAGAGATCCTCAGCTTCATCGGACAGACGGACATTGCGGCGCGCACCACGGCTGTCGAACCGGGCGCCACGGTCGCGGTCACTATCGTGACCCGCCGCTGGGAGGACTTCGTGATGCTCGGGATCACCGAAATCCGTGAGTTCGGTGCGACCTCGGTGCAGGTCATGCGGCGGCTCCGTGCCCTGCTGGAAGAGCTTCTTGAGACCGTGCGGCCCGAAAATCGAGCAGCGGTCGAGGAGGAACTCCGCCGTCTCAAAGCGTCCGTGGTCGACAACTGGCGCGAGACGGTCGACCTCGATCGCGCGAGCGAAGCCGATCGCCAAGGCATCGGCGGGGTGTGATCCGCGCCATGGCAGGTCGACCCGAGCGCCGGCTGGGCAAGTCTGCCGAGTTCGACGGGGCCATCGCCGACTTCGCTGAGGCCTAAGGATTAGAACGACACTGACTATCGGGCCCTCACCGATGCGATCCCTGGTCTTTCGACTCATCAGTGCGGGCTGCGCGTCGCTGTGTGAGCTGCGGGGATCTCGCCTGAGTGGCTCCACAGGCGCCCGATCGCGGCGAGGTGTATGACCCGACCGATGGTGGCGGCGACGAGGAAGACCGCCATCAGCACGAACAGCCACCCGATGTACGCGAAGGCAAGCCCGAGGATGCCGAATTGATCGGCGGAGGAGTCGAGTACCCCCGGGAGGTACACGCGGCCTATCACTGCGGCCAGGGCGAACCCGAGTCCGGCGAGCGCGGACCCCGGTAGGAGCGCCCGCAGGCTGACGCTCCGGTTGATCACGATCCATGATGCGATCCACCACAACACTCCCCAGATCACCGACTCGACGATGAACCCGACCGCCGACAGGGCACCCGTGCCGCGCACCACGTAGCGGGTCCCGGCCACGAGGACGATCCCGATGACAATGGCGACGATCGCCGCGACCCAGCGCCAGGCGAAGCGGATGCTCGCCCTCGGTGTTCTCCAGATCCGACGGAAGCAACGCTCGAGCGCGCGGGCGAAGGAAGTTGCGGCGATGATGAGCAACAACGCTCCCACGACCTGTGTGACTGTCACCCCGCCGGTCTGCTGGGGCATCGACTCCGCCACCAGTTGTGCGGTCTGATCATCGAGGTTGAGACTCTGAGCGAACAGCGCGTCAGCCTCGGGATTCAAGCTCCCCCGCAGCGAACCGGCGACGATGAGGATCGGCAGGATGGAGGTGAAGGCCTGTGCCGCGAGCGTCATCGCCCGATCGAAAAGCTCGAGCTCACGGATGTCACGAAGAGCACGCACCACCAACCGTCCGGCCCCCGATCGCACGCTGGCCCGCACCAGTCGGTTCATCAGCGGCTGAGCCATGATCACCTCACGATCTGCGCGTCGAACGGAGCGACACCATCGATCCGGCAGGAGACACGCACCCACCTGCTCGGTATGTGGAACCGCACATCGGCGCGCCAACCCCCACTCGTGACGGATAGCAGCCGATCACACGGCATCTTCGGCCCACTGTCGTCCACCATCCGAGGCGTCGCATCATGTGAACCGAATGAACCTGCGTCGGATGGTTTCGCCTATCCGCTGGCTCGGTGACAGCGAGAATCGGCTGGCGAGTCCGCAAAAGTCCGCAGAATCTCCGCGGCGTCCGTTGTACGCGACTTCTCGCAACCGAAATTCCGCGCGATTCCGCGGATCTCGCTCATCCTCAATGGCCCGCAACGAACCCGGTGCCATCCATCTAGAACTGCGGCGATGACGCGCACCCGGTCTACACTCCCGAGCATGGGCAGCATCTCCCCATACGATTCGGCGCAGGGCCGCCGGTACCGCGTGCGATTCCGCAAGCCGGACCAGACACAGACGGACAAGCGCGGCTTCCGAACGAAGCGCGAGGCCGAACTGTTTCTGGACTCGGTTGAATTGGACAAGGCTCGCGGCGGCTACATCGATCCGAGCAGGGCCCGCCTGACGATCGAGCAGTGGATGGACATCTGGCTCTCGTCGCGAACCGATGTGCGTGCGACCACCCGAGATCGCATCGAGGGAATCATCACCAAGCATGTCAACCCGAAGCTGGGGCACCTGCCGCTGGGCGACCTGACCCGACTGGGGGTGCAGCAATGGGCGTCCAAGCTTCCCGGTGAACCAGCCACAGTCGAAAGATCGTCCTCGTCCTCTCCGGCGCTCTTCAGCTTGCCGTGGAGGATGGTCGTCTCTCTCATAAACCCGCCGCGGCGCTGCGACTCGCCAGGACGGTGCACAAGCGCAAGCGGTACCTCAGCCATGCCGAGGTCGGAGCACTCGCTCACGCTGTCGGCCAGCAACCGAACGGCGCCGAGCTGGGCTACGACATCCTCGTGCTCGTGCTGGCGTGCTGCGGGCTCCGCTGGGGCGAAGCGTCCGGGCTCCGCGTGAAGGACGTCGACCTGGAACGCAGCCGACTCAACATAGAAGTCACGGTCGTCATGGTGAAGGGTCACCAGCGGGAGGAGGCGCCGAAGGACTACGAGCACAGGTCGATTCCCATTCCTGCTTTCCTCCGCCCGCACCTCGCCCGTCAGATCGCCGGCCGGTCTCCCAACTCACCCGTCTTCTACGGTCAGCGGACGGGTACATGGTTGCGCAACGCTGTCTTTCGGCTCGGCTGGTTCAACGACGCGGCTGTCAGTATCGGGTTGACGGGTCTGACCCCGCACGAGCTGCGCCACACGGCGGCGTCTCTGGCGATCTCCGCGGGTGCAAACGTCAAAGCGGTGCAGCGAATGCTCGGCCATGCCGAGGTCAGCGTCACCCTCGATGTGTACGCAGACCTGTTCGAGGAGGACCTCGATGCCGTCGCGGTCTCGCTCAACGCGGCTGCACTCCTGACGACCGTCGGCGAACTCTACGCTGTGTCCGAGAGCGACTAGACGAACCCCGCTTTGCGCCCTCGTCGCCCCGTCGAGCACGGCCTAACAGAGTGCGATCGGCGCGCCTCGGGCCACATCAAGGCGAGACGGAGTGATGGTCAAATGCCAGCAAAGAGGCGCCCGAATCCGCGTTTCAGGCCGAGCATCTGCAAGCAACGACTCTGGGATCCGTGGGCAAAACGTGGGCAGATCGCAAAATCGGCCATGATGTCCTCCGGAGATGACGAAAACCCCCGGATAACCGGAGGTTTTCGGTGGTGACCCCAGCGGGATTCGAACCCGCGTTACCGCCGTGAGAGGGCGGCGTACTAGGCCGCTATACGATGGGGCCGCTTACGCAACCGTTCGATTATGCCA
>Ga0190272_10000972_pt1 | contig 14006 bp, 7 predicted proteins | sample Popmic504T_FD_133746 | JGI IMG/M metagenome (GOLD analysis project Ga0190272, IMG submission 133746) | Populus adjacent soil microbial communities from riparian zone of Shoshone River, Wyoming, USA - 504 T | ecosystem: Environmental > Terrestrial > Soil > Riparian zone | place: USA: Wyoming...
CGACCTGGATGCGCGCGCGATCATGGCGCAGTGCATCCTTGAGGCGGTTCTCTACCTTCCGGTTGTTGCGCCGCTCTTCCATGTCGATGAAGTCGATGACGATCAGACCGGCGAGGTCGCGCAGCTTGAGCTGACGCGCGATTTCCTCAGACGCCTCCAGGTTCGTTTGTAGCGCCGTTTCCTCTATCGAATACTCGCGGGTTGCCTTCCCGGAGTTCACGTCGATGGCAACGAGCGCCTCAGTCTGGTTGATGACGAGATAGCCGCCGGACCGGAGGGTCACATAGGGGCTGAACATTGCGTTGAGCTGCCGCTCGATCTGGTAGCGCGCGAACAGCGGCTCCGGTTCCTCGAAGCGGATGACGCTCTTGGCCTGGCTCGGCGAGAGCATGCGCATGAAGTCCTGCGCTTCCGTGTGCGCGGGCTCGCCGGCAACAAGGATCTCGTCGATGTCCTTGGAGTAAAGATCGCGGATCGACCGCTTTATGAGATTACCTTCCTCGTAGACGAGGGAAGGCGCGGTCGACTGCAGGGTAAGGTCGCGAACGTTCTCCCACAATCGCAGCAGGTACTCGAAGTCCCGCTTGATCTCCTGTCGCGTGCGCGAGGCCCCCGCGGTGCGGATGATGAGCCCCATGCCCTCCGGCACCTCCAGCTCATGCGCAATGGCCTTCAGGCGTTTGCGGTCCTGCGGGTTCGTGATCTTGCGAGAAATGCCGCCCCCGCGCCCCGTGTTCGGCATCAGCACGGTGTAGCGGCCGGCCAGCGACAAGTAGGTCGTAAGCGCCGCGCCCTTGCTGCCGCGCTCCTCCTTAACCACCTGCACCAGTATGATCTGGCGGCGCTTGATCACCTCCTGGATTTTGTATGATCGCATGCGACGGCGCGGCCGCTCGGGCACCTCTTCCAGTGCGTCGTCAGACCCGGCCTGTTCGTCAGAGCCCGTCAGCATTTCGGGCTCTTCCGCCGGGTCGCCGGCGATTTCCTCGACATGCCCGGCCTGGTCTGGCTCGTCGGCACCATTGGAGAACGCTATTTCCGCAATTTCTGTCGCGGGAGTTTCGCTGTCGCGAGCCGGAGAAGCTGCGTCGGGGGCGGCCGCGATATTCTCTACGGGCGGAGGCTCGATTGGGGCTGTGTCGCCTTCCCTGGGCTCGACGTCGTAGATGCGGTCTTCTCTGCCTTCGACGTCAGCGGGAATGGCTTCTTCGTTGCCGCCTTCCTCAACGGGAAATTCCGGCCGTGTCCGAGACCGTCTCGCGCGCGCCTCAGCGCGTGCATCGGCCTCCGCTTCCGCCTCAGCTTCGGCTTCGGCTTCTTCCTGCAGGAGCGCCTGCCGGTCCGCGACGGGGATTTGATAGTAGTCCGGGTGGATCTCGCTGAAGGCCAGGAAGCCGTGGCGGTTGCCGCCGTAATCCACGAAGGCCGCCTGTAGCGACGGTTCTACCCGAGTGACCTTCGCGAGATAGATGTTTCCGCGGAGAAGCTTGCGGGCAGCGGATTCGTAGTCGAACTCCTCTACGCGGCCGCTCCGGAGCACCACCACCCGAGTTTCCTCCGGGTGCGTGGCATCGATGAGCATTCTGTTCTTTTGGTCCATTTTTTGAAGTCCCTTGCGCCGAGACGGGCAGCCGAAGGCCGCCTCCCAGCAGGGCGATGGGCGCCTCTGCTTCTCATCACGACACTGATTTTGGTTGCAACTAGTGGATCGCGACGGCGGCACGCTTTCCACGACGCGGACGACAGGCGATGCGCTTGCTGCGCGGGCCCGGCACATGGGCCGAAGCCGCAACAAGCAACGAGCTTCTCGCCAATCTTCCTACGTATGGAACGCCTCACGGTCATGATCCGCATTCCTGATTGGAGCGCGTCTAGTCCCTTCGGACGGGCGCTTCTCCATATTGCTGCCCGCAAGTGGGCAATCTCTGGCGAACCACTCAGGTCCGCTTCTTCCCCGGTGCGCCGGTCCTCGGTCGGCACTAGCCCGGGAGGTGAAAAAACGACGCTTCAAACTCGCAAAACCGAGGCAGTCTGCAACGCATGGCGCTCGCGCCGGCGGGCAGGTCGCGACCTCGGCGATGGCGATTCTTTTCCGCCGCAAGGAACATGGCGAACCCGTTTCCGTGGACGTTCCGCGGCGGCGGGCTTCTCAAGCCCCGGGCCTCGAATGTCCTTCGGCTGGGTGCCGCCGACGACCAATTGCGGCGGTTTCAGACGGCGTTTATCTAGGCCCTCGTTCCCTCAGAAGCAAGAAAGATTTGGTGGAAGAAGCCCAGTCACTGCAGTCCGGATGAGCCATTAGGCCTTTGATTCGGCAAACATCTGGTTAAGGTCGAGTCAAAACCTGGGCCCAGTTGGGAGGCGGATGTTCGCACGAAGCGCCACGCGTGGGAGGCCAATTCGAGCGCTGATTGGCTCGGCCGTTCTCGCGTGTACTGGGGTATCCGCGTGGGCCCAGTCGTCCACTGAAATCAAAAAGTCGCCGTCGGCGCGGCCGGCCCAGACCGAGATCAGGAAAGAGCGGGCGCAGCCTGCCGATGAGGCGAGGGCGGGCTCCCCCAGCACCAACGAATGGTCCGCCGAGGTTACCCAACGTCATGTAACCGCAACCCAAAGCGAAATCGCGGGCGACGAGCGGCTTACGCGTTTCTCTCTCGTGCTGTCCGCGCCGGTTCGTTTCGAGGTTTTCACGCTGCCTAACCCGTACCGCGTGATCATCGACATGCCCGATGTGGAATTTCGCCTCCCACAGAAGGCGGGCCCGCAGAGCCACGGCTTGATACGCGCGTTCCGGTATGGGCTCTTTGCACCGGGAAAATCGCGCATTGTCATGGACCTATCCCGTCCTGTCCGGGTCAACAAGCAGTCGATGGTGACACGTCCGGGTGCCAAGCAAGCCCGACTGTTGCTTGACCTCTTGCCTACCGATGACGCTGGCTTTCAGGCGAGGCTTCCGCCGCCTACTCCCCGTGCAAGGCCCGCCGCAAATATCGCGTCGGGCAAGGGTGCCCGCCCGGCGGACGCTAAGCCTGTGATTGTTATCGACCCCGGTCACGGGGGTGTCGATCCAGGGGCGCTCAGCGCCGGCGTGCAGGAGAAGGACGTTGTGCTGGCTGTTGCGCGCCAGTTGCGTGCCGCGTTGGATGAGACCGGTCGCTACGAGGTGCACATGACGCGCAACAGCGACGTGTTCATTTCGCTCGATCGGCGGGTGCAATTCTCGCAAGAGAAGTCTGCGGGTCTCTTTATCTCGATTCATGCCGATAGCGTAGGGGATGCCGACATAGCCGCGGCCGTGCGCGGGGCTGCCGTCTACATGCTTTCGGAGCAAGCCTCTAATCGGCAGGCGCAGCGTCTTGCAGAGAAGGAGAATTCCGCCGACGTCCTGGCCGGAGCTGAGACAAGCGACGAGGAGGACGGTGACGTCAGTCGCATCCTCAAGGACCTCATTCGCCGCGAGACGACGAACTTCACCGCTGATTTTCGCGGGCGCGTGCTGGCGCATTTGAAAGGTGCCATCAAGCTAACGCGCGAGCCTGCGCGCTCGGCAGCGTTCAAGGTGCTGCGGCAAACGGAATGCCCCTCCGTTTTGATCGAACTGGGCTACATGAGCAATCCAGAGGACGCGCAACTCCTGACCTCCCCGCCTTGGCAGAAGAAGGTGGCGGCCTCAATCGCCACGGCTGTTGGCGATTATTTTGCGCGGCGCGGACATGGACACCAGTGATCCGCCGCTCGGCGAGCGGGGCAGCGGACTCCCCGGACGCGGCCTTATCCCGCCATATTCCATGGTAATGTGCACTACCGCGTGTCGCACGCTTGCTGCGACGATTGTGCTGGACTAAACAGCACAGAATCCACGGAAATCTAGGCGGCAGATGAGACCCGCTCCCATACTTCCCCCGCCACCTCGGCAGAAGCGCCGACGCAGGAAGCGGAGCTGGCTGCTGAGCCTGCTCACCTTCGCTTTTGCTGCCGGCGTGGTTCTGTTCCTCGTGGCGACCACGGCCGTGGGATACATCGTGTGGCAGTCCTCGCGCGACCTGCCAGACTACGAGCGGCTTGCGAAATACGAGCCTCCCGTCATGACGCGCATCCACGCCAACGACGGCGCGCTCATGGCCGAGTATGCGCGCGAGCGGCGCATTTTCGTGCCGATCAATGTCGTGCCCAAGATGGTCATTCAGGCGTTCCTTGCGGCGGAGGACCGGCGCTTCTACGAGCACGGCGGCTTCGATTTCACCGGCATCGCTCGCGCGCTGTACAAGAATTTCCAGAACTGGGGGCGCGGACGGCGCCTCGAGGGTGCGTCCACGATCACCCAGCAGGTCGCGAAGAATTTCCTCTTGTCGAGCCGCCAGGAGGTCGACCGCAAGGTCAAGGAGGCGCTGCTCACAATCCGGATCGAGCGCACCTTCAAGAAGGAAAAGATACTCGAACTGTATCTGAACGAGATCTACCTCGGCCTCAGCTCGTACGGAGTCGCCGCGGCGTCGCTCAATTATTTCGGCAAGGATCTTGCGGATCTCTCGCTTGAGGAGGCCGCCTATCTCGCCGCTCTCCCCAAGGGCCCCAACAACTACCACCCCTTCCGTCGCACGAAGGAGGCCACCGAGCGGCGCAATTGGATACTCGACCAGATGGCCGAGGCTGGCTACGTCACGGCCGAGCAGGCAAGGGTCGCCAAGGCCAAGGCGCTCAAGGTTAACATCCGTCCGTTCGGCACCCAGATCAGTGCGGCCGACTATTTCGCCGAGGAAGTGCGACGCAAGCTGGTCGAAATGTACGGCGAGGATGGCCTTTACGGCCGCACCGAGCGTGTTGGTGGTGGTGTCGAAGGCGTCAACGGCGGCCTTTCGGTTCGCACTACGCTCGATCCCCAGATGCAGAAGATCGGACGCAAAGTGCTCACCGACGGTCTCGTCGCGTTCGATCGCGAGCGCGGCTGGCGCGGGCCCGTCGAGCGCATCGACGTTGCCGGCGATTGGGGTATTGGACTGACCAGCATCGAAATTCCGACCGATCTCCAGCCGTGGCGACTAGGGGTCGTTCTGCAGTCGGACCGCGGCAAGGCGACTATCGGGTTGCGCCCGCATCGGTCCCCTGACGGCGGCCATGCGACCGAGCGCGAGGCAGTCGAGATTCCGTTCGACGAGGTCAAGTGGGCCAAGGTCGCCGGACGCGGGGCTCCCAAGGCCGTTAGCGATGTCCTCAATCCCGGCGACGTTGTCTGGGTGGCGCCCAAGGATCACGACCAGCCAACGGGTGCGTGGACGCTCATGCAGATCCCCGAAATCGGCGGCGGGCTGGTGGCCATGGACCCTCACACCGGCCGCGTTCACGCCGTGGTTGGCGGTTTCTCGTTCTCGCAGAGCCAGTTCGACCGCGCCTTGCAGGCTCGACGCCAGCCGGGCTCGTCTTATAAGCCATTCGTCTACGCAACCGCGCTCGACAATGGCTACAAGCCAACAAGCATCGTGCTTGATGCCCCGATCGAGATCGACCAGGGACCGGGCAAGGAAGTTTGGACGCCGAGGAACTATGACGGCACCAAGTCCTATGGTCCCTCGACGCTGCGCGTGGGCATTGAGAAGTCCCGCAACCAGATGACCGTGCGGCTCGCCCAGGACATGGGCATGCCCATGATCGTCGAGTATTCCAAACGCTTCGGAGTTTACGATGATCTCCTGCCGGTGCTCGCCATGTCGCTGGGGTCCGGTGAGACGACCCTAGTGAAACTTGCCGCGGCTTATTCCGCGTTCGCCAATGGTGGCAAGCAGGTAAAGCCCACGCTGATAGACCGCATCCAGGACCGATGGGGCAAGACGATCTGGCGTTATGACGATCGGGAATGTCCCAGCTGCAATGCCGAGAGCTGGCAGAACCAGCCTGAGCCACTGCTCCCCAAGGATGATCGAAAGCAGATTGTCGATCCCCACACCGCCTACCAGATCACCTCAATGATGGAAGGCGTCATCCAGCGTGGTACCGCCACTGTCGTCCGGCAAATTCTTCCCAACGTGCCGATGGCCGGCAAGACCGGCACGACCAACGACGAGCGTGATGCGTGGTTCGTGGGCTACACGCCGGATCTCGTGGTCGGTGTCTTCATCGGTTACGATACACCGCGCCCCATGGGTAAGGGTCAGACCGGAGGTCATCTCGCGGCGCCGATATTCGCCAACTTCATGAAAGCGGCTTTGGTGGGCAAACGTGCGGTGCCATTCCGAATACCGCCTGGGGTCAAACTCATGCGCGTGAGCCTGCGAACGGGGCTTAGGTCGACAGGCGGCGAACCGGACGCAATCGTGGAGGCCTTTAAGCCCAACGAAGATCCCGATGATGCCTACTCTGTGATCGGGTTCACGAACGAGAGCGGTACCTTCGTCAATCCGGATCAGCCGGAGCAGCCCCGTCACCTCAATCAAGGCCGCAGCGTCTACTGAAATGCTGCTCTTGCCCGCGCGGGCGATAACGCTTGCGCGGCTGGACGGCAGCCCGTAAGCGAACGCGCCATGGGTTGCATGACAGGAACAACGCCATGCGGGCAGAAGCCGAAAAGCTTGCCGAGTCGATCCGCCAGTCGCTGACGCTGCTGCGGAGGCATCTTTGACTGGGATACTGCGCAGCAGCGCCTTGCCGAGCTGAACAAGCGGGCCGAGGATCCCAATCTCTGGAGTAATGCCCAGCTTGCCCAGAAGCTCATGCGCGAGCGCCAGGCGCTGGAGCGCGCGATCAACTCCTACAGCAAGATCGAGCGCGACCTCGACGATGCGACAACCCTCATCGAACTCGGCGAAGCCGAGAAGGATGAGGCGACCATTGCTGAAGGGGAAGCAACGCTGCGCAAGCTTGCCCCCGAGTCTCGCCGGCAGGAGGTTGAGGCCCTGCTCTCCGGCGAGGCCGATCCGAATGACTCCTATCTGGAGGTCCACGCCGGCGCGGGCGGCACGGAGAGCCAGGACTGGGCCGAGATGCTGTCGCGCATGTACACCCGGTGGGCGGAACAGCGCGGCTATAAAGTCTCGCTGGTCGAGGCGAGCGCTGGTGAAGAAGCGGGGCTCAAGTCGGCGACGCTGCTCGTAAAGGGCGAGAACGCATACGGCTGGCTGAAGACAGAATCGGGCGTTCATCGCCTCGTGCGCATTTCGCCTTATGACAGCAATGCGAGACGCCACACCAGCTTCGCCAGCGTGTGGGTCTTTCCTGTGATCGACGACACCATCGAGATCGACATCAAGGAAAACGACTGCCGTATCGACACCTACCGGTCCTCCGGCGCCGGCGGCCAGCACATCAACACGACGGACTCGGCGGTACGCATCACGCACATGCCGACCAACATCGTCGTGGCGAGCCAGCAGGAGCGCTCGCAGATCAAGAACCGGGCCATCGCTTGGGCGATGCTGAAATCCCGCCTCTACGAGCTCGAGCTGAAGAAGCGCGAGGAAAAAGCCAATGCCGAGGCCGCTGCCAAGACCGACATTGGTTGGGGCCACCAGATCCGCTCGTACGTCCTGCAGCCCTATCAGCTTGTGAAGGATCTGCGGACGGGCGCTCAAAGCACCGATCCGAAGGCCGTCCTTGACGGCGATATCGACGAGTTTATCGAAGCGGCTCTTGCGCAGCGCGTATCGGGCGGCACTCCGGAACAGGTCGAGGACCTCGCTTAGTAGGCGGCGAGGTTCAGGCGATTGCCTATCGCCTGAAAGCCTGATGTTCCGCACGAGTTTTCTCGAGCTGGTTTAGCGCGCCCTCAGGCAACGAGCCCATGCGGGCCGCGCCAAGCGCCTGGTCGAGATGCCAGGGCTCGCCGATGCCGACGACAATGGTCGACAATTGTGGGCACGCCAGCCCGAACCGCAGCGCCGTCTGGGCGCTCGTGCCATATCGCTCGCCGATGACAGCGAGCGCTGCCTGCGCCCGCGCTTCCTCGGCCGCATTGTCGGCGTTCGCCGTGATGGGAAGCTCACGCCCGTGTCGTTCGCGAGCTGCAAGATGTCCGGCCGCAAAGATGCGAATGCCCATCACGCCCATGTCCTGGGCCGCGCATTTCTTGAGCAGACCATTGAAGTCCGTCGAGTTCCAACCCGGTCCGGCCCCTGTCATCGCCGTCGGGTTGATCATGTTGTAGTAGATCTGCGCCGCATCGAAGCGCCCGCTATCGACGATGCGCGCGACGGCTTCAGGATCGCCCAGTCCAGTGATTCCAATCCAGTCGCAGATACCCTCCTCGCGCAGGTGATCCATGATGTCGGCGATCCCACCCGTTTTCAGGATCTGTTCGGGGCTGAGACTTCGATTATCCTTGGTCGGATCCGGTACGATCCTGCTATGCAAGATCAGAAGTGGTACCGAGGGGAGGCGAAGCCGGCCAAAGCTGGCCTCGACGGAGCGCCGGATCTGCCCCTCGTGGTCGCCCGCCAGAGTATCGATGTTGAACTTGGTCGAGATATACGGACATCGTTCCTTCGCAACGCCGGCCAGCCAGCTCCCGATTGCCGTTTCCGATGCGCCGTTGCCGTAGAGAGCCGCCGTATCGACCCAGTTGATACCCGCATCGATCGCCGCGTTGAGTACGGCCTCCCGGTCCTGCTCCGAGCCGCGGATGAGCAGCCCCCCGACCCACCCGCCACCGAATGTCAGCTCGGAGACCTGAAGACCTGTGCGGCCGAACCGTCGCCGTTGCATCGCGCTTAACTCCCTTGTAGCGAGGTGGTAGCCACGGCACCGCCGCGCACTAAGATTGCCACGGGACTCGTGGCATGGCGAGCAACCAGGGGGTGTTCCCTCAGACCGGCCCGATCGATTGTCGATGACGAAACCTACAGCCAAAACCTCGAGCGCCGGTCAAAGTGTCGAAGCCCCGCGGCATGAACTCCGCGTGCTCGCAACCAAGGGCTTTCCCGGTTACGCGCTGCTCGACAGCGGTGCCGGGCGCAAGCTCGAGCGTTTCGGAGATTTCGTCATCGATCGCCCGGAGCCGCAGGCGCTGTGGCGGCCTTCGTTGACGCCTGAGGCGTGGAATGCGGCGCACGCCGTCTTCCGGAGTGTCGGCGAGGACGACGACGGCGAGCCTGGAAAGTGGCGCAAGAATAAGCCCGTGCCGGAAACCTGGCCCGTTCGTGTTCTTGGCGTCACCATGCAGTGCCGCCTGTCCGGCTTTCGTCACCTCGGACTCTTTCCGGAGCAGTTGCCGCACTGGGAATGGATGATCCAGTGGCTGACTGGCGTCGGCGAAAAGCCACCCCGCGTTCTTAACCTCTTCGCTTACACGGGGGCTGCCTCGCTATTGGCGGCCTCGGCGGGCGCCGTCGTGACGCACGTCGACGCTTCCAGGAAGGCCGTCGCCTGGGCGAAGGAGAACCAAGCTGCATCCCGACTCAGCGAGGCGAGCATCCGCTGGATAGTCGAGGACGCCCGCAAGTTTGTTGCGCGCGAGGCCCGGCGCGGCAAGACTTATCATCTTGTGCTGGTCGATCCGCCCAAGTTCGGGCGCGGGCCGGAAGGCGAGGTCTGGGATGTCTTCACCCACCTCTCGCCTCTTCTCGGAGACGTTGCCTTGCTTCTCGAACCGCGCCGGTCGGCGCTGGCGCTGACGACCTACGCTATCCGAGCTTCCGCTCTTGCCATCGATGGCCTCGTGCGGGATCGCCTTGCCGAGCGTCGGGGCAGTATCGAAAGCGGCGAGCTTGCCGTAATCGATGAGGCCGGCGGCCGCCTGCTCCCCACATCGCTCTACACCCGCTGGTCCTGCGATGAAGCCGCGACCTGACAGCGTACGCGCCATCACCAGTTTGCAGAACGAGCGGGTCAAGATGATCCGATCGCTCGAGATGCGAAAAGTCCGGCGCGAGACGGGCCTGTTCGTTGCTGAGGGCGCGTCCGTACTCGTCACGGCTCGCGACGCTGGCTGGAAGCCGGTGATCCTGGCCTTTCTTGCCGGCAGCGCGGGAGCCGGCATGCATCGGGAACTTCTCAATTGGGCAAAAGATAGCGGTGCAGAGTGCCTCGAGGTTTCTGCTGCCGTACTTGGCAAGCTCGCTGCCAAGGACAATCCGCAGACCATGCTGGCCGTGTTCGAGCAACGGTGGCAGGAGCTCCCGCGTACACCGGACGTCTCGCCCACCTCGCTGTGGGTGGTGTTGGAGAACGTCCGAGACCCGGGTAACCTCGGCACCATCATCCGCACTGCCGACGCAGTCGGTGTGGACGGCATAATGGTTGTCGGCAACTGCGCTGATCCCTATTCGCGCGAATCTGTGCGCGCCACCATGGGCTCTGTGTTCGATGTCCCGCTTATGCGGAGTACCCACACCGATTTTTTGGCTTGGGCAAAAGCCTGGCGCGGTGACGTGGTCGGCACTCATCTGGACGCTGCGGAAGACTTTCGCGCTGTGTCCTACCGCGCGCCCGTACTGCTCTTGATGGGAAGCGAGGGGCCGGGACTGTCGCCGGAGTCGGCCGCCGCCTGTACGCGCAAAGTGAAGATTCCGATGGCGGGTCGTTTGGACTCACTCAACCTCGCGGTCGCGACCGCACTCGTGCTCTATGAATTGCGAAGGGACAGATTGCGACTTTGATCGCAGCGAGACGCCGTGCCGGCCCGCAGAGCTTACTGACTCGCCGTAGGGTTTTCGACCCTGCGGGATTTCCCCTCGAAGTAGGCACCTTGTTCAACCGACAGCGATCTGTGCGCGACGTCGCCCTCGATGTGGCTACCGGACAGGAAAGTGACCCGGTTGCCCCGGACGGAGCCCTGCACTCCGCCGCCGATGATGATTTCGTCGGCAACTAGGGTGCCGGTGATATGCCCCTCCGCCCCAACGATGATGCGGCTTGCGTGCACATCGCCCTGCACCTCGCCGTCGATTTGCACCTCTCCCGGCGATTCCAGGTTACCCATTACGCAAAGGTCAGGACCGATCACAGAGCGGACATTGCTTGCCCGCTGTGGCAACTGCGTTCGGGCAACGGGCAGCTGCGGTGGTCGGTTCGCCTTCCTGGGGACCGGGACAGGGATGACGCCCGGTTTCCTCGTGAACATGCGGAGGCAACTCCCAACTTTTCCGCCCCTTTGCTCGTTGCCTCTTAGCACGGATACTGCGTCCGCCATAGCCGCTGGCACACAGGAAAAAACGAGGCTGGGCTTGTATTTGGTTGGCCTTCCTTTCGTCGCTTTTTGTAACTCATGTCGGCACGTCGAATCGGTGCAGCTAGATCACGGAACGTCGTCGACCGCCCCACGAGTCCTGGGCGGTGTTGGCTTTCGGTGATCCAGGGCATGGAGCGCCGGCGACGGGGGCAGCAAGTGCCTGCGGGCACATCCGTGCTGGCGCGACGGACCAAGGGACCGGTGTGACTAGGACCCAGGGGGCCACAGCGAGGTTTGCGATCGCGCGCGGCGTGGAGCGCCGTGTGCCCCGCTTGCTAATGTTCGCGCTGAAAGCTTCGGCAGCGGCAGCTGTGGTGCTCGTTGTAGCGCTCGGGTTGGTTTACGTGCGCCTGATGCATGGTCCCGTAGGCCTAGACTTTCTTGTACGCCCCATCGAGGCGGGTATTGCAGACGAATTTCCCGGCGCTCAAGTGCGCGTGGAGAGCGCCGCGCTGCGGCTGAACGACAGAGGGCTACTCCAGTTTGAACTGAAGAACGTGCGCATTGGCGATGCCGCCGGCGAGCCGCTCGTATCGGCACCCACGGCAACCATCTCGCTCAGCCGGCGCGCGTTGTTGACCGGACGCATCGCTGCGGAAAGCCTCGATCTCTTGTCGGCGCGGTTGACGCTCTTTCATTCCGAGGACGGGTCGCTCTCGCTCAAGTTCTCGTCGGGGCCGGAACCTGGTGCTAGTGGCGAAAACAGATCACCTTCGCTGCGTGGCGCCGTCGAGGTTCCAGCTCAGTCCGAGCCTGCCGGCGAATTCGGCCACGTCGACCTCGTGAAGGTTCTCTCGGAAGCATCCGCAAGGGCCCGCCGCCGCGAGCACGCGAGTGCCTACCTTCGTGAGCTCGGCCTGCGGTCGGCAATCGTTATCATCGACAATGGTGGGCGCAAGAGCATCTGGCGCGTCCCGGAGCTCGATCTGGATCTGGATCACAGGCGCAGCCGCAGCTCGATAGCGGGCCGCGCGAAAATCGAGTCTCTTGCCGGACCTTGGGAGATCAACTTCCGGACGCGTGAGCACGCCAGCGCCAAGTCGATAAATCTGGCGATCTCCGTCCACGGCCTCGTGCCGCGCGGCCTTGCACGCAGCCTGCCGGAACTGGTCGTATTCGAGCGTCTGGATTTGCCAATCTGGGCCGACGCACAGCTTGAACTCTCCGCCTCCGGGGAGATTCTATCGGGCAAGTTCTCCCTGGATTCGGCGCCGGGTAAAGTTTCTATTCCCTGGCTTGCCGCAACACCGCTGCCAATTGACGGTAGCCACATCGAGGCGAGCTACGACGGCGCGGCTCGCCGTTTCGACATTTCGCGCGCGATCCTCAAGTGGGGTGACAGCAACCTGGAGCTTGCCGGCTCCGTAGTGCAGCAAGCTGCACGTGCGACCGATAGCCATTGGGCTTTTGACATCAAAGCGACGAGTGGGTCGATCGCGGCAGAACCTCCTGCCCGGGAGCAATTGACCCTTGGTGAGTTGAGGATGCGCGGATTCCTGGTTCCCGCTAGCGGACAGATCGCGCTGAGCGATTTCCTGCTTCGGGTTGGCGGTACGGAGGTTGGCGCAACAGCAGAAGTCTTGAACCTCGGGGGAGCGGCAAAGGTACGGCTCGACGCGAAGATCGGCCCTATGCCGGTCGGACTTTTCAAGACGCTATGGCCAAGCTGGATTGCTCCTGGCACGCGCTCGTGGATTGCCGCCCATTTGCGCAGTGGCGACGTTCATGGCGGCACTTTCAAGGTCGTCCAGGGGTACGACTCCGGAGGTAGCGATCACGCCGAGGGCGACCGCGTCTCGCTTGCGCTGGAAGGGTCGAATCTTGAATTCGGTATCGTTGAGGGATGGCCCGGCCTGCAGGTGTCACGGGGATTGTTGCGCCTGGACCGCAACAGCGTCGAGTTCGCGGTGCCCGAAGCGAGCATGTCCGCAGGTGACGGTCACAAGCTGGCATTGAAGGGTGCGTTCTCCGTGGATCTGCGCCAGCCGCTGCCACGGAGAGCCCGTGTTGCAGTAAGGGCAGAGGGCGCACTGCCCTTGGCATTGCAGCTTCTTGATCAGGACGCGCACCGCGCGCTGCAGAGTTCCGGTCTTGCCGTCGGCAACGTGGACGGGAAGCTTGAGGGTAACCTCGTGCTTGGTCTGCCCCTCGTTCCTAATATCAAGTTCGCCGATATCCTTGTCGAAGGCCGGCTTCGCGTGAGCGACGGCAAGGTTCACAATGTCTTCGGCTCTCACGATGCGCAGGGTGTCAGCCTTGCGGTAGAGCTAGGCGAAAACCTTGTCGACGCTAAGGGCGATTTTTTTATCAAGGGCGTCCCGGCCAGAGTGTCGTGGCAGCGGGCGTACGACGCCCCTCCCGATAAGCAGCCGCCGCTGCGGATCACAGCCAAGCTCGGCGAAACCGAGCGGGCCCAGCTTGGCTTGGATGTGAACGAAATGGTGCAGGGCGAGGTGCCCATTGATGTAGCCGTGCATCAAGATGCCCGAGGCGAAAGATCGATGCGCGTCCGGGCCGACCTCACCAACACCAAAGTTACGCTTGACGGTTTGGCCTGGGAGAAACCGGTCGGCCGTTCTTGCATCTTCGAGTTTGACTTGGTGAAGGGTTCTACGCACCCCAATGAACTGCGAAACGTGAGGCTCGTCGGTCAGGATATCGCCGTCGCAGGTTGGATCGGTGCAGGAGCCGACCTGCGGGTCAAGGAGTTCCGCTTCCCGCAGTTCAATCTCAACGTCGTCACCGTGTTCGAGACCTATGGCAAATTGCGCACGGACAACGTCTGGGAGGTCGTGGCCAAGGGACCGACCTTCGAAGGGAAGAGTATTTTCCAGTCATTCTTCGATGTCGA
>Ga0190272_10000973_pt1 | contig 14006 bp, 13 predicted proteins | sample Popmic504T_FD_133746 | JGI IMG/M metagenome (GOLD analysis project Ga0190272, IMG submission 133746) | Populus adjacent soil microbial communities from riparian zone of Shoshone River, Wyoming, USA - 504 T | ecosystem: Environmental > Terrestrial > Soil > Riparian zone | place: USA: Wyoming...
GAGCTCGAAGGCGAAGCAGGCCAACGCCGAGCAGAAGAAGCCCCGGACCAAGGCCGCCGCCTACGTGGTCGAGAGCGGCGACACCCTGACCGCGATCGCCCACAAGACCGGGATCCCGGTCAAAGAAATCATCGCGCTCAACCCGGAAGTCGACCCGCAGATCCTGATCGCCGGCGAGAAGCTGAAGCTGAAGTGAGGGTGCGCCTGCTCGGCGTCGCGTTTCTCGCGGCGCTGCTCGCGACCGCTTTCGCGTCCGCCGCCCCGGCGGCGGAGAAGCCACCCAGTTTCGACGCCCGGGCCTGGGTCCTGATCGACGCCCGCACCGGCCAGGTCCTAACCGGACACGCCGCCTCGAAAAAGCTGCCGATCGCCAGCGCGACCAAGCTGATGACCGCCTGGGTGGCGATGCAGGAGTTGCCGCTCGGGAAGATGGTGCGGGCGCAGCCCTACGAAGCCGGCTTCGGGGAGTCCCTGCTGGAAAGGGAGACGGGCGAGTTGCTCAGCGTGCGCGACCTGCTCTACGGGTTGATCCTGCGCAGCGGCAACGACGCCGCTTATGACCTCGCCTTCGCTGCGGCGGGGTCGGAGGAGCGCTTCGTCCGCCAGATGAACCGGCGCGCCGCCGCCCTCGGTCTCGCCGACTCCCACTACGCCAACCCGATCGGCCTCGACGAGCAGGGCAACTACTCCAGCGCCCGCGACCTGACCGCGCTCTCGCGGCGGCTGATGAAGCTGTCCGGCTTCGCCAAGATCGCCGCCTCGCGGACGGCGACCTTGCGCAGCTTCGACCCCCCGCGGCGGATCTCGACGATCAACGAACTGCTCTACATGGCGCCCTGGGTGACCGGGGTGAAGACCGGTCACACCTTCGGCGCCGGCTACGTCCTGGTCGGCTCGGGGAGGCGCAAGGGGGTGGAGCTGATCTCGGCGGTGATCGGCGCTCCCACCGACGAAGCCCGCTACGCCTACAACTTCGACCTGCTCGAATACGGGTTCTCGCAGTACCGGCGGCGGGTTCCGGTCAGTGCCGGCGAGCCGCTGGCGGAGCCCTCGATCCGCTACTCCGGCGGCGAGTTGCCGCTGCGCGCCGAGCGCACGATCGCGGTCGGGGTGCGGCGCGGTCAGCGGCTCGAGCTGAAGGTACGGGCTCCGGACGAGGTCGAGGGACCGATCCGCCGCGGCGCCGTGCTGGGCCGGGCGACCGTCTATGTCGATGGCTTGCGGGCGGCCGCGGTGCCGTTGCGGACGGGCCGGGCGATCCCCGAGGCAAGCGCCTTCGACCGGGTTCGCAGCTTCCTCGGCGGGCACCCGATCCCTATCGCGCTGGCGGTGTTCGTGATACTGATTGGCGGGGTACTGCTGTACCGCCGCATGTCCCGAGGAACGACTGAGATTCGCGAGATGACCGAGTGATCCTCACCGTCACGCTCAACGCAGCGATCGACCGCACCGTGGCGGTGCCCAACTTCCGTCTTGGTCGTCGCCATCGCGCTGTCGAGAGCCGCACCGTGGCCGGTGGCAAGGGCGTCAACGTCGCCCGGGCGTTGAGCCGCCTCGGCCGGCCGGTGATCGCCACCGGCTTCGTCGGCGGCCCGACCGGGACGCGGGTGCTGGAAGAGCTGCGCGAAGAATCGGTGCTCACCGACTTCACCCGGATCGCCTCGGAGACGCGGATCAACCTGGCCGTGATCGACCCCACCTCGGGCGAGCAGACCGAGATCAACGAGCGCGGCCCCGCGGTCAGCCCGGAGGAGGTCAAGAAGCTCTTCGAGCGGATCGGCTATCTGGCCGGAGGCGCCAAGATCTGCGTGCTCGCCGGCTCGTTGCCGCCGGGCGCCGGCGACGACGTCTACGCGAAGCTGATCGCCGACCTCGGCCAGCGCGGTGTCCCCGTCGTCCTCGATGCCGAGGGCGAGGCGATGCTGGCCGGCGTCCGGGCCGGTGCCGCGATGGTGACCCCGAACGAGCGCGAGGCCGAGGAGTTGGTCGGCCAGGAGTTCGCCGACCGCGGCGATCTCGCCCAGGGGCTCGGAGAGCTGACCCGGCTGGGCGCCGAAGAGGCGGCCATCACCCGGCCCGACGGCTGTGTCGCCGCGGTCGGCGAGGGCCCCGAGCGGCGCCTGCTCGAGATCCACACCGAGTCGCTGGAACCGGTCTCGACGGTCGGCTCCGGGGACGCTTTCGTCGCCGGCTACGTCGCCGCCCGCTACGAAGATCGCTCCCCGGAGGAGTGCCTCGCCTTCGGCGTCGCCTGCGGCGCCGAGTCGACCCAGCACTTCGGCGCCGGCACCGTTGACCGCAACCAGGTCGAGCGCCTGCTCGGCGAGGTGGCGGTCCACGATCTGGAGGTCCCCGCGGAAGTGTAGGCTGGCTTCTCAACGCCAGCCCCTGGAGGACTCACTTGGAAATCGACATCGGTCGAGGCAAGAAAGGGCGGCGCGCTTACGGATTCGACGACATCGCGATCGTCCCGTCGCGTCGCACCCGCGATCCCGACGACATAGACATCAGCTGGACCCTAGGCCCCTACCGCTTCGACCTGCCTCTGGTGGCGTCGGCGATGGACGGGGTGGTCAGCCCCGACACCGCCGTCCTCGTCAACCAGCTCGGCGGACTCGGGGTGCTCAACCTGGAGGGGATCTGGGCCCGCTTCGAGAACGCTGAGGAGCACCTGGAGAAAATCGCCGCCGCTCCCAAGCACATCGCCACCCGGCTCATGCAGGAGATTTACGCCGAGCCGGTCAAGTCCGAGCTGATCGGCAAGCGGATTGCCGAGATCAAGGCCAGCGGCGCCGTCGTCTGCGGCTCGCTGACGCCGCAGAAAGTGCGCGAGCACTACGAGGTGGCGGTCGAGGCCGGCCTCGACATCCTCGTCATCCAGGGGACGGTGATCTCCGCCGAACACGTCTCGACCACGGTCGAGCCGCTCAACCTGAAGGAGTTCATCGCCGAGGTGCCGGTGCCGACCGTGGTCGGCGGCTGCGCTTCCTACTCGACCGGGCTGCACCTGATGCGGACCGGGGCGGTTGGCGTCCTGGTCGGCGTCGGCCCCGGCGCCGCCTGCACGACCCGCGGCGTGCTCGGGATCGGCGTCCCGCAGGCGACCGCGATCGCCGACGTCGCTGCCGCCCGCTCCCAGCACATGCTGGAGACCGGCGAGTACGTGAACGTGATCGCCGACGGCGGCATGCGGACCGGTGGCGACATCTCCAAGGCGATCGCCGTCGGTGCCGACTCGGTGATGGTCGGCTCGCCGCTGGCCCGTGCCAAAGAGGCCCCGGGTCGCGGCTTCCACTGGGGGATGGCGACCTTCCATTCCTCGCTGCCGCGCGGCACCCGCGTCTCGACCAGGCAGGACGGGACGATGGAGGAGATCCTGCTCGGCCCGGCCCAGGAGAACGACGGAACCTTCAACCTGATGGGGGCGCTGAAAACCTCGATGGCCACCTGTGGCTACGAGGACATCCGCTCCTTCCAGCGGGCCGAGGTAATGGTCGCTCCGGCCCTGATGAGCGAGGGCAAGAAGCTCCAGAACGAGCAGGCCGTCGGGATGGGGTCGAATGGCCGCGCCGCTGTCTCGGCGGGGGTCGCGGTATCGGATGACTGAGCAGCTCGCACCCGTCCCGGGCTTGCCCGAGGACGACGTGCGGGCGTTGGAGGAGGTGCTGGTCCTCGACTTCGGGGGCCAGTACTCCCAGCTCATCGCCCGTCGCATCCGCGAATGCGGCGTCTTCGCGGAGCTGCTGCCGGCGACCACGGCGGTCGAGAAGATCGCCGAGCGCAAGCCGAAGGCGCTGGTGCTCTCGGGTGGGCCGGCATCGGTCTACGAGCCCGGGGCGCCGCCGTTCCCGACCCAGCTGCTCGATCTCGAGATCCCGGTGCTCGGCATTTGTTACGGGATGCAGGCGATGGTCCTCGCCCTCGGCGGCCGGGTCGAGGGCGCCGAGTCGGGAGAGTTCGGGCGCACTGAGCTGGTCCTGCGCGACGGCGGAGGCCGCCTGCTGGGCGGGCTGCCGGAGGAGCAGAGCTGCTGGATGAGCCACCGCGACGTCGTCTTCGAGGCACCCGAGGGCTTCGCCCCGCTCGCCTCCAGTCCCGGCTCGCCGGTCGCCGCCTGCGAGATGCCCGATCGTGGGCTCTACGGGATCCAGTTCCATCCCGAGGTCGTCCACACGCCCTACGGGACCGAGATCCTGACCCGCTTCTTGCGCGACGTGTCCGGCTGCGAGCAGCAGTGGTCGCCACGGTCGGTGATCGCCGAACAGGTCGAGAAGATCCAGGCCCAGGTCGGCGACGGCAGGGTGATCTGCGGCCTCTCCGGCGGCGTCGATTCCTCGGTCGCGGCGATGCTCGTGCACAAGGCGGTAGGCGAGAAGTTGACCTGTGTCTTCGTCGACCACGGCCTGATGCGCCTCAACGAGGCCGAGCAGGTGGTCGAGGCCTTCGGCCAGTTCGGGATCCCGCTGGTCCACGTCGACGCCGAGGAGCGCTTCCTCGCCAAGCTGGCCGGGGTCGAGGACCCCGAGGCCAAGCGCAAGATCATCGGCGCCGAGTTCATCCGCGTCTTCGAGGAGGAGGCGGCCAAGCTCGAAGACGCCGCCTACCTGGTCCAGGGCACGCTCTACTCGGACGTGATCGAGTCCGGCGGCAGCGACCACGCGGCGACGATCAAGTCGCACCACAACGTCGGTGGGCTCCCCGACGATCTCGAGTTCGAGCTGGTCGAGCCGCTGCGGATGCTGTTCAAGGACGAGGTCCGCGCGGTCGGCGCCGAGCTCGGGCTGCCAGAGCGGATGGTCTGGCGCCAGCCCTTCCCGGGGCCGGGCCTGGGAATCCGGATCGTCGGCGGCGAGGTCAACCGCGAGCGACTCGACATCCTTCGTGCCGCCGACGCGATCCTCCAGGAGGAGGTTCGCGCCGCCGAGCTCTACCGCGAGCTATGGCAGTCCTTCTGCGTCCTGCCGGTGGTCCGCTCGGTCGGGGTCCAGGGCGACGGCCGCACCTACGCCTACCCGATCGTGATCCGCGCCGTCACCTCCGACGACGCGATGACCGCCGACTGGGCTCGTCTGCCCTACGACCTGCTGGAGCGGGTCTCGAACCGGATCATCAACGAGATCAGCGACGTCAACCGGGTCGCGCTCGACATCTCCTCGAAGCCCCCCGCCACGATCGAGTGGGAGTAGCGGCGGCCGTTCGCTAGGAGGGTCTGGCGACTAGGGCCGGCGCGTTCCGCCGGTCTCGAAGCTGGCGACCGCGACGACGGCCGGGATCGCCTTGCCGTCGCCGTTGGCGCGGGCGAGCCGTCGCTTGCTGCGCACCTGGGCCTCGAGTGCCTGATCGAGGGCGAGATTCATGATCTCCGCGACCTCCCCGAGTCCGCGCTCGTCGAGTTCGACCGGCATCCAGCTCAGCGCGGTCTCCTCGCGGTTGTCGATCGTCCCCGCCTCCAGCGCCGCCACCGCCTTGTCCATGAAGGTCTGCAGCGAGGCCCCGGAGACGCCGCCGCGCACCGAGCGAGGCACGCGGCGCCAGGCCCGGTCGCCGATGAAGGCGCCCGGCGAGGCCTTGTAGAAGTGCTCGGTGGCCCCCCGCCGCTTCGCCGTGTCGACCAGCTCCAGGCAGCCGCACTGACTCAGCGTCCGGGTGTGGTAGGCCACGTGACCGATCCCGACGTCGAGCTCTTCGGAGATCAGGTTGGGGCTGGCGACGCGCTCGGTCAGGATCTCGAGCACCTGGACGCGCAGCGGGTGGCCGAGGGCCCGCACCAGCCGCGGGTCGACGGACGGGGCATTCGGGTGAGGCTTCAAGACGGGTCTCTCCAGTCGGTGGACTTCCCTTTACGTACAACCGTTAACTAGAACCCTTGACTACTTGAGAAGTTCCGCCCGATGTGTGTTGCGTCGTACCATCGTCCAGGCGAAGGCGCTGCCGGTGAAGAGCATGAAGGAGCTGTAGACGGCGGCCGGGACCGCGACCTCGGCCGCCAGTGAGGCCCCGACGGCGATCGCCAGCGCCGAGTTGTGGATGCCGAGCTCGAGCGCGATCGCGGTCGCCTGGCGGTCGTCGAGCCGGGCCAGCTTCGAGATCGCGAAGCTGCTCGCCATCGCCGCCAGGTTGAGGGCGAGAGCGGCGCCGGCGACGTCGGCGAGGTTCTCGGCGACGGTGTCGTACTCGCTGGCGATCGCGCCCAGCACGACCACCGCGAACAGCCCCAGCGAGACCTGTCGCACCCGCGGGTAGGCCGCCTCGACTCGATCCGGCCAGCGCCGCCGCAGCTCCATCCCGATCGCGACCGGGACGATCGTGATCGCGAAGACACGCAGCACGATCCCGAGCATGCCGACGTCGCCGATCCCGGTGGCGTCGAAGTGATTGCCGGCGAGGCCGAGGAAGAGCGGCACCGTGATCATCGCCCCGACGCTGCTGATCGCCGTCATCGTCACCGAGAGCGCCGTGTCACCGCGCGCCAGGTGGGTCAGCATGTTGGCCATCATCCCGCCGGGCGAGGCACCGAGCAGGACCAGCCCGACTGCCAGTTCCGGCGGCAGGCCGAACAGCTCGGCCATCGTGATGGCCAGTAGCGGTGAGATCAGGGCGAGGTTGAGCATCCCGATCGCGACCCCGCGCGGCGCCACCAGCACCCGTCTGAAGTCCGCCCGGGTCAGGGTCAGGCCGAGGCTGCACATGATCACCCCGATCGCCGCCGGCAGGGCGACCGAGGTCACCAGGCTGCCCTCCACCGCGGTACCCCGCTCCGCTCAGGCCAGCGCCGCGGCCGCGGCACGGCCGGCGTTGCGCCCGGAGAACAGGCAGCCCCCGAGGAAGGTGCCCTCGAGGGCGCGGTAGCCGTGCATGCCGCCGCCGCCGAAGCCGGCCACCTCGCCGGCCGCGTAGAGGCCGGGCAGGGGCTCGCCGTCGGGTCGCAGGGCGCGGGCGTCGAGGTCGGTCTGCAGCCCGCCCAGGGACTTGCGGGTCATCAGCGAGAGCCGCACCGCGATCAGCGGCCCGGCCTCGGGGTCGAGGATCCGGTGCGGGGAGGCGACCCGGGTCAGCCGGTCCGGCCAGTAGGCGCGGGCGGCGCGGATCGCGGCGACCTGGCCGTCCTTGCCGTAGCGGTTGTCGAGCTCTCGGTCGCGGGCGACGATCTGGGCCTCGAGCGCGCCGAGGTCGATCAGGGGCTCGCCGCTCAACTCGTTCATCCGCCGCACCAGGGTCGCCAGGTCGGGCTCGACGATGAAGTCCTCGCCGTGGTCCATGAACGCCTTGACCGGGCGCGGCGGCCCGTCGCCGAGCCGTTCGCGCAGCACCGCCCGCCGGCTTTTCGAGGTGGTGTCGGGGTTCTGCTCGGAGCCCGAGAGCGCGAACTCCTTTTCGATGATCTTGGCGTTGAGCACGAACCAGGTGTAGTCGTGGCCGCTCTGGCGAATGTGGGCGAGGGTGCCGAGGGTGTCGAAGCCGGGGTAGAGCGGCCCCGGCAGGCGCTCGCCGCGGGCGTCGAACCACATCGAGGAGGGGCCGGGAATGATCCGGATCGCGTGCATCGGCCAGATCGGGCTCCAGTTGCGGATGCCCTCGACGTAGTGCCACATGCGGTCGGCGTTGATCTCGTTGGCGCCGGCCCGCTCGGCGATCTCCAGCATCCTGCCGTCGACGTGGGCGGGGACGCCGCAGAGCATCTCGGCCGGCGGCCCGCCGAGGCGCTGGGGCCAGCGGGCGCGGACCAGGTCGTGGTTGCCGCCGATGCCGCCGCTGGTGACGATCACGGCCTGCGCGTGCAGCTCGAACTCGCCGGCCTCGTCGCGGTTGGACCGCTCGCCCCGGGCGGTGTCGCTGGGCGCGAGCAGAGCGCCACGGACCCCGTCGATATCGCCGCCGGAGACGGTCAGCTCGTCGACCCGGTGGCGGAAGCGCAGCTCGACCAGCCCAGCCGCAACCGCGGCCCGCACCCGCTGCTCGAAGGGCGCCACCACGCCGGGGCCGGTACCCCAGGTGATGTGGAAGCGGGGTACCGAGTTGCCGTGCCCGTCGGCGTGGTAGCCGCCGCGCTCGGGCCAGCCGGGGTAGGGGAGCCAGCTCATGCCGAGCCCGCTCAGCCAGGCGCGCTTCTCGCCGGAGCAGAAGTCGACGTAGGCCTCGGCCCAGCGGCGCGGCCACTCGTCCTCGTCGCGGTCGAAGCCGGCCGTGCCGAGCCAGTCCTGCAGCGCCAACTCGTAGGAGTCCTTGACCCGCATCCGGCGCTGCTCGGGACTGTCGACCAGCATCAGGCCGCCCAGCGACCAGAAAGCCTGTCCGCCGAGGCAGGCCTCGGGCTCCTGGTCGAGCAGGATCACCCTGCGGCCGGCGTCGGCCAACTCCGCGGTGGCGACCAGGCCGGCGAGCCCACCGCCCACCACGATCGCGTCAGCGTCCAGTGTCATGAACGGGAAAACTAGGCGATCTGGGGCCTACACACCGGCGACGCGGCTGACCAGGAAGATCAGCACGAAGCCGGACGCGGTGAGCGCGACCCGCGCCCAGGAGGCATGGGCATGCGCCTCCGGCAGCAGGTCGGTCGCTCCCATGTAGAGGAAGAAGCCGCTGTAGAGGCAGAGGATGTAGCCGAGGGTCTCCCCCGAGACGGTGAGCAGGGAGCCGACCACGGCGCCGAGTACAGGCGCCAGCGCATCGATGCGCAGCCAGCGGTTCGCCTGCCGCCGGTCGCCCGACTGTTTGAGGACGAAGCTGACCGTGTTGAGGCCGTCGGCGAAGTCGTGGCTGATTACGGCGATGAAGACGAGGACGCCGGTGGCGCTGTCGAGACCGAAGGCGAGTCCGATGCCGAGCCCGTCGACGAAGCTGTGGGCCGAGAGCCCGAGGGCGCCGAGGACGCCGACCCGGTGGTGGGAGCGAGCCTCCGCGGCGCTGTCGCGGTGGTGCAGGACGAGTGCCCGCTCCGCGAAGAAGAAGGCGAGGAAGCCGACCGCGACAAGGGTCGTCGCCTGGCTTGGGTCGCCGATCAGCTCGATCCCCTCCGGCAGCACGTCGAAGAGGGCGACGGCGACGACGACGCCGCCGCTCAGCGCGATCACGGTCGGAAGGGTGTGCGCGAGCCTCAGCGCGACCTTGCCCCCAAGCCAGGTGGCGAGAGCGGTGAGAGCGGCGAGGGGGATGGCTACGAGCGGCATCGGTGCGCACGCTATCAGAGAATGAGAATCAGTCTCGTTTAGATAAAGCTACGATCCCTTCGATGACCGCCGACGCCGATCCCCGCTGGTCCGAGCACGCCCTGGAGACGCTCGGCGGGGCGGGCCTGCGCCGCGGCGGGGCCCGCACCGCCGTGGTCGAGGCCCTGGCCGGCCACGACTGCGCGATCACCGCGCTGGAGTTGGAGGAGGAGCTGCGCCGGCACGACCCCCCGGTCGCCCGGGCCAGCGTCTACCGAGCCCTGGAGCGCTTCGAGCAACTCGGTTTGGTCCGCCGCCTCGAGGTCAGCCGCGGCACCGCCGGCTACGAGAAGATCGAGCCCAGCGGCCACCATCACCACCACGCGATCTGCCGCGACTGCGGCCGCATGGTCCCCTTCGAGGACGACTCCTTGGAGCAGGCGATTCACAAGGTCAGCGAGAGCATGAGCTTCGAAGTGACCGAGCACGACGTGGTCCTGCGGGGCGTCTGCGACAGCTGCTCGAGTTGATTCGGCGGGGCCGAGGCCGGGGTCGGGGGTACCACCTCACTCGCACCTCGTCGATGAAGAGAAGGGGGGCTTACGCCCCGAGCGAGCTCCCCTCCTCCCGCTGATACGTTCGGAGGCACCCCCGACCCCGGCCTCGGACGGCAGAAGCTCAAGGACCAGCCACGGTGGTCCCCAGCTCACCTGGCAGCTTTGAGCGAACTCAACCTCGGCATGAGCTGGAGTTCCGCCGCCAACTCCTTCGTCATTCAGCTTGCGTTGACGGGAGGGAGGTGGGGCGTCCCTGCGAACGTATCAGCGGGAGGAGGGGAGCTCGACCGGGCGTTAGCCGTCCCCTTTGATCGACGAGGTGCGAGTGAGCTGGGATGCCCCACCTCCCTCCCGTCTGCCCCGACCTAATGCCGAATCAGCTGTACGCGTCCCATCTCTGCAGGTAAAGCAGTGGATCGAACGGGCCGCCCCCCTCGTACCACCCCGGCGCCGCCCACATCTCGAAGTGGAGGTGGCAGGCGGTGCTGCTGCCGGTAGTGCCGACGATTCCGATCGGCTGGCCGGTGCGGACGGTTTCGCCGGTCAGCAGGGGGGAGGGTTCGGCCAGATGCGCGTACATGAAGTCGTAGCTGCTTCCCTTGCCGTCGATCACGATGTAGTTGCCGGCGGCGCCCTCATAGCCGGAGTACTGCACCCTGCCCCCACGGGCGGCGACCAGGGGCACTCCGCATTCGGCCATCACGTCCTGGCCTTGGTGGGTATGGCCGGAACGCCCGGCGCCGAAGCGGCCCGCGCTCATCCCGTATTCGTGGTCGCCGAGGATCGGGAAGGCGTAGCCGTAGAAGTCGAAGGCGAAGGTCGCCGCGGTCGAGGCGGTGGCCGGGCGGGCGGCGACCGCCGCGCCCTGGACGGCGACCCGGAAGCTGTAGTGCCCGTTGCGTGCCGGGCGGCCTTCGGCGGCGGTGCCGTCCCAGCGGATGTTGGTCGCCACGGCCGGCGCGACGTCGTTGCGGAAGAAGGTGCGGACGACTTCTCCGGCCTCGTTGAGGACGTCGACCTGGAGATCGTTTTGGGGCTGGTCGCTGGCGATCGTGAAGCTGAGTCGCGGGTAGCGGAAGCCGAAGTAGAAGGACTTGCGTGGGCTGGTCACAGCGGAGGCGATCGTTACCGCGCCGGCGAGCGGTGCGGTCGAGGGAGTCCCGGGCGCGCTTCCCTTCGGAGTGGGGGTGGCGCCGGGGGTGAAGGCACCGCCGGTGCTCGCCGCCGCGGCGGTTCCGGCCAGCAGGCCGAGCAGCGCCATCGCCGCCATAGCCATCGCCACGCCGGTCGTCGCACGCCGGCCATTCCGGTTGCCGCCTGTCACATGCCCTCTCTCTCGATTGCCTACGGAGTTAGCTGTCGGGCTCGCGCTGAAAGAGAATGCGCTACGGATCGTCTTCGTCCGATTCGCCCCTGAGACCTGCAACGGTCCCTGCGGTTCCTCCGCCCCCGTGCGGTAGCCCGAACGGGATTCGGCAGTGTGGGCGCGGCAGTATAGATGCGGGGATGGCTATGATCCCCCGGCCGCGTCGGCGAGTCCGCGCGGTTTTTGCACGATGAAGACCTTTGTCGCCACCCCAGCCAACCGCCAGCGAGACTGGTACGTCGTCGATGCCGAGGGTCAGACCCTGGGCCGGCTGGCGACCCAACTCGCCGATGCGCTGCGCGGCAAGCGCAAGCCCGAGTACACCCCGCACTGCGACACCGGCGACTTCGTCGTCGTCATCAACGCGGAGAAGATCCGGGTCACCGGCAACAAGCTCGAGCAGAAGACCTACTGGCGCCACAGCGGCTACCCGGGCGGGATCAAGTCCCGGACCCTGGCGGAGATGCTGGAGCGGCGCCCCGAGGAAGTGATTCGCAAGGCGGTCAAGGGCATGCTGCCGCGCAACCGGCTCGCCCGCCAGCAGCTCACCAAGCTCAAGGTCTATGCCGGCCCCGACCACCCGCATGCCGCCCAGCAGCCGAAACCGATGGAGATCGCCAAGTGATCGACGAGCCGCAGGACCAGACTGACCAGCCGGAGACTCCGGACGAGGGGACCGACGCCGAGGGCCAGGACGCCCCGACGGCGGGTCCTGTCTCCGATGAGGAGTCAGAGACCACCGGCGAGGCCGCTCCGGCAGAGGAGCCTGCGGCTGATGAGGCTGCTGAGGATGCCGAGCCGGCTCCCGTAGCCGAGGAGAATTCCGAGGAGGTCGTGGAGCCCGTCGATGACGAGCAGGCTCCGACCGCGGAGGAGCCCGAGACCGAGGCTGAGGAGCCTCCCGCGGAGCCCGCCGCCGAGGAGAAGCCGGCTGAGAAGCCGAAGGCTGAGAAGAAGGATGTGATCCCGGGAGCCGATCTGGAGCCGATCGCGGTCGAGCCGGAGGCGCCGAAGCTGAGTGCCGAGGAGCAGGCGCGGCTCGAGGCCGAGGAGGAGGAGCGGGCGCGGCGCGAGGCGGAGTTGGCCGCGGCCGAGGACTCGCCGGCGAGCCGGGCACCGGCCAAGATCGAGGACGGCAAAAGATTCATCGCCACCGGCAAGCGCAAGACCGCGATCGCCCGGGTCATCCTCCTTCCCGGCGACGGCAAGATCGAAGTCAACAAGCGCAGTCTTGAGGAGTTCTTCCCGCGCCCCCTGCACCAGACGATCGCGCGCCAGCCGCTCACCGTCTCGGGCTATGAGGGCAACGTCGACGTTCAGGTCCGTGTCCACGGTGGCGGCATCAGCGGCCAGGCTGGCGCGGTCCGCCACGGGATCGCCCGGGCGCTGACCGAGGTCGACGCGGAGCTGCGCGGCGATCTCAAGCGCCGCGGCTTCCTCACTCGCGACGCTCGTGTCAAGGAGCGCCGCAAGGCAGGCCTCAAGAAGGCCCGCAAGAAGCCTCAGTTCAGCAAGCGCTGACGGGGCCTTGGTGACTACCGAGCGCAAGCTCTTCGGAACCGATGGGGTCCGAGGAGAGGCTGGGACGTTCCTCAGCGCCGAGTTGGCGACCGCGCTGGGACGAGCAACGACGGCCTCGCTGGAGGCGGAGCGGCCCCAGGTCCTGATCGTCCGCGACACCCGCGAGTCGGGCCCGATGCTGGAGGCGGCGCTGGCGGCCGGGGTGGCCGCGGCGGGCGGCGAGGCTCTGCTCGGCGGTGTGCTGCCGACGCCGGCAGCGGCGATCCTCGTCAAGAAGCTCGGCCTCGACCTGGCGGCGGTCGTCTCCGCCTCCCACAATCCCTACCGCGACAACGGCATCAAGTTCTTCTCGGCGCGGGGGACAAAGCTGGGCGACGAGCTCGAGGCGCGGATCGAGGCCCTACTCGACGAGGCCCCGGCCGCCGTCGAGGTCGGCCGCGTGCGCGAGCTGAACGGCGGCCTCGAGGACTACCTGCGGGCGCTGGAGTTGGCCTTCCCACTCGACCTCACCGGCCGCCGAGTCGTGCTCGACTGCGCCAACGGCGCCACCCACCGGGCGGCACCTGCGATTTTCGAATGGCTCGGCGCCAGCGTCGAGACGATCGCCGCCGAGCCCGATGGCCGCAACATCAACGCCGGCTGCGGCTCCACCCACATGGAGGGGCTGTCCGAGCGCGTCGCCGCTTCTGATGCGGAGATCGGCTTCGCCTTCGACGGCGATGGCGATCGCGTGCTGGCCGTCGATGGCGCCGGCCGGGTCCACGACGGCGACGAGCTGATCGCCCTCGCCGCCCGCGGCATGGCGAGGCGGGGTGAGCTTGACGGGGTCGTCGTCACCGTGATGAGCAACTTCGGCTTCCACCGGGCGATGGAGGAGGAGGGGGTAGAGGTCGCGGTGACCCAGGTCGGCGATCGCTACGTGCTCGACGAGATGCAGCGGTGCGGCTGGCAGCTCGGCGGCGAGCAGTCGGGTCACATCATCGATTCGCGCTTCGCCGCCACCGGCGACGGGATCGCGGCGGCGCTGGCGACCATGCGCGAGTTGGGCGACGCCCCGCTGGAGCAGGCGGTTCCGATGGAGAAGCTGCCGCAGAAGCTGGTCAACGTCGAGGTCGCCGACCGGGAGGCGATCGCCGGGGCCGGGATGGTCTGGGAGGCGGTCGAGCGCGAGAGCGAGGCCCTGGAGGGGCGCGGCCGCGTCCTCCTGCGGCCCTCGGGGACCGAGCCGCTGGTCCGGGTGATGGTCGAGGCGCCCAGCGCCGAGGAGGCCGACGCGGTCTGCGCGCGCCTCGCCGGTCTGGTCCGCGCCGAGCTGGGCTAGCTGTAGATGCCAGCCACGTTGTTCCGGCTGAGCTCCCGTAGCCGCTGAATCGGCGGCCGGTGGCCGAGGGCGCCGTGTCGTCTGCGGTAGTTGTA
>Ga0190272_10000974_pt1 | contig 13978 bp, 14 predicted proteins | sample Popmic504T_FD_133746 | JGI IMG/M metagenome (GOLD analysis project Ga0190272, IMG submission 133746) | Populus adjacent soil microbial communities from riparian zone of Shoshone River, Wyoming, USA - 504 T | ecosystem: Environmental > Terrestrial > Soil > Riparian zone | place: USA: Wyoming...
GGCGAATCGGGCACGCGGATTCGCTCCAGACGTGGTGGTCGGATGGGGTGGCGGCAGCGCACTGGACCTCGCCAAGCTGATCGCTCTGCTGCTCGCACACGAGGGACCTCTCTCCGAGTACTACGGAGAACATCGGCTACCCGGGCCCATCCTGCCGCTCGTAGCGGTACCGACGACTGCCGGCACGGGCTCAGAGGTCACACCGATCGCCGTCGTCTCCGATAGCGCGCGCAGCATCAAGGTCGGGGTTGCGGACTCGGCCCTCGTCCCTCGCGTGGCGATCGTCGACCCCGAGCTCACCATCGGCGCGCCGCCCACGGTCACCGCATTCGCAGGGATCGACGCTGTCGTCCACGCGGTGGAGGCCTATACCGCGCGCGCGGTCGAGCCTCGGTGGGCGGAGCCGACTGCGATCTTCGTCGGAAGGAATCCCCTGAGCTCTGCGCTTGCCATCGAAGCGGTGGCCGCGATGGTGGACGCGTTGCCGGTGGCGTTCGCGCAGCCGGAGAACGCCGACGCCCGGGAGCGGATGGCATACGGCAGCCTGCTCGCCGGCCTTGCCTTCGGCTCGGCGGGGACCCACCTTTCGCATGCGCTCCAATACCCGATCGGAGCCGCCACCCGAACCCCGCATGGGCTCGGAACGGGCATGCTGCTTCCGTACGTGCTCTCAGCGTGCGCCGACCACATCTCGCCGCAACTCGACGAGCTCTCCGTAGCGATGGGAGGACGGTCGCCGATCGCTACGCTCGCTGCGCTCAACGAGGAAATCGGCATTCCCCGGTCGCTGCGCGAGATGGGCGTCGATCGATCCGACCTCTCGAGGTTCGCGGAATTGGCCCTCACCGCGACGCGGCTCGTGCGGAACGCGCCCATCGATGCCACGCCCGCCCTGCTCGAGCAGATCCTCGTGTCCGCGTATGAAGGGGACCTTCGATCTCCCGCATGAGATTCACTCCTGCGTCGCCCCGGCGGTCGATGCAGGAACGGTCCCTGCGAGCTTGGCCGACATCAGCCTCGTGATCTCCGCGGGCGGGAGCCCGCGGGTGTTCCGGTCGCCCAGGATGAAGTGGAGCTTCGAGGCCTCTTCGATTTCCTCGATCGCGTCTACTGCGGCGTCGATGCTCTCCGCCATCGCGATCGATCCATGGTTCGACATGAGCGCGCACCTCACGCCGGCAACCAGGGCGCCCAGGTCACCCGCCGCCTCCCCGGCGCCGGGTGCGCGGTAAGGGAGCAGCGGGAGCGCGCCGACGCGCATGACGAAATACGGTGTGAGCCATGGCAACGCCTGCCCTGGGTCGACGTCTGCAAGCAGGGAGACCGCCGTGGCGAACGTCGAATGCACATGCGCCACGGCTCGGATGGCGGGCTCCCGCCGGTAGCAGGCCAGGTGCAGCGGGTACTCCTTGGTCGGGGCCGGGCCGCGAATGTGTCGGCCATCGCTGTCCAGGACGGAAATGCGATCTGCGTCGAGATCGCCCAAGCTCGCACCCGTCGGTGTCATCAGGAATTCGCCGTCGTGCAGAATACTCAGGTTGCCGGTACGGCCCGGAGAAAGCCCTCTCTCGTACAGCGATCGTCCCAGCCGCACCAGACGTTCGAGCTCAGTACTCATGCTGACGCCTCCTGGTTTGGAGGCGGCGTGCGAACGAACGCGGATGCGAAGAAGTCCTCGCCGCCGAAGTTCCCCGACTTGAACGCGACGGCATAGTCTTCGCCGACCGGGAAGAGCCAGGGAACTCCGGGCTCCAGGGGCTGGCCGATTGCCGCCTGCTTGAGACCAAGGGCGGCCACGACTGCCCCCGATGACTCCCCACCTGCGACAACAAGCCGGCGCACGCCGCTCTCGACCAGCCGGCGCGCGATCACCCCCAGCGCGTCCTCGAGGAGTTGGGCAGCGTGCGCGGCACCCAACTGCTCCTGAGCGATCGCGATGCTTTCGGGCTGCGCGTCCGCCGCGATGAGAACAGGTCGGAGCGGATCCTCGTTCAAGAGGTCGATGGCCCATCGGGCCGTACTAGCCGCCAGCTCTGGGTCGCCGGCGAGGTCCAAGGGTGAAAGGAGAGTGGTCGGATAATGTCGCGCGAACGCGGCGATCTGGCCCCGACTCGTCATCGAGGCGCTTCCACACAACGCTGCACCCGGACCACTGGGAACGGTTAGCCCTACGCTGGCGGGCCCGCTGCTGAGCGCCTGCGCGCCTATAGCTGCGCCGAGCCCTGCCGATCCCGCGGCAAGAACGCCCGGGACGCCATCGAGTGCGCTCGCCAGCGTGGCGATGTCGGAATCGTCGGTCATGTCCACCAGCACATGGGTCGTCGCATCACCATCCAGGCGTTGGAGGCCCCGGCGAAGGCTGGCCTCTCCGCCCCTGACGACATCCAGGTCGATGAGCGCAACCGGACGTGCCGATTGGCTTGCCAGCACCCTTACGAGGTTGGAATCGCGCATCGGAGTCAGCGGATGCTCCCGCATGGATGTCTCGTTCAGAGGAACGCCGTGCACGAAGAGGTTGCCGTTGTACAAAGTCCGGCCCATCGAGGGATACGAGGGGGCGTGCGCGATTATGCGGCTTCCGAGCACGTCTGCAAGGGCTTCGGTCACCGGGCCGATGTTGCCCTGGGAGGTCGAGTCGAAGGTGCTGCAGTACTTTACGTAGAGTTGCGTGGCGCCAACCGAAATGAGCCACCTTGCGGACTCGATCGACTGACGTCGGGCGTCATCAACCGGCGCGGTCCTCGTCTTCAACGCGACGACGATGGCCCCGACCCCAGGATCGATCGTCATTGAGAGCCGGGGTACGCCGAAGACGATCTGGGTGGACACACCTCGTCCCACCAGGGCGTTGGCGAGGTCTGTGGCGCCGGTGATGTCGTCCGCGATGCAACCCAGTCGCAGCCCGCTCATCTCGCCGACGCCCCAGCTGCCGGCGAAGGACGACCATCCGATAGAGGAACAGGTTCCATCATCCGGACTCGTGACCTTGATCGACCCCTGGCTCGTCTTCGGATCCTTCTTCCACGTCTCGCAAGATTCGCTTGCGAGCGAGTTCGATGTGGGATCGCATCGCCGCCTCCGCGACATACGGATCCTGACGCCGGATGGCCTCGACGATTGCACGGTGTTCGTCGACGCCACCTTCGACCACGACGGGATCGCGGCGGGAGCGGAAGATGTGCATGTGGGAGTGTGCCCGCGACAGGCACTCCCTGATCAGTGCGTTTCCGGATGCTGCCAGCACCATGTCATGGAACTGGGAGTCCAGGATCGCGAATTGGTCGTGTGCCTGGTCAGTTCCCGTTTGTGGCACACCAGCCATCTCGAGTTCGAGTTTCTCCAGTGCCTCCATCTGCTCCTCCGAGCGCAACAGCGACGCCCGCCCCGCAGCAAACGGCTCCAGTAGGGAACGCATGTCGAAGAGGTCGTTGAACTCGTCACTCGAGAGAAGCGGCATGGCACGAAAGCCACGGAGGTGGTTGCGAACAACAAGTCCGTCCGCTTCGAGTTTGGCAAGCGCCTGCCTGATCGGAGTCTGGGAAACCTCCAGCTCGCGTGCCAACGCGTCGACCGACAACCTCGCTCCAGGCGCGATCGATGCGTTCATAAGCCGAGCGAATATCTGCGCGTAGACTTCCGTTTCCAGCGAGCCGGAGGACGCACGAACCGAAGCAAAGTCCTCGACCGGGGGAGGTTCTATAGCCGACAAGAGTCACCCGATCCTTTTATCCATAGCGGCAACGAGCGTGCGTACTCTACCGTTGACTCTCGTCATGGCCGGGGACCTTTCTCAGTCCCCACAGCGTGCGGCACGTTCGGCATTTGTCGACAACCCTCTTAGGCAGTCGCTGCGGTCTTCGCCGGGATCCGAGAATAGAGATCTCCCGCCTTGGCACGGATCTGCGAGGCGAGAGGCTCTGTCAAGGAGGAGAACAGGCTGGGAGCATTGGTCGAGCCCATTCCGGGCTCCGGATAGTGGCTGCCGTAGAACAACTCACCGTCCCATTCCGACTCGGTCATCGGGCCCGGGTAGTCGCCGCCGGACTGGTATCCCAATTCGTCCCAGCAGAACCAGACTCGTTTGGCGAGCAGCCGGGTCGGCTCGTGGCTCACCCAGGGTGACTCCGCCCTCGCCGTACGCCAGCCGAGATCGAGCTTCCAGCGCACGCCGTCGTACGCCTCGTAGCCCCCGTCGAGGAACACGAACTTCAGCCCGGGAATCGCCTCGAACACTCCCGACCCGACACAGCTCGTCAGGTGATAGACGAAGTTGAGCCCACGAGCCGCGTACCACTCAGCCGAAGTCCGTACGGGTCCCGCCGCTGACGGGTTGAACTCGATGCCGGAGCTACGGTCGGAGAGTACGGCGACGGGAAGACCCGCGTCGGCGGCCTTCTCCCAGATCTTCCAGTAGCCCCGGTCCCCATAGGGCACGTGGGACTGGCTCGAGACGACGACCTGTACCATCTGCGGATCGTCCTTCCAGGCATCGATCTCGCGGCAAGCGGCATCTACGTCATTCGGATTGACGCGGATCGATCCGAACAGCCGCGAATCTGCGTTCGCGGCATCCGTCAGGTACTTGCTCGCCAACCATCGGTTGGTGCCGGACGCGAGTTCCGAGTTCAGCGCTGAGTCGGCCATCAGGCCACGAGTCAGGGGGACGAGGACCGCGTAGTCGTGACCCTCCTTCGTCAGCACTTCCTTCCGCAAGCTTGCGACTGTGGTTTCGGAGGACTGCTCGGAGAACTCCAGTGCAAGCGGGTGCTCCCCGATCTTGGAGAACGGGTACTCACTCCACGGCTTCGCCATGAACTCGCGAAGTTCAGACTCGCTTGCGGGTCTCGGGTGCACGCACCCGTCGATACTGGTCATGTCGGGATCCTCCCCTTCGTGCTTTGTTCCGGACTTGCTTGCCCGGTCATGTGTACAAAACGATCACGTCGTCTTCGACCGCGACGTCGAATCGCTTGGCACGGAAATTCGGGCCTGTCAGGCTCTTGCCGGTCAACAGATCGAACTCCCATCGGTGCCAGGGACATTTGAGGATCTCGCCCTCGCGTCCCCACGTCACTTCGAACTCGGCGTTCACCTCGGCCCTGCCGGTGATGTCACCGGTGCAGAGCGGAGCGCCAGCATGCGGGCACTTGTTGATAAGGGCGACGTACTCGGCGCCGACACGGAAGACCCCGATCGAACCTTCCTCAGTAGGAACGATCCGGCGACTTCCTGGCTCGAGCTCAGCAACGGGGCAGACGACGTGCCTGGGCATGATCTCCCCCTTCCTCGCCGGCGACCGCGGGCACGTGTCTCACGCCGCCCTGACGTCAGGAAGCGAGTACACCTCGGCGGCGTTCTTCCACATGATCCGCTCGCGCATGTGCTCGGGCATCTGGTCGAAGACGGGCTGAAGCGGGTTGTCGTAGTCCCAATGCGGGTAGTCGGTCGAGAACATGAGAATCGACTCCGCATCGACTGCGTCATAGAGCCGGTACAGGGCTGTCTTGTCTGCCGGGTCGTCCACCGGTTGTGTCGTCAATCGGACGTTCTTGCGGATGTACTCGGACGGGAGACGTTTGCAGGTCGGGTGCAAACCCTTGGTAGCACGCCAGATGTTGTCGAGCCGCCAGACCATGGGGATGAGCCAGCTGACGCCGCCCTCGATGAACACCATGACCAGCTCGGGATACTTGTCGAACACCCCCCCGAAGATCATGCTGGTGAGCTGGGCGGAGTAGTTTGCACTGGTCGTGATGTGCCACTCGAAGTAGCTCTTGGGAAATCCGCTGGGCGTGAGGAAGTGCTGCCCCGTCGCTTTGGAGAAGTGCAGTGCGACCGGGATCCCGTTCTTTTCGGCTGTCTCGAACATGGGGTGATACTTGGGGTCGCCTAGCGGCACATCCGAGTAGGTATTGACACGCACCTGGCTGAAGTACGGGTGCGCCGCCCACTCCTCGATCTCGCGGCACGCGCTCTCGGGATCATCGAGCGACACACAGATCGACCCCCGGTAACGGCCATGGGAGTTGTAGGCGCCCAGCCAGGTGGCTACCTGCCAGCGATTCATCGCGGCCGCTGCCGCGGCCTCGAGGTGCGGGTTGGGCGATGGCTTGACGAGAGGCATGAGGACCGCGAAATCAACGCCCGCATCGACCAGCAACTGCTGGTACGCGAGCTCAGGATCAGAACCGGGAGTGTCCTCCTCTTGCTGGCCTATGGTGTCGCCCCTGAACCCACCGCCCGGTGCGCGGATCACCGAGTTGCCACTCGTGAAGGCCTGAGCGGGCATACTGCGCCACGGCTCGTCCATGTACTCGCGCAATTCCGCCAGCGACCGAGGTGCAGGGTGCACGTCGGTGTCGATACGGGACACCTTGACGAATGCCTCGGGCGGAGTGATCAGCTTGCTGTCCGTCATGAGATTCCTCCGTTTGTTTTCATTTTCTCAATCCTCGACTCCATGGCGCTTGCCCCCCGGACCGCAGGCTAGACCGCGCCGGCCATCTCACGAACGGCGACCTTTGTGCTCCGACTAGGCGTCTTCGCGAGGCGCTTGCCCAAGAGCGACAGCGAGAAGTTCATGACAAAGAAGATCACCGCGATCAGCGTGTAGACGGGAATCGCGTACTTCGGGCCCAGGAAGCTGATCGCGCCGGTGGCGTTCCTCAGCAGCTCCACGTAGCCGATGATGAAGCCCAGCGACGACTCCTTGACGATCAGGATGACCTGCAGGACGATGAGCGGCAGCACCATCCGGATCGCCGGCGGGAGCAGCACGTAGCGGAGCCCCTGCGTCCGGCTGAGTCCCAGGGCCGTGGCAGCCTCCGATTGGCCGCCGGGAAGAGCGAGGACCCCTCCGCGCAGAACCTCGCCCAGGATCGAGCCGTTGTAGATGGTGACCCCGATCACGAGGCTCCAGAGCGGGGAGAGTTGTATGCCCACAGCCGGAGCGCCGAGGTAGATGAAGAAGATCAGCAGCAGCGGCGGGAGACCCCGGAACACGTCGATGAACACTTTGGCGCTTGTGCGAATCACGGCGAAACGGGACAGCCGGGCGAAGGCCAGCAAGCCTCCCAGCGTCAGCGCGAGCGGGAGTCCGATCGCAGCTGCGGTCACGGTTCCGAGCCAGCCGGTGAACAGGAATCCCTGAAACTCAGGGTTGGCCAGTACCTCCCAGCGTTCCGCCTCGAACTGTCCGTATTGTGCGAAGCGGTAGACCACATACGCTGCGAAGGCGGCAACCACGATCAGCACCGCGGCGGTCCAATATCCGATCGTCCGGCGGCCACGCGGGCCCTGCGCATCATAGAGCGCACTGGTCATCAGCTGACTCGCAATCTGTGTTCAAGGCGTCCCAGGAGGAGACCCGCCGGGATCGTGATGGACAGGTAGCAGAGGCATGTGGCGATAAGGATCGCGAGGATGTCTGGCGCGAAGAAGTTCCCCAGGTGCTCCATGTTCCCGATGAGCTCGGATACGCCGAACGCCGACGCTACCGCCGAGCCTTTGGTGAGCAGGATGAACACGGTGATGAGCGCGGGCGCCGCGTTGCGGGCGCCCTGCGGAAGCACGACGAGCGCGAACATTCGGGGTACCGAGAACCCGAGGGCGCGCGACGCCTCGAACTGGCCGGGGAGGATGGCGTTGGTTCCGGACACGAGCGCGTCACTGACGAACGCGGCGTAGTACACGGCGAGCGTCGCGACGGCGAAGGTGAAGAACGGGAGGACTATCCCCACCTGCGGCAACTCGAAGACGATCACGAAGAAGAGGACTGGAAGCGGAAGGTTGCGAACGACCTCCACGTAGACGGTCGCGAGGGTGCGCAGCGGCAGCGACGGAGAAATGCGTAGCGAGGTGAGGATGGTCCCGAGCACGAACGCCGCCGCCATGGAGATCAGGGCGAGGCTGAGGGTTGTGATCCAGCCATGCCAGAAGCCTCCGAGGTTCTCAATTATGGTGACCACAGACTCGTGCTCTTCCTTCCGAAATCGTCATTGCAGGGACGTGGGTGCCGCGGTTGCGTGTTCGGCACGTTGACTGAAGTCACGCAACCGCGGCATCTCAAATGAACGGTCTATTCGTTCACGCGCACGGAATGAATTCCGGAATCGTGGCATCGACACCGAGCTTGTCTTCCACCCAGCTGTCGTAGTCCCCGCTGCTCACGGCTTCCTCGAGCACGCCGTCGACGAACTCGCAGAACTCCGTATCGCCCTTCAACAGGCCGATGCCGTACTGGTTCGAGGGCACAGGCAGATCGACATCGATGATCTCGATGGCCGACGGGTCCTTGTCCCGTGCCGCGAGCAGGTCGCTGAGACCGGAGAGCCAGGCATCGATCTGGCCGTTCTGCAGGGCCTTGATGCAGCCGGTGTCGTTGTCGAACTGGACGGAGATGGCCTCCGGAGCGGCGGTCGCAAGCCTTTCGACGTTGTTCCCGAGAGCGCAGACCTGCAGTCCGTTCAAGTCCGAAGCGGCCGTGATGCCCTTCGGGTTGCCAGGCTGGACGGCCAGCTGGACTTTGTCGGTCAGATACGGCCCGGCGAACGTGACCACCTCTTTGCGCTCATCGTTGATCGCGTAGGAGGCGATGACCATGTCGACCTTGCCTTGCTGCAGGAAGAGCTCACGGTTCGGCACCGTGGCCTCGATCCAGTTGATGTTCTCTTCGGAGATACCGAGTGCCGCGGCGATCGCCTTGGCGACTTCGATATCGAAGCCCTCGAGGTTGCCGGAAAGGTCTCGAGCGCCAAAGGGAGGTGCATCGAATTTCACGGCGACGGTGATCTCGCCCGCCTCGGCGAGCTTGGCCATCGTGGAACCAGCGGGGAACTCGACGACGGGCTCCTCCGTGTTGGCTGGTGCAGGACTCGCACACGCTGCTAGCGCTGCGATTGTCAGAGCGACTAGGACACCCACGAACGGCGTCCGGCGGAGCTGTTTCATTTGCAACCCTTCTCGTTGGATCTTGCTGTTGTCGAATCGAACTTGGTGCTAGTGAGGGATGATCTTTGAGAGGAACGTCTTCGCGCGCTCCGTTGACGGGCTATCGAAGAATTGGGCCGGCGGCGCCTCTTCGAGGATCGCGCCGTCCGCCATGAACACGATGCGGTCCGCAGCGCTTCGGGCGAACCCCAGCTGGTGCGTGACGACGACCATGGTCATTCCGGCCTCGACGAGTTCAGCCATGACGTCGAGAACCTCCTTGACCATCTCGATGTCCAGAGATGACGTCGGCTCGTCGAAGAGCATGACCTTCGGATCCATCGCCAGTGCTCTGGCGATCGCTACCCGCTGCTGCTCTCCACCGGAAAGCTGGGCCGGGAGGCGGTCTCCCTTGCCCGAGAGACCTACGCGGGCCAGAAGCTCATTCGCCCGTTCGCGAGCGTGAGCGGGCGTTTGCTTGCGCACCTTGATCGGCGCGAGGGTGATGTTCTCGAGAGCTGTCTTGTGACTGAAGAGGTTGAAAGACTGGAAGACCATCCCGACCTCTGCACGCACGCGGCGCAGCTCCCGCCCTTCGACGGGGAGCGGTTGCCCCTCGATCAGGACGCGCCCGCTGTCGATGGTCTCGAGTCGGTTGATGGTCCGGCACATCGTGGTCTTGCCGGAACCCGAGGCCCCGAGCACGACGACCACTTCGCCGGACTTGATCCGGAGGTTGACATCTTTGAGTACGTGGTTAGCGCCGTACCACTTGTTGACTCCCTCGAGTTGCACCAGTGCGGATTCACCTTGCTCCACGGCCTCGCGGTGCCCGAGAGCGTCATCGACTTCCACCAGAGCCATGCCTCAGTCCATCCCGGCTATCGAGCGAGGGAGGGCCGGCGAAGTGACCCGGAAGCACGCGGGAAATACGCGGCTGGGACTAGTCCGAGGCCTGCGAACCTTCATCATCATCATTGATCCGTTCGTCCGTGATTCTTGTGGAGGCTACTTGATCCGATCGGATTTGGCAACACTCCGGACATCACCTCGATCTGATGCCGGGTTCCCACGGGCAGCCTCCTATGCCGCCGCGGCGGGGTGGCGCCAGCTCGAAGGCTTCCCTTGATCACTCACGGGTGCGGCGTATCGCCCTTCCGATCACCCCCGGAAAGGCCCAGATTTGCAGGCTTTGCGGGAGGTTGGCGAGACCGTCCCTGCGCGTTCGGCAGGCTCCGGAGAGGATTGTGATGGCGGCCACGAGAAGTCGCAGACCATCGTCGCCCGCGGTTGAGGGATCGTCCGATTGCTCGCTTGCGCGAAAAGTGCATTCCTGTAGAATCCGATCCGATACGGTTTGGGAGCGAACTACCGCACTCACATCGGGCGCCCTGCGGGGTAGCCGCGGAGAGAGGTTGAGGAATGGACGAGGAAGCCGCGACGACCCGCGTGCAATTCCTTCAAGGTCTTCAGCAGGCGTTCCTGTCCGGGCGAGTCGAGGCCTCGATCGCAAGTGCGGAGATGAGTCACGGCAATGGACTACGTGCGCAGCTCGACGTTCTCGATCTGTGGACCAATTCGGGTGAGCCCCTCGGCGGGTGGAAGGTAGGCATGACTTCCGGCCCGGCGCGCGACAGGATGGGCGTCGGGTTCCGGCCCTTCGGCTACATCCTCGCGAGCCGCGTGATGAAATCCGGAACGCTGCTCGAACTCGATCGGATCCCCGGGCTCGAGATCGAGCCCGAGCTTGCCTTCTTGATCGACAAGCCTCTCCAGGGAATGGTCGATCGCAAAGACGTCATGGACGCGATCTCCCAGGCCGCCCCGGCGTTCGAGTTGCAGCAGATCAGGCTGGAAGGGGGTGTCAGCGACGGAATAGTCATCGCCGACGATCTGGGAAACTGGGGAATCGTCCTGGGCGAGCCCGCCGTCTGGGCTGGGTCGGTCTCCGAAATCTCCGTGACGCTTGAACGCGACGGTGAGATCGTCGCTTCCGAAGGGCCCGGTTTCGGGATCGACGAACCGATCGATTCCATACTGTCGTTGTGTCACAGCCTGGCGGGATTCGGTCGCGGTCTCGACGCAGGGCAATGGATTATCACCGGCGCATTCGCGCGGTTCCCGGTGTCCGATGCCGGCGTGTGGAAGGCGTCCTTCTCTGGCATCGGTGACGTTCAGGTCGATTTCTCGTGACCAGCGAATCCGACGCAAGCAGCGGCGTGAGCCTCGACTCACACGAGTCACGCCCGATGAAAGTCGTGCAGCGCGACGTTGCGGCAGACCACGTTGTCACCCTGGTCCTCGAGCCGACGGGATCCGGCTTGCTGCCACGGTGGGAGCCGGGTGCACATGTCGACCTGCTTCTGGAGAACGGGCTAGAGCGCCAGTTCTCGTTGTGCGGCGACCCGAAAGACCAGACACGCTGGCGAGTAGCCGTCCTGCGCGAGCAGATGAGTCGCGGGGGGTCGAGCTTCATCCACGACTACCTGCATGAAGGCGATGTCGTCGAGGTACGTGGCCCACGCAACAACTTCGACCTCATTCACTCGGACTCATACCTATTCATCGCGGGTGGTATCGGGATCACCCCGATCCTGCCCATGTTGTTCGACGTGGCGCAGCGGGGCGCCGACTTCGAGCTCGTCTACTCCGGCCGAACGCTCACATCGATGGCTTTTGTCGATGAAGTGTCGGTCTTCAACGAGCGGGCGAGCATCCGACCCAAGGATCAGCTCGGCCGTGTTGATATCCCCGCACTCCTCAGCAAGGTCCGGCCGGGCACGCTCGTCTACTGCTGTGGCCCTGAAGGGCTGCTCCAAGAAGTAGAACGCGCGAGCGCGCATTGGCCCGTCGACAGCCTCCACTTGGAGCGTTTCGCCCCCAAGCCTGATGAAGGTCATGAGAATCACGAGTTCGAGGTCGTGCTGAACGGGAGCGACGAGACACACGTCATACCCGCGGACAAGACCATCCTCGGCGTCCTGAGCGAAGCGGGCCACGACCTGTACTTCTCATGCACGGAGGGGACGTGCGGCACGTGCGAGACCCCCGTGATCGAAGGCGAAATCGACCATCGAGACTCCGTTTTGAGCCGAAGCGAGCAGGAGCGTGGCGACGTGATGATGATCTGCGTCTCACGATGCCGAGGCAAACGCCTGGTGCTCGACCTGTGAGCCGCGAGGAAGACGGACGGATGAGCGAGCAAGTCCGCTACACCGTCAATTGCTCGATCCTGTTCACAGAACTGCCGCTCCTGGAGCGGCCGGCCGCCGCGCGACGAGCCGGATTCGATGCGGTCGAGTTCTGGTGGCCATTCTCAGAGCCCCTCCCGCACACTCGTGAGATCGAGCAGTTCGTGGATGCCGTCGGCGGCGCCGGAACGACCCTGACCGGCCTGAATCTCTACGCAGGCGACTTGGCTGCGGGTGAGCGAGGAACGATCTCAACACCCGGCCTTTCGGAATTGGTGCGAGCGAACGCCGAGCTGTGCATCGAAATCGGGCAGCGGCTCGGCTGCCGAAGCTTCAATGCCCTCTACGGCAACCGGCGCGCGGATGTTCGGCCGGAGCATCAAGACGAGTGCGCCACCGAGAATCTGGGAATGGTCGCCGCGATCGCGGCGCGCATCGGCGCCACCATTCTCGTCGAGCCTCTGAGCGTTCCGCTGGACTATCCACTACGCGTTGCGGCCGACGTCCTCGACGTGCTGAATCGTGTCGAGGAACAGACGGGGGCGGACAATCTGCGCCTGCTTGCCGACCTCTATCATCTGGCCGCCAACGGCGATGACCTCGAGGAGGTCCTCACCACCCATGCCGATCGAATCGGTCACGTACAGATCGCCGACCATCCTGGCCGGCACGAACCGGGAACCGGTTCGCTGCCCATCGCCGAGCTCCTCACCCTTCTCATGTCGAACGGCTACAGAGGGCGTGTGGGACTGGAGTACACGCCCACCACGTCCTCGGCGGACAGCTTCGGCTGGCTGTCGCCGCCGATCCTCCCGACGTGGGCCTCAGACAGGGTCGAGCAATGACGCGGATCGCTTTCATAGGGCTCGGAGTCATGGGCAGCCCCATGGCCATGAATCTGGTCCGCGCCGGGTACGACGTGGTCGGCTTCAACCGGACACCGGAGAAGGCGGAGCCGCTTCGCCTTGCTGGCGGACGGGTGGCCTCTTCCGTGACGGAGGCCGTTGTCGATGCCGACATCGTCGCGGTCATGGTCCCCGACACCCCAGATGTCGAGGCGGTACTAGCTGGGCACGACGGCGTTTTCGCGCATGCCTCTCCCGGCACGCTCATCATCGACTTCTCCTCGATCCGTGCTGATACGACCGTGACTCTCGCAGAGCGCGCCAGGACCCTGAAACTCCGGCTCATCGATGCTCCCGTGTCAGGCGGGGAGACCGGCGCGAAGGCAGGCACCCTCTCTGTGATGATCGGCGGCGATGCCGACGACGTCGCGGAAGCGATGCCGGTGATGAACGCAGTCGGCCAGACCATCGTTCACGTCGGCGCCAACGGTGCAGGCCAGATCGTGAAGGCCGCGAACCAACTCGTCGTTGGCGCCAACATCGAAGCGCTCGCCGAGGCACTGGTGTTCGTCGAGGCACATGGGATCAGTGGTGCCCTCGCCTTCCAGGTGCTCGCTGGAGGTCTGGCGGGCTCGCGCGTGCTGGATCAGAAATCGGAGAACATGCTGCAGCGGAAATTTCGTCCGGGGGCGCGGATCCGGCTCCACGAAAAGGATTTGGCCAACGTACTCACAGCAGCTCGCACTGCTGGCGTCGTGCTTCCCCTCGGCTCCGTCGTCGCGCAACTCCTCACGTCGGCCGTGGCGAACGGTGATGGAGACCTGGACCATGCGTCGCTCCTGCGGGGCGTGCACCGACAGTCGGGAATATAGGGATGCTCGAAATCGAAATCGGAGCGCTGTCCTTGCGAACCGTCGACGGCTGGGAACGCAAGCCGGCGCACATCCAGCACCTTGACGTCGCCGGCGTCTCGACAGACTCCCACGACAACGTCTACGTCCTCGGACGCTTGGA
>Ga0190272_10000975_pt1 | contig 13977 bp, 10 predicted proteins | sample Popmic504T_FD_133746 | JGI IMG/M metagenome (GOLD analysis project Ga0190272, IMG submission 133746) | Populus adjacent soil microbial communities from riparian zone of Shoshone River, Wyoming, USA - 504 T | ecosystem: Environmental > Terrestrial > Soil > Riparian zone | place: USA: Wyoming...
GATCCTGCCATCACCAGCGAAACACTCGCTGCCGGGCTGCGCTCGACGACGTTCTTAAACGCCAGCAACAGTGGAAAAAGATCCATCTTGTCCTGGTGGGAAAATCTGCCGACATAAAGGACCAGGACATCGGCGGCGGGAAGGCCCAGGCGCTGCCGTAGCGGCGCTTGCTCTTTCGGAGTGAAAATCTCAGCGTCCACGCCGAGAGGAATCTTATCGAGCCGCCCGTCATAGCGGACCTCCGCGCCGGTCTGCGCCCCAAACTCGCGCTGCAAATGCTCGATCCAGTTAAGCATCACCGTTTTGGCCGAATCCGCCGTGCAAATGATCGAGTCATACGGACGCGCGCCCATGACCATCGTGCTTAACACGCGCGGCAGAAACGACTGGTAACTGATGGTATGGGTTAACCCAGTCACGGGAACGCCCGCCGGACAAAGCCGGTTTCTCATGTCCGTCCAGGGACCTATATCCGGCGTCCAGATGTTGTGAAGGACGTGATAATCAAACTCCCGCGCCGATGCGCTGAATTCCCGCAGAGGAAAAAGGCGCACACGTTTGTCCGACCCTAGCAACTCATCCGCCCTGGGTTCACGGTATGAGCTGCTGCAAAAGAAATGGAATTCATCGAAATCGGAGTGGCGGAAAAGTGAGCGGAGAAATCTTTTGGCGAAAACACTGAGCCCATAAACACCTTCTGACGGTACCTCCTCCAAATCGGCGAGGTCGTAGGGGGCAGCAAACGTTCCGAAGACCTTCACAAGTTTCCCCGCTTTAAAATAGGATGCGCCAATGTGCCTTGATTGAGGTGCTGTCCACTTCTTGAGACTCTTAGTGTTTGCGTAGTCTATCACGCATTTGGCAACGCTCGACTTTGTTATTTCACACTTCCAGGTCGCCTGATATTCTTGGTGTTCATCCACTGTCTCTCTGGGCAAGGAGCCTCGCGACGTGAGCGAACTTAATTTTTCTTCTTACATGGATAAATTCAAAGGACAGACCGGCTGGGTCGTCGGTCGTGGGCACACGTTGTTCGACTACGGCCGTCTGGCATCCGCTCGCGGTCCCATTTTTTTCGTCAACGACGCCGTCAGCCAGGAATGCCACCTATCGGAAGAGCAGTCGTCTTTCTTCTTCGCGCATGACGCCTCGATGGCCAAATGGCTCCCGCTCATTCGTTCAATTTCCGTGATCGTCATGGACCACCCGCACGCCGGCCCGAACGGAGAAGGTCTCATTCAGGGAGTTGACGACCCTAATCTCACACGGGCCAGCCAGGCAATTCTGTATTACCAACACGGAGAGTTTGAACAGGAAACAATACTGAGTCGCAGCCGCGACGAAATCGCCCGCGCGAGGCAACTCTGTATTCGCTCAGGGACGATTCATCCACTTTTCCACTTCGCCTGGTACACCGGCTGCGCCGAACTGAATTTGGTGGGCTGCGACGGCCTGCCGAATTCGTCTTACGACGAGCGCTTGCCGAATCTGTCTGCCTCGACCCAGCAAGGGGCTTTCACAATCAGACAGGAGCAGGAAGAAATTCTGAGCGCCCTTGAGCTACCGGCGAATTACATCGGCACGCCGCCACACACTATTCGTCTGCAGTGCAGTCTCACAATTCTCCCCGGCCAGCGAGCAATCCTGATCCACTTATCACACGAGCTACTTTCGCGCGCCGAAGTTACAACCGGTTGCCTGTCGGCGTCGCTTGAAGAGACCGGCGCAGATGAAGATGTTTTTGACCTCAGCTTTGAGTGGAACGACATCGCCGGACTGCTTCGCTTCCTGAAAACTCCGGAGCTGCAGCGCTTTCAAACCGTCGCCGTCGCGCGCCTGCTGGCCACTGAGCCGTCACTTAAAATGCACACCCGACTGCAATAACATAATTCTTGCAAAGTTTCTTGTAAGGGGATACTCTCCCGCCGCCATACTGAGCAATGCATTGAACGCCACCGCGTTCCCTCATACAAATAAAGGAGAAAGACATGAGTTCGTTACCGCCAAATTTCCCGACCGACGTCGAAGTTTGCCAGGAAACATTTGAGAACTGGGCGCTCGCGATTACCGTCCCCGACCTCTGGACTTGCGCCCCGAACTCTGAAGCGCAGGTCGTTGAGGTTTGCAATTGGGCGGCACAACAGGGCTATACGGTTCGCCCGCGCGGCATCATGCACACCTGGTCTCCAATCACGGTTGTAGCAGACACGCCGGCTGACGCGAAGATACTGCTGGTCGACACTACGAAGTATCTGACTGATATGAGCTTCATTCCGGCAACCGACGGACAGTCGGATATGATTCAGGTTCAAACCGGCGCCACCATGGACAATCTCCTCCAATATCTCGAAGAAACTGAGAGCAGCAATGGGCTCGGTTACGCCTTTCCGCACGCACCCGCACCGGGCCATCTCACCGTGGGCGGGGTGCTGGCGATCGACGCTCACGGCAGCGCCATCCCCTCCGCGAATGAGAACTTCAATTGCAGCTATGGTTCACTGAGCAACCAAATTCTTTCGTTCAAGGCCGTCGTTACCGATCCCGATTCTCCGACGCCGGACGTCTACGCCATCAAGACTTTCAACCGCAGCGATACGGATGCAAAGGCATTCCTGGCGCATCTCGGTCGAGCATTCATCGTGGAAGCCACTCTGCAGGTGATCGAAAACTACTATCTCCGCTGTATCAGCTACACGGACCTGACGAGCGATGTGCTGTTTGCAGCGCCGACCGCGGATACGCCGATCCCACCAAAGAGTCTGGCGGAGTTCCTCAACGAGTTTGGCCGCATTGAAGTGATCTGGTTTCCCTTCAGCTGGACAAAGCCTTCCACTGCCTACCCCTGGTTTAAAGTCTGGAGCGTGTGCCCGGAGAAGCCAGCCGAGTCGGCCGAAGTCACCGGTCCCAACAACTATACGTTCTCCGACAATCTTCCCGAAGAGGTCACGACTGCAATCAAATTGATCACCAAATTCGGCCCGGCAACGATAGCCTTCGGCCAGTTGATGCAGAAAGTTTCGATTGACGGCCTGAATGGCACCGGGATTTTTAAGCTACTGGGCATACCACCATCTAACGATCTTTGGGGGCTATCGAAGAATACTCTGCTGTATGTGAAGGACTCGACGCTACGCGTTACGGCCAACGGCTACGCAGTTCAACTTCGCCAAGAAGATGTCCAGCAGGCCGTACATGATTTCACCAAGCAATATATTTCGATGGTCGATAGCTACGCGTGGAAGTTGGAATTTCCGATCAATTCTCCACTGGAAATCCGCGTCACAAGCCTCGACGATCCAGCCCTCGTTGGGATGCCAAAGGGGTCGACCGCCGAAAGCCCCACCATCTCGGCGCTCCGCTACGATGATGTCGCGAAGAAAAACAAATGGGATGTTGCGCTCTGGCTTGACGTGCTCACTCTGCCCGGAACCGCCTCCAGCAATACTTTTTACGCGGAGTTGGAGGAGTGGCTTATGAATCGCTTCACTGGAGATAAGGGCCTGGTAATGGTGGAATGGTCAAAGGGGTGGGCCTACACGGCGGACGGCGAACCGAATGCCGGCGCCTGGACCAGTGCGAAGGTGATGAATACCATCCGCCAGAACTTCGGCGACGACGACTGGAACTACGAGGTAGCAACGTTGGCCAAGTACGACAAATCCAATTTGTTCACCAACGCGCTGCTGACGACGCTCTTTACGCCCACATCATAGACCAACGCAGGACGTTGTGCGTTTCACGTTCTTGATTGCGACGATAGTTGGAGCGCTATACATTATCCAGAGACATGGACCAGTGCGCGCAACTCACGCGCAAAGGAAACGGCGCTCTTCAAATTCGTTTATTCTTGAAGAGCTAACCGCATTTACCGAAAAGCAATAACAACCCTCACTACGCCTCCTGCCAAGCTGCGATGGTGAACTAGAGACGCTCTGGATAGCGCACGCACTATCCCTATAATTTCCTCTGACTGCACACCGTCAAAAATGAGTTGCAGGCAATGAAGTAACAACTTCAATCAACGTTAGCAGCGCGGCGTAATCAACTTCGATGGTGCGTTCAGAATGGAATCAAACAACGCTTAGTGTGGCAGGGCAAAACTCTGTGTAGCTGAAGATTGATTAGTCACCGGGCAAGCAAGCCTCTTGCGGCTTAGTATTTTCGCACGTTCCTCAGGGTCATCGGGTCCATGCCGAGGCCGGTAAAAGCCCCCCAGAAGAGCTTGCCGTTTGGCGAAAATGCAATTGAGTTCACAAAGGAGGAGTTATCTACAAATCTTCTAACTTCTTTTCCAGTGGAGAGGTTCCGTAGAATAACGATAGGGCTTTCATCTTCAATTGAAGCTATAGTCGTTCCGTCGGGTGACAAAACAACTCGAGTGAGGACGGGATCTCTTTGTGAATTCGTTAAGTTTCAGACCGGTCGTGACATCCACCCAAGTAATTGTGCCTCCGGTCGTGCCGCTTACAAAAGTTTTGCTATCCGGCAAGAAGGCAACAGCGCAAAAGGCGCCATCGTCATTTCCTGGGAAGCTTCTCAATTCTCGTCTCGTGGATAAATCCCATAGTTTGACAGTTCCATCGTCCGCTCCTGACACGAGCAGTTTACGTCAGGGGAAATGGAAATTGACCAAACGTCACTTGAGTGCCCAGTCTGCATAATAAGTTCGGGTTGCTGGTCTGAGACAACACTAGACATTACAACAAGCATGAAGGCCGTGCCCAAATTGAGTAATAACTTTGTAGTTCTCGATGGCATCTATCAACGTCGAATCTTTTGGATTGTTGGCTTCGCCGCTACTAACATCACGGTCAATCCCAAGGTCGTTATTCGCAAGTGTGAGGCCCCAGCGGCGAGTCAATCAAAAGTCGGTAGATCCTTCATACTTCCAAGGGCCGGAAGGACCGGTTCACCAAAATGACGAAGACATGTTAATCGTGCACTTCAGCGAAGGCGACATCTAGGGTTGTCGAAGAATTGCCCTTGTCACAAACGAGTAAGATGGGGCTAAGATGGTGGCGGTACGTGTTGATACTAAACCAGCCGAAGCGATACCTTGACGACCGCTAAGCGCGTAAATACTGGCTTATATCGTTTGGTAAGACTAGGTGATGCCGCTTCCATGGGACTTAAAATCCGTTGTCCGTAAGGCCGTGCGGGTTCGACTCCCGCCCTCGGCACCAATCGTTTCAATTACTTACAAACACTAGTCATTTGAGTCTGAATTTTTGCTACGGAGTAAAGTCCGTTGACTGGAAGATTTCCTCTCGATTTTCGAAGAAAAATGGTATGCACCCAAGTTTCATCTATCCTCACCAGTGCTTATCAGTTTTCCTGTATGAATCACCTATGCGAGATTGAGGAGTCTTCGCGTCTCATAGTTAAGAGCCTTACACCAAAAGTGCGGTCGTGCAAAGATGGAACCTTTCTGCAGCCTTGAATTGGTTGTGGTATGACGCTGTCTGCAGAGAGCTGATTTGACTTCAACGAATACACCTCATTCTGGTAGAATTTTCATGATCATTTAAGATGGCCCTTCAGTCGATCACATTGAGATTCTTAGAGCTACGCGCTTTTCTGGTTTTTGCGGCGCTCATCTCTCTGTGTGTTTCAATTAATGTCGGGCCAAGTTTCCTTCCCTTGCCTGTTGTAACGGAGCGCGCCGAACTAGCCTCACACGAGAATCAAGGCCATATAACATCGCGGCTTCCGTCCCCGGCCGAATATGACAGCTTCCGCGTCCCGATGATGGGCCAGAAGCGTGCGCTCAAGGAACCTCAGCCTCAGCCCCTCGGCGCAACATTAAGGGCCGGCTTAGTACTACAAAATGATGCGCGAGTTGCTATTGCACTCAGTTTCCCAGTTCCCCTGTTTACGTCTGCATCGGCGTCACAACCTCATGGCCGGGCCCCGCCTCGTTTAGTCTAAACACGCTCGATAAGAATGGACTCGGATCTCCCGCTACTTGAATTCTGCGGTGCGGAGGCCACAGGTCCAACCCAAGGGACTATCACGCCTGACTCTCAGGCGAACGAGGAGCAATTCATGAGTAACACTGTAATCTTCATACTAATCGCCATCGTAGTTATCGGAGGAATTTTCTGGCTCGTTATCTATTCGGGCCGGCGTGGTGAAAAGCATAGGCAACGGACAAGTATCAAAGGCTCGGACTCTCCGGGCGGAGGGTCGACCACTTGATATTTTGAACTCCCCTCACTTTTGGCCAACACTGGATAAACCCCAGGGTGTGAGGCTAGAAAGTGGGAGAGCCAACCCTGCTCGCCGCAGTGAAGGCCCAATGAGCTGCGGCGAGTATTGGGTTGTTCGAAGGCTGCATTCCTGTATGTCTTACCTAGAGAAAGATGGATGATGGAAACCGCGGAAAAACGAAAGTACAAAGGCGGTGGCTTTGGAGTAAACGTCGGAGCAAAGGTGCCGCCAGCAACTTTTAACGAAATCGAGGATCTCGCGAGGGCGCTGGGCAAGACCAGAGCCGGAGTGGTTCGACTGCTCTTGCGTCGAGGGCTTGCTGAATACCGACGCGAGACCCTGACGGCGCAGCCAACACTGCAAACCGCTGAGCCGCGCGGGCCGGTTCCGACTCTTGATGACAGATAGAACGCCTCCCTAAACATTTAGTGCTGATAGCGCTTGAGTGAAGAGGTATTGAGAGCGAACGGGTGTTGAGGACGTAGAACTTTGTTTGCTACGAGTGAAGCATGAATTATTTTCTGGCTACTGCAACCGGAGATCATACGAGGGTTCTACTGACCCTCTTCATCATGCTTGTCGCGGCTAAGCTGATGGCCGAGTTGTTCGAGCGACTACGTCAACCAGCGGTGGCTGGCGAGATCCTTGCCGGAGTCCTTATCGGACCGAGCCTTCTCGGTTGGGCAGCTCCGTCAGAAATAACCAGCCTGCTCGCGGAGATTGGCGTCATCTTCCTCCTGTTTACGGTTGGACTTGAAACCAAACCTGCCGCCATCTTCAAGGTCGGCAAACAAGCAGCAGTCGTTGCCGTACTTGGCGTCATTGCTCCACTGCTTGGTGGTTGGCTTCTCATGCGGGCGTGGGGTAGTACCAGCATTGAAGCGCTTTTCGTTGGCACCGCAATGGTTGCGACATCGGTCGGCATTACAGCGCGCGTGTTGTCGGGAATGGGGTTGCTCGATGCGCCTACCGCTCGGATCATTCTCGGCGCAGCCGTTATCGACGACATCCTTGGGCTCTTGGTCCTGGCGATTGTTTCAAGTATGGCAGCAGGTACGGTTAATTACCTCGAGATCCTTACAACTGCAGGTCTGGCGATCGGGTTTACCGCCTTTGTTGCAGTAGTTGGAGCGCCTGTCGTTACTCGCGTGGCGCCAAGCGTTGAACGCATGCGCAGCGGTCAGGGGATATTTCTCTTCGGGCTGGTCTTGTGTCTTGGTCTATCGGTGGCGGCATCGTACATCGGAGTTGCAGCGATCATCGGTGCCTTTCTTGCAGGCATGGCCCTCGCGGAAGCCGCTGAAGACCATCCGAGAATGCACAGGCAGATGAGTGGAGTTACAGAATTCCTTGTTCCTTTCTTTCTCGTCAACATCGGTATGCAGCTTAGTCTGGGCGTCTTTCGTTCTTCATCCGTGATCCTGCTTTGCGTACTCGTAACTTTGGTCGCGATTGTGACTAAGTTGTTAGGTTGCGGTTTGGGCGCACTCAACCTCGGAACGATACGCGCGGGACAAGTGGGTATGGGAATGGTACCGCGCGGCGAAGTCGGAATCATCGTCGCTCAGATTGGTTTAAGCCTCGCAGTGATTGGGGCGGAACTTTACGGTGTGGTCCTGTTCATGGCTGTAGCCACGACGGTAATTGCACCACCGTTCCTCAAGTTGCTTTTCACCAGCGAAGTGGCAGCGCGGGAAGAGATCGGCTCGCCCGACGCCGGCGGAATCGTGGCCTCAGAAGATCTTTGCAAGATTGGGTGAGCCCGGGATAACACACATCGATGATAAACCTGCTCGCTTCGATACTAGTTTGGCTTACGGGCCTCTATCTCATTAGCCTTGCCTTAATTATGTTGCTGGCACCGGCCCGAGCCAAACGGTTTCTAAGCGGCTTTGCCAGCTCTGCTTTTGCCCACTACTTGGAACTCGGACTCCGTCTTACCACGGGTGTGGCAATCTTGCTATACGCACCGCAGATGTTGTTTTCGAACTTCTTTGTCATTTGTGGCTGGATTCTCGTGGTCACCACCGTTGTTCTTTTCGCAGTGCCCTGGCAGTGGCATCAGCGCTTTGCGCAGTGGGGTGTTCCCTACGCAACTCGGAACTTGAAGCTGGTCGCCGGTGCTTCGTTCGTTTTTGGAGGATTCGTCATAGCAGCAATTATTTTTCGGCGGTACGGAGCGATGAAGCAGCGCGGTATTAATTGAGCGACCTTATTAAGATTTACTAGAACGTGCAGATTCGGAGGTGGATTCATGTTTAGGATACAGAGAAAGTTTGTTGAAAGTTGTCTGCTTATAATGCTGCTGATTACCTTGTTCCTGGTGGCTTCATTATCGGCTACCGCACAATAGCCGACGAACTCACAAGTTGTTCACGACAAGGTGGCCCGCAAGGCGAACGAGCTGATTTGAAACAGCCAAACAAACTTCCAACCACTGCATGCCGACACTGCATGATGCTGGTTGGAAGGCGAAATCGCACTTAAGAATACGCGAACCAAGGTAAAAACCACTAACGCCGGGCGTGCGCTACTACACACTCCATATGGTGACTAAATAATTGCCTTGTATGGCCTCTCTAGGAAGGCAAAAAACTCCCTTGACGTGTTTTCCTTATTCCTTGACTTATAAATCGAGTTAAGACTAAATAATCACCGCTCACAAAATTCGTTTCTGAGCTTCCTTGATAACGAGGCGTTCGAGCTTTTCTCAACCGGAGCGTTCCAAACCGACGATCCAGCTGGCCCAAGCGAACGATGCCAACACAATTCATTCGGATACAGCACGGGCTGAGGAGCTACCGGTTTTTACCGATGTAGTCACCTCGTATCATCATTGCCAGTCGGAAAACAAAGTAGGCACCCTCTGCTACTGATGATTTTATTTGTACTGATCACCTCCGCGCTGTCCTCACGATGAACTCACTGCTGACCGCTCCAACTGGTTAATCGCATCGGCCGGAGTACCTCAGCATCACAACATAGAGGAGGTTTAAAAATGGCTACAAAGAAAGCTGCTAAGCGAAGCGCTAAAAAGCGCGCCACAGCAAAGAAGTCTACTGGTAAAGAGGCATCGCAGGCGGCCAGTCTCGGCTCGCCTGACACGGCCGGACAGCTTGACTTGGACAGAAAGATAGATTTGACGGAGATGACGACAGCATCCGGTCAGACAGTTGACCAGCACCCGCGCCCGATCAGCCCCTCGCTCATATTCGCGCAGCCGCTTCCGCTGATCGTCGTGGACGAGTGCGGGGCAGGGACATTTTCCTGTCAACGCTCAAGTATCGCTACGACGGGCAGTAACAAAGACGAGACCGACTTCCCCAATAGAATCGGGAATTACCATAAGGGGCTTCCACACGACGGACTGGGTGAAGTAGTGCCAGCCGCGTATCAAACGCTGCTCGACGCGACCGTGTCACCCACGCCCGGTGAGTTTCCGGCCATCAGGACGACGATTGGAGCCAACTGCGGGCGCAAGCTCACTAATCCCCAGTCCGGGCTCGCTACAGACCGGGAGGGGCCGACCCCGAGTAACATGAAAATGCGTTCGGCACCGAAGGTGAACAGCAGGGAGGCGGCGGCTGAAGCAGTCGAACTCTACTGGATGGCACTGCTGCGCGATGTGCCCTTTGCACAGTTCGCCAACAACGATCTGGTTGAGACGGCAGCCGCCGAATTGTCGGGCCTGACCGATTTCACCGGGCCGAAGATTAGCGGCAGGGTGACGCCGGAGTCGATCTTCCGAGGCTGCTCCAGAGGTATTGAGGTTGGCCCGCTTCTCTCACAGTTTCTTCTCAAGGACATCCCTTACGGGTCCCTCCTGATCAACCAGCGGCAACAAACAGTAGTGGGCGAAGCGGTCACTGGACCGGGCAACGCCGATTACCTGACTAAATTCCCGGAATGGCTCGCAATCCAGAGTGGCAAGACGAACTTCCCGTCGGACATACTGGACGGCACGCGCCGCTACATCCGCAACATGCGCGACATCGGCCAGTATGTACACGTGGATGCGCTTTACGAGGCTTACCTGAACGCCTGTCTGATATTGCTTGGTCTGGGAGCGCCCGAAGACGATGGCAACCCTTATAAGGAGCCGCCTGCCTTGCGTCCGAACTCTCGTAACCAGATCGGCTTCGGGACCTTCGGCGGGCCGCATATCCTGAGCCTCGTCTGCGAAGTGGCGACGCGCGCTCTGAAAGCGGTCTGGTGGCAAAAGTGGTTCGTTCACCGGCGGCTCAGGCCCGAAGCCTATGGCGGATTAGTCCATCTCACGAAGAGTGGAACCAAGGCATACCCACTCGACCCGCAGGTACTCAACTCCGACGCCGTCGCACGGACTTTCAGCAAATACGGCACATACCTGCTGCCTATGGCATTCCCGGAAGGCAGCCCAACCCACCCCGCATACGGCGCGGGACATGCTACTGTTGCCGGTGCTTGCGTCACGATCCTGAAAGCGTGGTTCGATGAGAACGCGCCGATTACGAATCCTGTCGTGGCGTCCGAGGACGGACTGTCACTTGTCCCCTATACGGGCGGTGATGCCGGGCGTCTGACGGTCGGCGGTGAGTTGAACAAGATAGCTTCCAACATCGCCATCGCACGCAACATGGCCGGTGTCCACTGGCGGAGCGATTACTTCGACTCAATCCGCTTAGGCGAGCGTGTAGCAGTCTGCGTTCTTTCGAACCAGAGAAACGATTACTTCGAGCTGCCGAATTGGTCATTCACCTTCACCAGCTTCGATAATGAAACGGTGAGGATCTCTCGGACCGGGGTTACGGGGAAGAAGCCCGGTTTCACCCCATGCACGGATCGAAACGTGGATGTCCTTTGATGCGCGGCACAGGAGGGCGGGGCTTCGTCTCGCCCGCCAATTCATTTGTGAACGCTAACCACGTTGTTCGTTAACCCCTGGATTATCACGAGTCTTAATTGTGCAGGTATGGAATTGTTGTGCGTTTCCGTAATTCTGCTGCATAGCCTGTACGGAGGTACGGATGTAAATACTCTGTTCCGGGTAGTCAGGATGTTGGACCCCGGTTACGTGAAAGGTATGACAACTGTTCAGACAGTTTCTATTTCATCTTTGAACTGCCTGGCGTTGATGTAAAGCGGGGTCGTCTGGAAAAGCGCTAAAGGTAATTGAGCCGCGCTGAGGATCGGACTACCTATCAGCACACCTTTAGGCAGGGCTAACCTGCTACGTCGTTGGACTCGGCCGCTAGGGGCAGTGTGAACGTGGAGGTCGTCCCACTTCCGAAGCTGGGATTGCACGCTAATTTGCCCGCCGTGGGCTTCCACAATTTTGAGATCATCAATCCTAAGTCTGCTCCTCCGGTATACGCGCGATCAGTATCCAGCTCACGGTAAAACGTTACTTGAAAGCATGGTATCGCCCGGTAGACTGGGCCAACTGCACTAGATTGAAAATTGTTCATGAGTGACGCCCCCAACTCAACGTACCGGGACGCCGAACGATACCGGCAACGACTCGAGTCCGCGCAAAATCATGCTGGGACGCCAGCGTAGAGATTCGGTCGCAATGCTCAGATGCAGATCCGGCATCCTCCTTAATAGCGTGTTTATTGCAATCTCTCCTTCCAACCTGGCGAGTGGCGCTCCGAGGCAAAAGTGAATGCCTTGTCCAAAAGCCAGATGCTTGTTTGGCTCTCGTGTAATATCCAACTCATCCGGGTTTTCGAAAACTTTTTCGTCCCGATTGGCGGACCCGATCACTCCTAGCGTCATTCCACCACGTGGGATGGTGACTCCGTGAAGGTTCAGATCTTCGCGCGCATACCGTTCCGTCGACATAAGCACAGGAGACGTGTAACGAAGCAATTCCTCGACCGCTGTTTTGATCAATGCCGGATCTCGCCGCAGCCTGTTCATCACATCAGGGTGCTCCAATAGAGCCAGCACCCCATTTCCAATTAAGTTGACTGTTGTTTCATGTCCTGCAATGAGCAGCAGAAAGACCATCGCCAGCAACTCGTCCTCGCTCAACTTATCACCGGCCTCTTCCGCCTGGATTAGTGCAGTGGCCAAATCGTCTCGCGGATCTCGGCGTCGCATTTGGAAAAATTGACGCAGGTAACGAATAAACAGCCAAACATTCGGGATGACCCGCATCGTGGCTTTCGGCGATGTAAGAGAAACGACGGCCTTTGACCACTTATGAAATTTATGGTGGTCCCGAGCAGGTACACCAAGGATTTCAGTGATGATTGTCATCGGCAGCGGCAGGGCATAATCCTTGATTAAATCCATTTCGCCGTCGCACATCACGCGGTCTAGCAATTCTTCCGCCAACGTTTGAACACGTTCGCGCATTCGTCCGACGAGGCTGGGCGTAAACGCCTTGTGGACCAGGGCCCGCAGTCGCGTGTGATCGGGAGCATCCAGATCAAGCATATTGCGCTCCAGCGGACGGAACATCGGTGGCACCCAAGGCATCTTCCGAAGCTGTTCCGGAGTCATTGCAGTGCGTCGGTTTTTCACGAAGCGTTCATCTTTCAGCAGCGCCGTGACGTCCGCGTAGCGAGTGATTAACCAGACGGGAGTTCTATCAGGAAGAGTGGTTTGGTAAACGGGTTGTGAAGTTCGCAACTGGGCGAGAAATGTGAACGGATTAGCCTTGAACTCAGCGCTTACAATGTTCGGTTGTGTGGTTTTAGTCACTGAAACTTTCTACTTCCCGCCACTCATAATACGTCTTAACTCATTGGCATGTTTTTGATTAGTAAGACCATGTAGTGCACCCCTAAAATGACGCAAACAGTTAAGACAAGGTTAATGGTAAAAGCGAAGCTTCAAATTCAGCTGGTGGCAGATAGCCGATAGCCGAATGAAGTCGCTTGTGATTGTAGATTGCTTCAATGAAGTGCTCTACCGAACTTAGCACTTCGGCAAAGGTGTCATAGTCGTTCATGTAGATCTCCTCGTACTTTAGAGTGCGAATGAATCTTTCAGCCTGAGCGTTGTCATAAGGAGTACCGGTGCGACTCATGCTAATGATGATTCCGTGTTGCTGCAGTACCTCCATAGTCGTAGGAGGCATACTGGACACCCCGATCAGAGTGATGCATCAACTGACCAGGACGGAAGCAACGGTTTTGCAAAGCCATCTTTAAGGCGGCCAGAGGCAAGCGCGCATCAATATGGCGGGCTAGGGCCCAGCCGATGCAACGATGACTATAAGCGTCAAGGACAGCGGCCAGATAGACGAATTCGCGCAAGAGCCGAATGTAAGTAATGTCAGCGACCCAGAGCTGGTTAATATCGGTTAGCAGCAAATCGCGGGCCAGGTTGGGATAAACAGTCAGCCTATGTTTCGAGTCCGTAGTGGGCGGCAAAAGCACGGCGTCGCAGACAAGGCAAGTTATCTTCACGCAAGAGTCGTAAAACGACTTTGCTATTGATGATTACCCCACGGCGGCGCAACTCTTTGGTGATAGGTCGATAACCGTAAGAACGCATTTCCAGGGCTATAGAATGGATGTGCACTCGGCGTTGCATGTCCTTTTGGTCAACAGTCACGGGCGCGGACCGCAGCTGGCGCCTGATGGTCGAGCGCGAGAGACCGACCGCCTCGCCGAGCGATCGTAGGGCTCGCTCGGCGGTGGGTCTCTCTGCTAGTTCTGGCGGCCGTTCCATGAATAAGTGCTTTCGTTGCTGGTCAGTCTTTAGCTGTCGCTTTCCAGCTTCTGCAAAAGCTTTTTTAAAAAGTCGTTCTCCAGGGCAAGGCGGCCTACCATC
>Ga0190272_10000976_pt1 | contig 13974 bp, 13 predicted proteins | sample Popmic504T_FD_133746 | JGI IMG/M metagenome (GOLD analysis project Ga0190272, IMG submission 133746) | Populus adjacent soil microbial communities from riparian zone of Shoshone River, Wyoming, USA - 504 T | ecosystem: Environmental > Terrestrial > Soil > Riparian zone | place: USA: Wyoming...
AACCTCGAAGTAGCACTCGGCGCTGTGGCCCCCTGCGGCGTCGAGTGCGTTTTGCTTGCCGGCCTCAGGTCGCGACGACGAGGCGCAGCACGTTCTCCGAAGGGTCGCCGACCGCCGCCGAGCGATCCCCCTCCTCGACGTCTGCCCCGCCCTCGCGCAACCGCGCGACGACGTCCTCCAGCGCCGCGGCGCTGGGCAACGCCAGCTCGAACGCCCGCAGCCCGAGCGCGCCGCGCGGCGGTGGCGGCGCGCCCTCGCCGCGCCAGATGTTGAGACCGATGTGGTGGTGGTAGCCGCCCGCTGCCACGAATAGCGCGCCTGGATAGCCACGGGCGGTCACGCCGAGCCCGAGCAGGCCGGCGTAGAAGCGGTCGCTCGCCGCGAGGTCGGCGACGTTGAGGTGGACGTGGCCCACGATCGTCGCGGCCGGGACGAGTGGATCGGTCCCGCCGAGATCGGTCAGCAGGTCGTCGAGGTCGAGCGGCAGCGTCGCCATCCGCAGCTCGTCGCCGTCGCGCTGCCACTCGTCGCTCGGACGGTCGCGGTAGATCTCGATCCCGTTGCCCTCCGGGTCGGCGAGGTAGAGCGCCTCGCTGACGAGGTGGTCGGAGGCGCCCTGCAGCGGCCAGCGCGCGTCGATGAGACGCTGCAGCGCCCGCGCGAGCTCGGCGCGGTCGGGCACGAGGATCGCGAGGTGGAACAGTCCGGTCGTGCGCGGCGGCCGCGGCGGCGCGACGCGATCCTCGACCAGCTCGACCAGCGCCCGGTCGCCCGCGCCCAACAGCGCACGCCCCTCGCTGGCGTCCAGCACGCGCAACCCGACCACGCGCTCGTAGAAGTCGCGCACGCCGGCGAGGTCGCGGACGGTCAGCGTCACACGGCCGATGCCCGTCCCAGGATCGATCGCGGCGCCCATCGGCTTCAGGCTACCGGCAGTCAATCGCCGCGCAGCCGCCCAACGCCGGGCAGGAAGCGCCCGACGCGCGCCGCGTAGCCCGCGTAGCCGGCACCGTGAGAGCGCAGCAGGTAGGGCTCCTCGACGACGCGGACCTGGAGCTCGAGCGCCAGCACCAGCGCGGCCATCCCCGCGAGCGCGACCGAGCTCGGGACCATCAGCGCGAGCCCGGCCGAAGCCGGCAGCATCGCCGCGAAGATCGGGTTGCGGACGAGCGCGAACGGGCCGTCGGTCACGAGGTCGGTCGTCTGAGCCTCGTCGACGCCGATCCGCCACGACTCCCCCATCGCCATCTGCGCGACGAGCGTGCCGAGCAGGCCGAGCGCGAACAGCGCGATCCCGACCGCATGGACGGCCGTCACGTCGAGCGCGGAGATCGGCTCGACGACGCCGGTCAGCGCCAGCACGGGAGCGGCGACGCCGACCGCGATCGCCACCACGAACAGCACGCCCGCCCACCACTCGGCCGATCCCGGCCGCCCGCTGACGCCCTCGAAGCCGGACGAGCCCGTGCGGCGCAGCTGGATGACGGTGCGCAGCCCGAAGGCGAGCGCCATGTAGACGGCGTAGGCGCCGAGTGCGAGAGCAGCCATCAGAGTGCCTCCGTCAGTAGGACGACCGTTCCGAAGACCGCTGCCACCAGTGCGACCGCCGCGACCGCACGTGTCGGCGGCCCGCCGTGGATCCCGGTCTCATGCAGCACGGCATGACCCTTGCCACGCGCGATCAGCCAGCGGTTGACCGGGAACGCCACGACGCCCGCGACGACCAGCGCGACCGACAGGGCGCCCCAGAAGAAGATGTCGCCGGCGCCGGCCTCCATCGCGCCCGGAACCGCGACCATGATCGCGTTGTCGATCAGCTCCATCAGGGCGATGCTGACCGTGTCGACCGAGAGCGCGATCGGCACCACGGCGCCGAATGCCATGCCGGCACGCAGCAGCGGCACGCTGGTCAGCGTGTAGCCGAACAGGAATGCGAGCGCGACGGCGAGCACGATCGTTCCCAGGTCGGAGAACCCGAGCGCGGTGCCGACGACCATCCCGACGACCTCGCCGATCGCGCAGCCGGTCAGGCAGTGCAGGGTCGCGCTGAAGGCGAGCGCGTTGCGGTCAGCCATCGCTGACTCCCCTACCCGCCTCGAACCGCCGCAGCCGCAGCGCGTTGGCGACGACTGACAGGCTCGACAGCGCCATCGCGGCCCCGGCGAGCAGGGGATTGAGCAGGCCGGCTGCGGCAAGTGGCAGCGCAGCGACGTTGTAGCCGAACGCCCAGCCGAGGTTCTGCCTGATCGTCCGCAGCGTCGCCCGCGACAGCCGGATCGCGTCGGCCGCGCCGAGCAGGTCGCCGCTGACCAGCGTCAGGTCGGACGCCTCGATCGCGACGTCGGTGCCCGTTCCGATCGCGATGCCCAGGTCCGCCTGGGCGAGCGCCGGCGCGTCGTTGACGCCGTCGCCGACCATCGCGACGACCCGCCCATCCGCCTGCAGCCGCGCGACGACCGCCGCCTTGTCGGCCGGCAGCACCTCGGCGATCGCCTCGTCGATCCCGACCGCGGCGGCCACCGCGTCGGCGGTCGCGCGGTTGTCGCCGGTCAGCAGCAGCGGTCGCAGGCCGAGCGACCGCAGCCGCGCCACGGCCTCGGCGCTCGATGGCTTGACCGTGTCCGCCACGGCCAGCAGCACCCGCACCCGGCCATCCCAACCGGCCAGCACCGCCGTCTGACCGGCGGCCTCGGCGCGATCGCGCGCCGTGGCCAGATCGGGCGGCAGCGTGAAGCCGCGCCGCTCCAACAGCGCGGAGCGGCCCGTGACGACGTCGGTGCCGCCGTCCACGGTCCCCTCGATGCCGAGCCCGGCGAGCGCCGCGAAGTCGTCGACGTTCGGCAGCCGGCCGACCTCGGCACGCGCGGCGACGGCGATCGCACGGCCGATCGGGTGCTCGGAGGCGTCCTCCAGCGCACCGACCAGTCGCAGCGCCTCGGCGCGCTCGGCGCCGTCGACGGCCACGTCGACGAGCCGCATCTCGCCCGTGGTGACCGTGCCGGTCTTGTCGAGCACGACCGTGTCGACGCGGCGCGTCGACTCGAGCACCTCCGGTCCCTTGATCAGCAGGCCGAGCTGGGCGCCACGGCCGGTCCCGACCATCAGCGCCGTCGGCGTGGCGAGTCCGAGCGCGCACGGACAGGCGATGATCAGCACGGCGACCGCGGCGGTGAAGGCGAACGACGCCCCCTCGCCGGCGCCGAGCCAGAAGCCCAGCGTCGCGACGGCGAGCAGAATCACGATCGGGACGAAGACCGCCGAGACGCGGTCGGCGAGCCGCTGGACCGGCGCCTTGCCGGCTTGCGCGTCGGCCACCAGCCGCGCGATCTGCGCGAGCGCGGTCTCGTCGCCGACCTTGGTCGCCCGGACGATCAGCCGCCCGCCGACGTTTACCGTCGCCCCTGCGACCGCGCTGCCCGGCGCGACCTCGACCGGCGCCGACTCGCCGGTCAGCAGCGACATGTCGAGCGCCGAGCTGCCCTGCTCGACGACGCCGTCGGTCGCCACCTTCTCGCCGGGCCGGACGACGAAGCGGTCGCCCACGCCCAGCCGCTCGATCGCCACGCGCCGCTCGGTCCCGTCGGAGGAGAGCAGCGCGACGTCCTTGGCGCCGAGCTCGAGCAGTGCCGTCAGCGCCGCGCCGGCGCTGCGTTTCGCGCGGGCCTCGAAGTAGCGCCCGGCGAGGATGAACGTCGTCACGACCGCCGCGACCTCGAGGTAGATGTGATCGGCACCGCCGCCGGCCTCGGGAACGAGGTCGAGCGTCATCGTCATACCGGTCATGCCGGCGTCGCCGATGAAGAGCGCGTACAGGGACCACAACCAGGCGGAGAGCACGCCGAGCGAGATCAGCGTGTCCATCGTCGCCGCCCCGTGGCGCAGGTTCTGCCATGCCGCCGCGTGGAACGGCCACGCGCCCCAGACGACCACCGGCGTGGCGAGCTGCAGCACGAACCACTGCCAGTAGTCGAACTGCAGCGCCGGGATCATCGAGATCAGCAGCACGGGCAGTGACAGCGCGGCGACGATCGCCAGCCGCCGGCGCAGCGCAGCGGTCGGGTCGGCGTCCGGCGCGCCGTCGTGGTCGTACGCTCCGCCCGGCTGCGGCAGGACGGCCTGGTAGCCGGCCGACTCGACCGCCGCGACCAGGTCGTCGGGCGCGGCCTGGGCGGGGTCGTAGGCGACGGTCGCGAGCTCGGTCGCGTAGTTGACCGCGGCCTCGACGCCGTCGAGGCCGTTGAGTTGCTTCTCGACGCGCGCCGCGCACGACGCGCAGCTCATGCCGACGACCGGGATGCTCAGCTGCTCAGTGGCCATGGCCGGCCTCCCCGTGCGCCTTGGCGGCGGCGCCCGCCGGCTCGGTGAAGGCGGCGGTGTGGACCTCGCCGTCGTGCTTGAACTGGAGGAACAACCGGTGGCGCTCGGCGCCCGGCAGCGCGACGTCGAAGCCGATCTCGCGCCCCTCGGTCGCGCTGTCCCTCGGGTGGACGTGCTGGAAGGCGAGGTCGCCCTCGCGCAGCGCGACCAGATGGCCGCGCGCGCCGAGATAGGGCTCGATGTCGTCGACCGGCACGCCATCCCGCTCGACGGTGAAGCTGCGCTCCGACCCCGCGGCGACAACGGCGACCGTGTAGCCGTCGCCGGCGGCGGCGCTGCTCGACGGTGGCGGCACCGGTCGCGCCGCATACCGACCCGCCACCTCGACGTCGGCGGCGAGCGTCTGCGGCTTGCCGCCGGACACGAAGTCGGCAAAGACGCGGTGCGGGCCCCCCTTGGGGAACGCGATGTCGACCGCCCAGCCGCCGTCGGCCGTGCGACGTGGGTGGACGTGCTGGTAGCCGGTCAGGTCGCGCCGCGCCGCGATCACGTGCATCGCCCGCTCGTGCTCGACGTCGAAGTCGCGCACCGTGCGGCCCTCGCCGTCGACGACGCGGAAGCGCAGCGTCTCGCGCACACCGGGCTCGAAGCGGGCGTCGGCGACGACCAAGCGCTCGGCGGCGCCGGCGTGCCCACCGCCCTCGCCATGGCCAGTGGAGTCGCCGTGGGCGTCCGCCGCGACGTCGTCGACGTCGGGATCGACGGCGTCGCCGAGCGCATACGCGGCTCCGAACACGAGGGCTATGGCGACGGCGAACAATCCAAGCTTCGACATGATCTCCTCCGATACGGCTGGGGGGTATCGGCTTGCAGCCTAGCATACCCCTCCCCAGTATCGCTAGAATTATCGCCATGAGCACTGATGGCAGCACTCCGGCGCACGGCTACAGCCCCGAGAAGGAGAAGGTCGTCAACCGCCTGCGCCGCATCGAGGGCCAGGTGCGCGGCGTCGAGCGGATGGTCGACGAGGACCGCTACTGCATCGACGTCGTCACGCAGATCTCGGCGATCCAGGCTGCGCTCGACAAGGTCGCGCTGAAGCTGCTCGAGGACCACGCCCGCCACTGCGTCGTCGGCGGCCACGCCGACGGCAGCCCGGACGAGCTCACCGACGAGCTGATGGCAGCCGTCGCGCGCCTGGTGAAGCGCTAGCCCGCACGCTCAGTGCGGGTTGCCGTTCCCGTTGCCATTTCCGTTGCCCTGACCGCCGTTCCCCTGGCCACCGCTGTTGCCCTGGCCCTGACCGTTGCCCTGACCGTTGCCGTTGCCCTGACCCGCACCTCCCGCGTTGCCCTGACCCTGGCCCTGACCAGCGCCGCTGTTGCCGTTGGCGTTTCCGTTTCCGACACCGCTGGGACCGGGATTGCCGCTGCTGCCCTGTCCGTTGCCGTTCCCTACGCCTTGGCCATTTCCATTGCCCTGACCTTGGCCCTGCCCGTTGCCGCCAGCCGCGCCGTTGCCCTGGCCATTCCCCTGCCCCGGTGCGGCGCCTTGCCGCGCGAGTCCCGGGGGCAGCTCATCCCGCTTCGCCAACCCCGGCGGCAGCTCGTCGCGCTTCGCCAGCCCCGGTGGTAGGTCGCTGTCCTCTTCGTTCGCCGCGCCTGGACCTCCCCCGTCGCCGGACGGGGCCTGCTCGTCGTCGCCGTCTGCGGCACGTTCGGCTGCCGGCGTGTCGAGCCCAGGGTGTCCGCCGTCATCCGCGCCGGGCCCGGCTCCAGGGCGTTCGCCGTCGCGCGGCTCCGGCGAGCTCACCGGATCGCTCCCTGGCCGGGGCCGTACCGGCGGCTCGGCCGCGACCCGGTCGGAGCGCAGGTCGCCGTGCACCACTCCACTGTCGCCGCCGCGCCATGGGACCGCGTCCCCGATGCGTGCCGGCAGATCGGCCGCGAGCGCGCCACTCGCGCCGCCGCCGACGACCGCCGCAACGACGGCGAGCTTCGCCACCCCCGGCAAGCCGATCGCCGCAAGCGTTCCACCGAGCCCCGCGGTGGCGCCTCCGGCGACCGTCGCCGCGCCGCCCGAGGCAGCCGTCTCGCGGTCGAGCGCGCCGAGAATCGCCTGGCCGAGGCCGACTGACGGCGCGACCGGCAGCAGGATCGAGAGATCGTCGCGCTGGCGCAGCATCGCGACCTCGAATTCGCGACAGCCGTCGCACTGGCCGACGTGACGGCGCAGCAGCCGCCGGCGCAGCGCCGATCCGCGCGCCGTGGCGATCTCCTGGCGGATCTCGACGCAGGGGGCGTCACGCGCCTCGCGTGCAGACGCCAGCGAGCTGCGCGCCTGGAAGACGAGCGCCTTGACCTTCTCGGGCGTGACGCCGAGCACCGTCCCGATCTCGCGATAGCTGAGCGCGTCGAGCTGCGACAGCACCAGCGCCGCGCGTTGCGGCTCGGGCAACCGCGCCATGTCACGGACGATGTCGCGCAGCTCCTCGCGTCGCTCGACCTCGACCGCCAGCCCATCGACGGTGGCGGCGAGCTCAGGGTCCGCGAGCAGACTTTCGCCGCGCCGGGCGCGCAGCAGCGTCAGGCAGCGGTTCCGGGCGACGGTGAAGAGCCACGGCTGCCAATCCGGCGTCTCCTCTCCCTCCGTGATCCGGCGGTACGCCGCGAGGAAGGTGTGCTGGACGGCGTCCTCGGCATCCTCCCAGCTTCCCGTCAGATGACGGCAGAACGAGAGCACCGCCGCCTGATGGCGGGCATGCAGCCGCTCGAACGCGGCGCCGTCGCCGCGGCGAGCCCAATCGAGCAGACGGGCATCACGAGACATGGCCATCGGCTCATTATCCACCCGCCGACGGCGGACGCGCCAGCGTTGTCGCTACCGCAGCGCAGCCGGCCGCGGCAGGTCGGCGCCCGGCTCGGGTAGCTCCTGCTCGCGCCGCACGCCGGCGCCATATGCCACACGGAACAGGGCGGCGTCGCGCACGTACTGCGCCACGCTCACCTCCTCGCGCTCGGCTTCACGCTGCAGCAGCGCCCACAGCTCTGGGGTGAATCTGATCGTCGTCGCACGCATCTACCACTACAACGCGTACGGACGCCAGAGGTTGGACGGTCAGCCCAGTCAATCGTTCGCCGGGACCTGCTCGTTCTGACGCGCCACGCGCCAGGCCGACTGGACCGGGTCGAGGAAGAACGGCGGCTCGCGGAACTTCAGCCGGTCGTTGTACTGATAGCTCTTGATGTAGCCGTGGTCGGCGCTCGAGCCGCCGACGCCCTGGCCGACCGGGCCGCGATAGCGCTGAGCGATCGCGCCGTCGACTGTCAGCGTGCCGAGACCGGCGCCGCAGTACCAGTTGTCGACGATGAACGAGTGGTTCAGCGCCAGGATCGCCGCCTCGATCCTGGGGTTGGTGAGCGATCCGGTCCGGTTGCCCTGCGAGTTGCTGCAGTTGTCGTGGTCGACCGGATGGAAGACGCGGACGAAGTTGTTGGCGATCAGCCCGAACAGCAGGTTGCCGTCGTTGCGGGTCAGGTTCCCGTAGACGATCGCGTCGTTGTCGGCCGCGACGGTGATCTCCTTCGAGTAGTTGCCCTTCACCCAGGCGTTGCCGCACGCCGACGACGCCGGGTCGTTCTGAATCGCGTCCGTCGCCGAGTTGTAGGTGTAGGTCTGGGAGTAGGCGTAGCCGACGCTGCAGTTGCCGTCGTTCTGGACGTAGATCAGGCCGTTCGGCGGCAGTGGCAAGCTGACGGTGGTGTTGTTCTTGCGCGTCACGCTCATCGTCTCGCCGTTGAAGACGATCTTCGTGCGTCCCTTGAACAGATAGGCGGGGTCGACGATGTCGAGCAGCTCCTGGTTGGAGGGCGGCAGCGCCATCTGCCCGGCCGGGTGGTGCAGGTCGCCCTTGATGTCGGGCGTCGGGTTGCAGCTGCCGATCTTCAGATAGCCGGGCGCCTCGCCGTTCAGCTCGATCGCGTCCTTCCTGGACCGTCCGAACGTCGCGCCGCCGCAGACCCAGATGCTGTCGTTGGTGTGCATCGGCCCGCTGACGACGTCGCCCGAGGCGAACTGGATCTCGGTGCACTCCCGACTCGAGCTGGCCGCCGCCGCCTCGCGCTGCTCGCGAAACTGGTTGCACTTGCTCGACGCCCAGGTCCGCTGGGTCGAGGACTCGTAGGCGAGCGGGTCGAGCGTCTCGAGGTGCGTGAAGTAGATGAAGTCGATGAAGTTGCGCCGCCGCAGCGTCACGATGATGCTGCGCGCCTCGCCGCGCGAGCGGCCGGTCACACGCAGGCGCATGTTCCCGCTCGGGTCGATCATCGAGTACTGGTCGTCGGGATCGCACTCGTCGTAGCCGGGCGCGGGCAGCAGCTCGACCGTGTACTCCGACTCGTCGCTGGCGGGCAGGTTGCGCCAGATACGGGGGTCCGCCCCGGACCCGTCCCACTCCGGGTTGACCGGCGCCTGCTCGCTGGCGTTCGGGTCGAGCACGTCCGTGCACTGGGTGTAGTAGCCGTTGTCGCGCGCGAGGCTGCTCAGGTACCACTGGACGCCGGCGTCCGCGCCACCGTAGGCCTGCTTGTAGTCCTGGTCGTCGCGCGAGAACTTGATGTCGGGCTGGACCGCGGCGAAGCCGCCGGCGACGAGCAGGCTGCCCACCGCGAGGGCGCCCATCAGCGTCACGGTGGCAAAGCCGTGCTGGGAGCGCAGGCGGTCGAGCACGCGGCGGATCAGAGGCATCGCGGACCCTCCAGCGGACGCGTCGGATCGGCGATCCGGACGTAGATGTTGTCCTGCAGCGTCAGCGCGTCGATGTCACGCGGCCGCGGGCGCGCCGGCAGCGTCACGAACTCGACGTGGACCATGATCGTCCGCGGCGCATCGGTCGCGCTGAGCGGGATGTCGAGCTGCTCGAGATCGCCGGTCGGGCTGCCCTCCTGGAAGGCGTAGTAGCTGAAGACGGGCACGGCCTGGCCGTTGCGCATGACCTGCTTCGCGTTCGAGAGCAGCACATTCGACCTGTCCGGCGTCGTGGGGAAGGTCAGGTCCGGGTACTCGCCGACACCGAAGCCCACGTCCTCGACGATCCGCCCCGGGGTGCTCCCGGCGGGCGGCACGAAGGTCAGCGTCCGGCGCGCGACGTTCTGGCTGCCGTCGCTCAGGTCGCCGTAGAAGGTGACGGTGTTGCCATCGCCGTAGGTGATCGGCTCCGCCGTCTCACCCATGCAGACCTGCGAGCGCAGCTGGCGCGTGATCATCTCCATCGCCAGCCGCCCGCGCTGCACCGCCTCCTGCCGGTCGGCGATCTCGTTCGACGCGTTCGTCGCCCGCCCCAGCACCGCGAAGCTCGCGAACGTCACCACCAGCCCGATCGACATCCCGACGATCAACTCGACCAGGGTCATGCCGGATTCGTTGCGTCGGATTCTGTCGAGCGCCCGGGTCACGGCATCGTCGAGCATTGGGAGTTGGTCGAATCGTCCGAGTCGACGGGCAGCGTCCAGTCCTCGGGCGGGTTCTTCAGATTGGGGTTGGTCGCACCGCCGGTGGTGCCGGAGATCCGCTTGCGCCAGGTGCTGGTGTTGATCGTCGACGTCCGCGTCGCGGCGCAGACGCGGTAACGGCCGAATGGGACGGGGACCGTGAACGTGTAGCTCGTCGGGTTCGGCGAGCCCATGGTGACCTCGCCGGAGTTGAAGATGACGGCGTCGCAGTCGTAGGTCGAGTCCATCTGCTGGACATAGATCCGCGCCTGTGCGAAGGCGGCGTTGCCGCCACTGCCACCTGTGCTTCGAGTGACCGTGACCTTGAGCTCTGGGACCGTGACGTTGACGCTCTTGAGCAGATCGCCCGGGTCGAGGACGACGAACCCACGACCGGCGGTCTCGAAGTAGTCGCTGTCCCAGAGCGCGGGGTTGTTCGCCTCGCAGGTGCCGGCGAAGACCCCGTAGCCGTCCTGGAACGGGAACAGGCTGGTCGCGTCCTTGCTGTCCGCCAGCGCCCCTGTTGCGAACGTCTTGTACCCATTTGGCAGCTTGGCGTTCGCGACGCTGATCGAGCTCCACTGCGACGCGGTCCCGTTGGGCCTGACGAAATGGGCCCTCAGCGAGCCCGGGTCGTCGAGCTCGATCTGGGTGAGGCTGGTCTTGCCGGCGGCGACGGTGATCTCGGACTGGGCGGGACTCTCGCCGCTCCAGGTGACGAGGTCGCCGTCGACCTGGGCGGTCCAGTCGCCGGCGGGGATGAAGGCAAAGACGGCGCAGCCGACGTCGTTGGTGACCGCCGACAGCGACGAGGGCCCATCGAGATCGACCGTCACCCCCTCCCACGGGTCGCCGTCGCGGTCGGTCAGCTTGACCGCCGCGGTCCCGGTGTCCTCGTCGAACGACCCCGGCGGCGGCGTCAGCAGGCTGGTCGCCGTCACCGGCCGACCGGGACTCCCCGGCGCGGTCACCGTCGAGCTGAGCCGCATGTACTCGGCCTCGGTCTCGTCGGTCGTGCAGCTGACGAGACCGCTGGCGTCACGCACCCAGCTGGCGCGCGAGCGGACGCTGTAGGGAACGTTCGCGACGGTTACGGTGCGCGTCTGGTCGAGGTTGGCGAGCAGCGAAGGCAACATCGAGCGCATCCGCTCGATGTCCTGCTGGGCGAGCGTCGACGCGGCGGTCCGGTTCTTGTTCTGGAGACCGGTCTTCTGGGCGCCGTCGAGGCCGTCGAGCACGGCCGCGGTGGTCAGCGCGAGCAGGATCGTCCCGACCAGTACCTCGATCAGTATCGATCCTCGCTCGGCAGCGAGTCGCTTGCGAAGGCGCGCCATCGCAAGAGGTATCGGTCGCGACATCGCGACCCTTGAGCCCGTGGGCTAACGAATCTGGTCGTAGACCTGGAACATCGGCAGATACATCGAGATCACGATGAAGCCGACGATCGCGCCGACCATGATGATCATCAGCGGCTCGAGGATCGACGTGAGCGCCTTCAGCGACGCCGCGACCTGGTCCTCGTAGAAGTCGGCGATCTTCGACAGCATCTGCTCGAGCGCGCCGGTCTCCTCGCCGACGCCGATCATCTGTACGACCATCACCGGGAACGCGGCGGGCGTGGCGCGCATCGGCGCCGCCAGCGTGCCGCCCTTCTTGACCGACCGCTCGACGTCCTCCATCGCCTGCTCGACGACCTTGTTGCCGGAGGTGCGACCGGTGATCTCGATCGCCTCGAGCATCGGAACACCGGCGGCGACCAGCCCCGAGAAGGTGCGCGAGAAGCGGGCGAGCGCGACCTTCTGGACGATGTCGCCGATCTTCATCGGCGTCTTGAGCTTGAGGGTGTCCCACTGGATCTGCCCGCGCTCGGAGCTCTTCCAGCGGCGGAACGCCCACACGACGGCGAACCCGATCGCGATCATCAGGTACCAGCGCTGGGTGAACATGTGCGACAGCCAGACGGTGAACTTCGTGATCGGCGGCAGCTCGCCGCCGAAGTCGGTGAAGATCTTCTCGAAGACCGGGACGAGGAAGGTCACGAGCGCGATCAGCACGATGCCCGCGAAGCTCGCGATCAGTCCTGGATAGACCATCGCCGCCTTGATCTGGCGGCGCAGCGCGTCGTCCTTCTCGAGCTGGTCGGCGACGCGCAGCAGCGTCGACTCGAGGATGCCGCCGCTCTCGCCGGCGGTCACCATCGCGACGTAGAGGTCGTTGAAGACGTCGGGATGACGGCTGAGCGCGCTCGACAGCGAATGCCCTCCCTCGACGTCCTTGCGCACCTCCGTGAAGGTGTCGCGCAGCTTGTCGTTCTCGGTCTGCTCCTCGAGCACGTGGAAGGAGCGCAGCAACGTCATGCCCGAGGAGACCATCGTCGACAGCTGGCGCGTCGCGATCGTCAGGTCCTCGGCCTTGACCTTCTTGAAGCGGGCGAACAGGTCGCCGACGTCGGTCGGCTTCTGCTCCTCGATGTCGAGGACCGTCAGGCCGCGCGAGCGCAGCTGCGAGACGACGACCTGCTTGTCGTCGGCGTCGATCTCGCCGCGCGTCGGGATGCCGGCGACGTCGAGCGCCTTGAATGCAAAGGTCCCCATCGTCCTATGCCGCCTGGACCGATCCCATCAGGCGCCGCAGCTCCTCGGGCGAGGTCGAGCGCGACTCGGCGAGCTCGCGGGTGATCTTGCCCTTGCGGACGAGGTCGACGAGCGACGCGTCCATCGTCTGCATGCCGTGGCTCGCGCCGGTCTGCAGCGCCGAGTGGATCTGGTGCGTCTTGCCCTCGCGGATCAGGTTGCGCACGGCGTTGGTCGGTACCAGCACCTCGCTGGCGCAGACTCGCCCCATCCCGTCGGCGGTCGGCAGCAGCTGCTGGGTGACGATCCCCTGCAGCGCGACCGACAGCTGCATCCGCACCTGGTGCTGCTGGGCCGGCGGGAAGACGTCGACGATGCGGTCGATCGTCTGCGCGGTGTCCTGGGTGTGCAGGGTGGCGAAGACGAGGTGGCCGGTCTCGGCGGCGGTCAGCGCCGTCGAGATCGTGTCTAGGTCGCGCATCTCGCCGACGAGGATCACGTCCGGGTCCTGGCGCAGCGCGGCCTTCAGCGCGAGCGAGAAGGTCTGGGCGTCGGCGCCGATCTCGCGCTGGTTGACGATGCAGCGCTTGTGCCTGTGGAGGAACTCGATCGGGTCCTCGATGGTCATGATGTGCTCATCGCGCTCGTCGTTGATCAGGTCGATCATCGAGGCGAGCGTCGTCGACTTGCCGGAGCCGGTCGGCCCGGTGACCAGCACGAATCCGCGCGGCTTCTTGGTGAAGTCGCGCAGCGTGTTCGGCAGGCCGAGGTCGGCGAGGCGCGGCATCTCCTGCGGGATCAGGCGGAAGGCGGCGCCGAGCGACGCACGCTGGAAGTAGGCGTTGACGCGGAAGCGCGCCCTGCCGGGGATCGCGTAGGCGAGATCGATCTGCCACTCGGTCTCGAGCTTCTGGCGCTGGTCGTTGGTCAGGATCGAGTAGACGACCTCGCGCACGGTGGTCGCATCGAGGTCGGGGTAGTCGAGCGCGCTCAGGCGGCCGCGCTCGCGCACCATCGGCGGCGAGCCGGCGGTCAGGTGGAGGTCGGAGGCGTTGCGCTCCATCACCTCGATCAGGACGTCTGCGAAGTCGAAATCCATCGTCTCGCCCCTATCGGCAGCCGCGCCCGGTGACCTGAGCCCTACGACACACGTGTCACCTCGGCGATCGAGGTCAGCCCCTGGCGGATCTTGTCGAGCCCGTCGTCGCGCAGCGGGCGCATCCCCTGCTGGACCGAGACCTTGGCGATCTCGTCGGCCGACGCGCGCTGGATCGCGAGCGAGCGGATCTCGTCGCTGAGCACCATCACCTCGTAGAGGCCGACGCGGCCCTTGTAGCCGGTGCCGCCGCAGCGGGCGCAACCGACCGGCTCGTAGGCCTCGACGTCGAAGGCCGCGTGGAAGCCGGAGTCGCGCAGCGCCTGGACGTCGAGGATCGTCCGCCGCTTGCAGGAGCTGCAGAGCCGGCGCGTAAGCCGCTGGGCGACGACGCAGTCGACCGCCGACGAGGTCAGGAACGGCTCGATGCCCATCTCCGTCAGGCGGGTGAGCGCCGAGGCGGCGTCGTTGGTGTGCAACGTCGTGAGCACGAGGTGGC
>Ga0190272_10000977_pt1 | contig 13965 bp, 11 predicted proteins | sample Popmic504T_FD_133746 | JGI IMG/M metagenome (GOLD analysis project Ga0190272, IMG submission 133746) | Populus adjacent soil microbial communities from riparian zone of Shoshone River, Wyoming, USA - 504 T | ecosystem: Environmental > Terrestrial > Soil > Riparian zone | place: USA: Wyoming...
AGGCTACGTTCTTCTTGACGCGGCGCCGGGCGCGCCCCTTCGCGGGTTTTTTGGCTGCAGCCACTCTGCTCCCTACCTGGCCGTCGGCGCCTTGCGCTTGCCGGCGACGCTGAGACGGCGCGGGCCCTTGCGGCCGCGCGCGTTGGTCTTGGTCCGCTGGCCCCGCACCGGCAGGCCGCGGCGGTGCCGCAGTCCCCGGTAGGCGCCGATCTCCATCAGCCGTTTGACGTTCTGGGAGCGGTCGCGCCGCAGGTCACCCTCGACTTCGCGCTGCTCCACCGCCTCACGCAGGCGGACGACCTCGTCCTCGGTCAGATCCTTGACCAGCGTGTTGGGGTCGATTTTGGTCTCCTTGAGAATGTCCTGCGCCGTAGAGCGGCCGATTCCGAAGACATAGGTCAGACCGATCTCAACCCGCTTGTTGACGGGGATGTTGATGCCTGCGATCCGTGCCATCCGGCTAGCCCTGCCTCTGCTTGTGGCGCGGGTTCTGGCAGATCACCAAGACCGCCCCATTGCGGCGGATGATCTTGCACTTTTCGCACATCGGCTTGACTGAAGCTCGGACCTTCATAGCTCCGGATTCTCGTATCGAATACAGGACTCCCGCTCGCCCCAGGAGTTGGGCAGGCGGGCACCGCAAACGGCCCAATGGGCCGACCGGGAAAGATAGCAAGGGCTGGGCGTGCGCGGACTCCCAACGGCGAGAGACCGCAGACCTCCTGGCCCGCGGTCTCTCGCGCTGAGAACTACGGCTACCCGAGGATCCCCGTCAGCGACGTATCGCCGCTGTAGGTGCCCACGAACGGGTTCGCCTTACCGCAATTGACGATCGTGCCGCTGACCCTGGTGACGGCAACGCCTTTGAGGTCAAAATCGGCCGAGACGCCCTGGGCGTGTTCTGCACCGAAATTGGCGAGCGAGACGCCTTCGAGACCGCTCTGCGGGGTGATCCGCCAGTGGCAGAGAGGTTTGCCTTCGGCCTGTTTCTGGGCGCTCCCATAGCTGGTCACTTCGATCGCATCGCCTCCGACTTCACAGGCGACTCCTGCCGTCCCCTCGAAGGGCGGGCCGGTTTTGAGCAGGTTGACCGTGTAGCGGCAGGTGTTCATCTCGATGTCTGCCGGCAGTTCGGTTTCCGGGCTGAGATAGCTGAAGTACGCACACAGACCGTAGTCCGCGCTAAGCGCCAGGCTCGAGGACGCTGCGCTCAGCGTGCCGCTGGTCTCGACGTCGGTGCAGAGGACTTCATTGATGCCGCTGCCCCCAATGCCCGGCACGGTGAACCGGTGGTATTCGCTCTCTTGGCCCGAGAGCTCCGCCGGGAACGCTTCCGCGTTGAAGAGCGGTTCTCCGCCGGAGACGAAGAAGCCGACCGGCTGGCCGGGGACGGTCTGCTCGATGTCGAGCGCCGAGATGGCGTCGAAGGTCCAGGTGGCATAGAGGGAGAGCGTCGAGCTTCCCGCGCAGCCGGAAGGGGAGCCTTCAGTTTTGCCGCTGATCGAGGCACCGCTGAGGGTGGCTTTGACGTTCCCGCCGCTGACCGCGTAGGAGACGGCGAGGCCTTTCTGCGCCGCGTAGGAGCGTTTGCAGAAGGCGTCGTTCAGGGTGACCGGGCCGCAGCCAGGCGGTCCGATGTCAAGCGTGCCTTTGAACGCGCCGGGGGACGTTTCCGGGCCCGGCTTGAACTCGAGGTCGCAACCGTTCATCGAGAGGGTCGCACTGTGGCCCAGAGTGTTCCATTTGCAGCCGGTGAATTTGGGCTCGATCGGGAACGTCGACTCCGCTTCGCCCAGCAGGGTTTTGACGGGGCTGACTTCGCAGAGGACACCGAACCCTCCTGCGCCGGTCAGCTGCAGGGTGGGAGCGTCGGCTTCCACTTCAGAGGGATATTTTTCGGCGACGAGGTAAGAGGCCGAGGCCGACCCCACTCCCGCCATCGCGCTGAGGGCAAGCGCCATCACAGCGGCTAGCCCCAATCTCTTGATGCGTCTCACTTCTACCTCCCTTCCGGCGCCCTAGGGGCGCCGGGATGACTGATTTGACTGGTTAGTGCCCTAGTGACGCTTTGCGCGGCTAGCGACGGCGTTTGCCCTTGCACTTCGCGCTGACCGCAGGCCGGAAGTCCTTGACCTTGCCGTTGTGGCCGTCGAGCTCGACGATCGCGCGGTGCTTGCCGCGGCAGAGGTTGGTCGAGTTGATGATCAGCCCCTTGTTGCCGCCCTCGAAGTTGAAGACCGCCTGGGTGACCGGGGCGTCGGGGACGAAGTCGAAGGTGTTGCGGATCCGGCCTTTGAGGGAGTCGATCCTGCCCACCAGGTCGAACTTGATCTGGCCGTTCTGCAGGGCGGCGACGAGATCCGGGAGCTTGTTGGAGGAGGAGCGCAGGTAGATCGGCCCCTCGACCGGGGTCTCGAAGAGCGGCGTGATCGCTTTCGCGTAGCCGTAGACCGAGGCTTTCGGGCACTGGTCCTGGGCGAACTGCACCCTGGTGCAGACGGTGCCGATGTGGGACTGGTCGAGGAATGCGCTTCTGGGAAGCGTTACGCGGGCGTAGGAGATGTTCGCTTCGCCCGGGCGCATCTGGACTACCGCCCTGAGTTTCGGATGAGCGCCTCGCTTCGTGCCACCGATCAGGCGGAAGCTCAGTTTCGGATCGAAGGGCAGCGCTGCGCAATCGGCCGCCTGGAAGGGAGTGGAGACGACGACGGGGTTGTCGTCTGATTCGCTTCCGAAGTTGAGGCCCGAGCCGAGGACTGTTGAAGCAGTTGAAGTTCTCTCGCAGCTGGTCGGGTTGAGCGTGAAGTCTGGCCTATCCACGTAGGCCCTGATGTCCTGGGCGTGAACCTGGATCCCGTCGATGATGTGGGGGATCGGATCGGAGCCGGTGGCGTCGATGAAGACTTCGGCCGTCTCCCTGTCGATCTTCAGGGCTTGCCTGATGACCACTGTTCCGAGGTCGAAGGGGCCTACCTTGGCGGCGGTGATCGCGGCGATGCTCAAGGCGGAGCCGTTATAGGGCCCGGCGAGGTAGATCTTGCCTGGGGCGTAGGCGGGTGAGGGACCGACTCCCGCTCCGGCCAGGGTCCGCCCCACCTCGGAAGCCTTGGGGCAGGAGGGGCTCTGCTCCTCTTCGGTTCCTGTGCGGTGCTTCGCAGCCTCGATCGCGGCATCGGAACAGAAGGGGATCCCCGCCAGCTTGCCGGTGATCCCCGGCGGCAGCTTGATCGAGAAGCGGGTGAACTCCTGTTCTGAGTCAGTGCGGCTCAGACGGAGGTTGAAGGGTGAGTAGGAGCCTGCCCTGTTGTTGAGCATCCCCGCTAGCAGGCCCGGGCGGAAGGGCGGCAGCCCTCCTGAGGGACAGGGCCCGCTGTTGGGGCCACTGATGATTTGGAAGGCGGAGGAGCTGGTCACCGGGGTGCCGCCCGCCCAGGGGTAGAGGGTGGCGATCACGTTGTGGGTGCCGCAGGCCGGTGGTGTCGCCAGCGGCGAGCGGGCTCCCTCGCGGAAGTGCAACCTGAAGCTCGAGAAGGGGAGCTGGGGCAGGTCCTCGGCCACTGTCGTCAACCGTCCCGTCACCGGATCGGGCTTCACCTCCAAGGCCTGCTTGACCACTATCCCCAGGGTTGGATTCTTGATGACAATGTAGAGAGCTAGGAGAGAGTCGAAGGGGTTCTCGTAGGGCTTGGCGATGAAGAGGGAGCCGTTGACGTTTTCCTCCAAGAGCGGAGTCTCGACTTCGACCGTGCCGATCTTCGAGGCGTTGGGGCAGCCGGCCCCCGGTGGGGATTTCGCTTTCTCACTGGCTAGTTGAGCTTCGGTGCAAACCTCAAGGCCCTCGGCGATCGCCGGGTTCGTGGTGAATCCTTCCGGCAGGGTCACTTCGACTTTGCGGATGTCGGAGTGCGCCGTCGCTTCTTCGGAGGGGTTTGTCAGACCCTCGTCTTTGACCTCGAGGGAGAAGTCGAGGCCCGAGGGGCTCTGCGCCGCCTTGCTCGTCGGCTGCGCCGTGATCGAGGGGTTGAAGCCGAGTTTGCCGCAGCCAATGAAGCCCTGCGGGTTGCCGGCGTCGTCGTGAGTGATCGCGGTGGCTTTGTCGAAGAAGCCGGGGTTGGTCCAGGAGGACGCTTCGAACTCGGTCGCCAGCGGTCCGGCGCAGGCTCGCGGCGTCGTCAGGTAGGGCTCTTCGGAGATGCTCACCGGGCCTGGTATACGTCGTTCGGCGTCGTGCACTTTGGCCGCTGGCACTCCCCAGAGGGAAACCGCGGAGCGGTAAACGGGAATGACGTTGGGGATGTTGCGCAGTGAGGCAAGAATGTTGTAAGGGGGCGCTTCTTTAACCGTCAGATCAACGGTAACTGGCACGATGACGACTTTGAACCCGATCTTCTGAGCAACCCCTGGTGGCGGGACTAGGTTGTAAACCCCAAATACACTGGTGTTCCACGGGGCTGAGTAAGTGATTTCGGCGACACCGACTTGGGAGCTCATCGGACAAGCTTCCACAGTGAACTCGGCATCGGTGCAACGCGGCACCGCGGTCGGGTTGCCGACCAGGCCCGGCATCTGAATGATCCTGATGTCCTTGGGATCCTCGTCCGGCAGTTCGAAGTCTTTTTCGGGATATTCAGGCTCAGGGCGGCTGTTGAAGCCCAGCGTCGTGGTCATCGAGAAGGGGTGGGCGCCGGCCTGGGGAGCAAGGGTACCGTCCTGGTTGTTGAAGGTGACGTCGACTTCTTGCCCACCTCCTTCGAGGTCCTTGAAGCCAAAGGCCGCACCTGCGGGACTAGCCGTGGCGAACGCCGCCAGGACCGTCAAAAAAGAGATGGCCACCAGTCGGGTCCTCATCGTCCCATCCTCCCTTTGGCGCTTGCACTGTCTCGTTGCTTCTTGGCCCTTGCCTTTGCGCGACGTTTGGCCTGCCGGCGTTTTTTCTTGGCTTGCTTTCTTTTGGCTTTGTTCGCCTGTTTCGCAGCGGCGTTGACGTTGCCTGAGCCCTGGTACGTCGAGGAAGTCGGCGTCGGGTCGTTGGGCGGCGCTACCGGCCCCTGGCAGGCTTCGCCTTCGCAGGCCGGCGGTGGCGAGGGCGGGGCGGGGAAACCACCCTCGACGCGAGCGTCGTAGACGTCGGCAAGCCCATTGTCTTGGGGGAGCAAGCTGCTGAAGGTGTGGAAGAAAACATCAGAGCCGTTTGGACTCGCGTCGAGGAAGGTCGAGTCGATCGGGCTTTCGCCGGAGCTGATCAGGCTGAGGCAGCCCTCGTTGGCATCGCTGAAGGACGAGCTCTCCTCGGTGCAGCTGCCCGATCCGGGCGCCTCCCACTGGTAGACGTCCTTGCGGCCGTTGGTGTCGCGAGGCAGAAGGGCATCGAAGCTCTCGAAGAAGAGGCGGTCGCCGTCGTCGGAGAGCGCCCTGGTGGGCTGGAACTGGGTGCTCCAGCCGGGGATCAGGGCGGCTGCCCAGTCGCCTTTGTCGGTGTCGTTGGACGGTCTCCTGACCTGCCTTCCCTTCGGCCGAGCGCCACTCGGGTTACAGGACACACAGGCGAGCTCCCCGCTTGCCGCGTCGTAGTGGAAGACCTGCGCGTCAGGCTCACCGCTGTTCGCGTCGGCGTTGTCGTATCCGGTCAGGCTCGCGATCGAGGTGAAGGCGGCGTGCATGCCATCGGGGCTGACCCGGGAGAGTCGCTGGGCCGGCGTCCTCGCGAGCGGCGAGAGCGGCGCGATTCCGTTGGGGTGGGCATTGGTGTCCCAGCCGACGAGCGCCGCGACGAACTCAAAGCCCGCCCCCTTCTCATACAGGTAGAGGTTCGCTTCGCCGGCTACAGCGGAGTCGCCCTCGCTGTTCTGCTCGACTCCCGTCAACACTTCTTTCGAGGCGAAGTAGACCCGCTCGGCGTCCTCGCTCGCGCCCATCACCGAGATCGTGCCTTTGGCGATCTGCTGCGAGACAGAGGTCATCTGACCCGATACCTCTTCGATGTCGGCTTCGTAGAGAGCATCTTTGATCGTGTAGATGACGCGTGAGCCGTCGGTGGCGGCGCTCTCATAGCGGGTGCCGAGCACATCGGAGATCGCGATCGTGCAGGCTCTCGCAGGCTGGGTGCATTTGCCGCCCGAGATCAGGCTCTGTGGTTCGGTCGCGTTGTAGCGGAGATAGAGTTTCTCTGGGTCGCCTCCCTGGTCGCCATCCAGGCCCGGGTCCTCCGCGTAGGTGCTCATCGACCAGAAGACCCGCGAGGCATCCTCCGAGATCGCGCGGTAGATGTTGTCGAAGCGATTGGTCAGGGTGACGAACTGGCGATCGCCCGGTACCGCCTCCGAGTTGGCGGCGGTACCGTTTGGCAGAACGCTGACCAGGCGCAATTTGCCTTTGTCTGAGACGTAGGTCTGGTAGAAGCCCGAGGTCGGGTTCGCGTTCGGCGTCAGCGGCGCGTTGGCGCGGAAGACCGTCCTGGTGTTGTCGGCCGAGAACCCCATCACGTCGGGGTAGTAGGTGCTTTCGATCGGTTTGTATTTGTGGCCGGGAGGTTGAACGGTGCTGAGCAGTTCGTAGCCTCCCCCACCGCAGAGGTCGCGACGGTAGAGGTTGGGGACCTGAGTCGGCGCCTCAGGCAGCAGAGCCACATCTACGTCGTGCTGAAACCAGCCGCTGCAGAGGTCGGCGCTGAAGACACGGAAAGGATTGCTGCTATCCCCCACATTGGGATAAAGCGAGACCGAATCCCTGGGGGGAGCGATCGACTGTGTGCGCCAGCCTTCCGTAGGATCGCGGAAGACGACATAGGGATTGATAAGTGGGGCACCTTCAGGATCAGCGAAAGCACGCCAGGAAGCGAAGGTCATCCCGTTGCCAGTGTTCGAGGCTTGATTGATCCCAGGAGCCCTCGGGTCGATATCGGTGTTGTTCTTATCGAGCGGGCTGACCAACTCGTAGGCGCGGCAGTCGGGCAGGCGTGCCGACGCGCCCGTGCGGAATGCCTGGTTGGGGCAGGAGCCTGCCGGAGGCCCGATTGGGGGCGGGGTGGTGAAGGAGCGCTCGGAGCCCGGCTCGGCGACGAAAGCGTTCTCGACCACGACTCGGTAGCGATATTTGGTGCTCGCTTTGAGCGGGAAGAGCGTGGCGCTTCGGCGCAGCGCTTTGTCGCCGTCGCCGAAGTCGAGTGGGCTCTGACCGCCGCCCACGTCCGGGGCTTTGACGGCCTCGGCGAAGCCTGACTCCTGGAAGGTCGCCTCGTCGACGTACTCGAAGTAGCCGGTGGCCGGGATACCCAGCGGGTTCACTTCCGCGTGGAGGATCGCCGAGGTCGGATCGACGTCGGTCGACCAGGTGGCGAGGATTTCGAACGGCGTCAGCGTCTCGAAGGTGACCGTGGGACCGACGTCGGTGCCGTCGGGGTTGGTGGCGACGGCGCGCAGGTAGTAGACGGTGTCGGGCTCGAGGCCGGTGACCTCTTTGCTGACCTCGTAGAGTTTGAAGTCAGCGCCGACCGGGGTCTCGGCGGTTTCGGTCGGGTTGGCGAACCCTTCGGCTTCGAAGGAAGCCTGGTCGACGTACTCGAAGCGGTAGGTCGTCGCTTTCCCCTCGGGGTTTACGGCGCTCTTCAGCGTCGCTTTGACGTTGCCCACTTTGACGGCGGCGGTGGAGGCGCCTGGACCAGCTACCGGGCCCGGAGGCGGGAAGGGCATGTATTCGACGCGTAGCTGGCTGTTACCCAGTGGGAGCGACGCAAAGTAAACATCTCCCCCCAGGCTGGAGTAGGGCGCAAGCGAGGTCAGGAAGGCGGCCGGGAGCTCGGGGTAGATCGCTCGCAGCAACGTTCCGCTCGAGTCGTACTGCACGGTGTGCACGTTGACGCTATTGAGGCCGCTGAACTGGACGGAGTAGAGGTTGTCGGCAGGGTCTACCGCGAGAAATAGTCCGAAGTTGCTCGAGACCGTGGCGAGCGGATTTCCGGTGGAGTCGTACTTGCGCACCCCCCAGCCTTGATCATTAGTCGATATGTAGAAGGCGCCGGTCGAGTCGACCGCGAAGCCATTGACGCTGAAGCCACCGAGGTCACCCGGGGGCAACGGGGAGATTTGAGACAGGAACGCGCCAGACGGATCGAACTTCTGCACCCGCGGGCCACTTTCGGTGTATTCGGCGATATGGACGGTGCCGCCGGGGCCGACGGCGACCCGTGGGGTCTGGCCCCCCGAGCGGATCGTTTTGCCGAGCTGACCGGGACCGCTCCCCGCGACTCCGGGGCCGCATGTGTCTCCCGAAGCGGCGGTGCATACATCGCCACCCGTGGTTTTGTTGACCCCGTCGCCGAAGGCGAGGACGAACTCGCCGGTCGGGCTGAAGCGCTGCACCCGGTTGCTCGCGACCGCGTAGATGTCGCGATAGGCGGGGCTGGTGGGGTCGTTGTCGACCGCAATGCTCTCGAAGAAGCCGAAGTTCTGGAGCTGTCCGCCGCCGGTGCCGGGGGAACCGGCCTGACAGGTGTCACCAGCTGACGGTTCGCAGACCTCGAAGGCGCCGCCCTCGACGAGAGTGGTGACGGTGGCCGTTTTCGCTCCACCGCTGACGACGAGGAATTCGGTGAAAGCTTCGACGGCGGGAACGCCGTCGCCGGCGAAGGAATCGCCAAAGGTGACGACGTATGGCCCTCCGTTCGGCCCGGTGACCGTCACCGAGCCGCCTTTGCCACCGACGCTTGCCAGGCCGTTGAGCGCAGATTCGACGCTGCCCGGTCCTGAGGCCGGTGCGTCGAATGGGACATTCACGCGCGAACTACCGAAGACAAGGCCAAGTTCTCCACCAGTTGTGTTGGCTCCCAGGGTGATTTTCTGTTGCTCGCTGGGGGCGGAAACCTCACCTGGGCCTGAACCGACCACGTCCCACCCAAACGCGCGCACAAAACCGCCATCCGCTTTGAAGGCGCCGATGCGGCTGTTGCCGCGATCGACTACGTAGAGGGTGCCGTCGGAGTGATCGACTGCGACGCCGGTAGGCCCTTCGTACTGACCTGCACCCACACCAAATGCCCCGACCATGGTGTCGGCCGAAGCTCTGGATGCAACCAGCATGCCGACAATGGATACGAGTAGCGCCAAGGCAATCGATGCTGCGGTTAGGACCACGCGGTCGCGGGCAGCCATTAGGCCTCCTGTTCTCTCCATTTGCCTTCCGTCCTAAGGCGCTGTGACTGCCCAGGCCCCGAACGCGTAGCCGCCAGGACTTCCTTCCAGGTTGACAATTGCACCGCCTACTCCCGTTGGAGTTATGTACTCACTGCCGATAACGCTTTCGCCTACGTTTTCTGAGCCCGTCACGTAGACGCAAAGATGGCCTGGTTCAGCCGCTGGGTTCGTGGGTGTCCCTGGGCAGTTCGGGTTGGGCGCAAAATGATTGGAAGCGTTGCTTGTAAGAGGGATCCCAAAGGAGATCGGGACAAAGGCGAATTCGGCCTCGCCGACAACCCCTCCCCAAGCGCCGATCAGCGTCTCTCCCGACGGCAGTGTCCCGCCAGCGACCCAAGGTGATCCCGGTTTGCCGCTGCAGACGTAAGCCGGTTCGGGACTGGCCGATTCGACTTCGATTCCGCCTTCGTCGCAGGTGCCGCCGACACCCTCGAACTCGTTCACGGTGACGCTGACGCCGTCTTTGCCGACGGTGCCGTCTTTGCCGGGAGCGCCGTTTGAGCCATTGGCTCCAGCGTCGCCCTTGGCGCCTGCCGGGCCAGCGGGACCGGCGGCTCCTGCGGGGCCTGCCGGACCGGTCGCGCCACGAGGACCGCGGGGTCCTTTGGCGGCTTTTTTCGCCGAAGCGGTTGCGCTCTTGCCGGAGTCGCCGAGGTTGTTGGCGGCGAAAGCGCCGCCAACCATGGCGAAGACGAGGGCGATGACCGAGATGACTCCCGGGATGCCGAAGCGGTTGCGTAGCGTCGAGAACATCGAATCTCTCTCCTTGTCCCGTGAGCCATGTGCGATGCCGCTTCCCTGGGCGGCGCTTCGCGGGGCTCGGTTATGTGGTCCCTGTAGTGCTTGTCCCTATGTCGCCTGGGCCGAAGTCCGATCCATTCAGGTGGACAGCCGCGTTTCCCGATGCGATGGCAGCAGGGTAGACAATTGCGTTTCCTGTGTCAAGGACGACTTTGTTTCTTGGCAGGGAGAAGCTCCCGAGGCCGGGCGCAAAGAGAGATCTGGAGGCCGCTACTCGGCTTCGTGCCAGGGGGTGAGGATGCGGGGGCCGTCAGCCGTGACGGCGACGGTGAACTCGAAGTGGGCGGCTAGCGAGCCGTCGTCTGAGTAGACGGCCCAGCCGTCGTCGCCGCTGCGGACGAGGGGGCCGCCGGCGTTGACCATCGGCTCGATCGCGAGGACCGTGCCCTCCTCCAGCTCGGGGCCGCGGCCCGGCTCGCCGTAGTTGGGGACCTGCGGGTCCTCGTGCATCTCGCGGCCGATGCCGTGGCCGACCAGGGTGCGGATGATCGAGAGGCCCTCGATCTCGACCGTCTTCTGGATCGCGGCGGAGACGTCGCCGAGGTGGTTGCCCGGCCGCATCTGCTCGACCCCGGCGAAGAGCGAGGCCTTGGTCACGTCGAGCAGCTTGCGCGCCTCCGGCGTGACCTCGCCGATCGGCACGGTCATCGCCGCGTCGGTGACCCAGCCGTCCTTGACCACGCCGACGTCGATCGAGAGCACGTCGCCGCGTTTCAGCTCGTAGGGCCCGGGGATCCCGTGCACGACCATCGAGTTGGGCGAGGCGCAGATCGAGCCGGGGAAGCCACGGTAGCCCTTGAAGGCCGGCGTCGCCCCCTGCGAGCGGATGAACTTCTCGGCGGTGGCGTCGAGATCGGCGGTGGTGGCGCCCGCCCGCGCCTTGGAGGCGAGCATCTTCAGGCAGCGAACGAGGATCTCCCCTGCCGCCGCCATCTTCTCGACCTGCTCCGGAGTCTTCTTGACGATCATCCCGCGGTACACGCCAGCCCCTTGGCTAGATCGCCTCGTCGGCTTCCAGCTTCAGCGTCGCCAGGGTCCGCTCGACCTCGTCGGCGACGTCGTCGGGTGCGGCCGAGCCGTCGATCCGCCGCAGCAGGCTCTGGTGGTCGTAGAAGTCGATCAGCGGCGCGGTCTTCTCGTGGTACTGCTCAAGCCGGTGGCGGATCACCTCCGGCTCGTCGTCGTCGCGGACGATCAACTCGCTGCCGTCGACGTCGCAGACGCCCTCCTGCTTCGGGGGGTTGAAGTCGACGTGGAAGACGTGGCCGCCGTCGGCGCAGGTCCGCCTCCCCCCCAGCCGCCGCACGACCTCGTCGTCATTGGCGTCGATCAGGAGCACCCCGGTCAGCTCACGGCCGAGCTCGCCCAGCTTCTTCGCCAGCGCCTCAGCCTGCGGCACCGTGCGCGGGAAGCCGTCGAGGATGAAGCCGTCGGCCGCCTCTTCGGAGCCGATCCGCTCGCCGATCATGTCGACGATCAGCTCGTCCGGGACGAGGTCGCCGCGGTCCATGTACTGCTTAGCGCTGCGGCCCAGCTCGGTCTCGTCGCGCACCGCGGCGCGCAGGATGTCGCCGGTCGCGTAGTAGGGCAGGCGCAGGTCCTCCTGCAGCCGCTCACCCTGGGTGCCCTTGCCCGATCCGGGAGGGCCCAGAAGCACGAGGTTCAGCTCGGACATCGGCCGAGCCCTATTTCAGGAAGCCCTCGTAGTTGCGCATCATCAGCTGCGCCTCGAGCTGCTTGACCGTGTCGAGAGCCACGCCGACCACGATCAGGATCGAGGTGCCGCCGAAGAAGAAGTTGGCCGAGGTCTGGCTGATCAGGATCGTCGGCAGCGCCGCCACCGCGCCGAGGTAGAGGGCGCCAGGGAAGGTCAGCCGCGAGAGGATGCGGTCGAGGTATTCGGCGGTCGGCCGGCCCGGGCGCACGCCGGGGATGAAGCCGCCGTATTTCTTCAGGTTGTCGGCCTGGTCGACCGGATTGAAGGTGACCGCAGTGTAGAAGTAGGTGAAGACGATGATGAAGAAGACCTCGCCGACCACGTAGGCCCAGCTGTTGGGGCCGAAGAAGGCGGCGAAGTCGAGCGCCATGGGCGTGTTGAGCAGCTGGCCGATGGTCGGCGGGAAGGCCATGATCGAGGCGGCAAAGATGACCGGGATCACACCCGCCATGTTGACCCGCAGCGGCAGGTAGGTGGAGCCGCCCGAGGTCATCTTGCGCCCGACCACCCGCTTCGCATATTGCACGGGGATCCGGCGCTGGCCCTCCTGGACGAAGACGATCGCGACGATCACGGCGAGGGCGACGAAGGGCATCATCACGATGAAGACCTGGTCCGGGTTGGTCCACCAGGCCGAGATCCCGCCCGGCAGGCCGGTGACGATCGAGGCGAAGATCATCAGCGAGATGCCGTTGCCGATCCCGCGCTGGGTGATCAGCTCGCCCAGCCACATCAGCAGCGTGCATCCCGCGGTCAGCGAAATCACGATCAGCAGCACCTTGGCGCCGGTGAGGCTGCCGAGGAAGTTGCTGCCGGCCTGTTCGCCGAAGGAGCGGAAGAGGAAGACGAAGCCGAAGGACTGGCCGAAGGCGAGGCCGACGGTGAGGTAGCGCGTGTATTGGGTGATCTTCTGCTGCCCCACCTCACCTTCTTTCTGCAGCTTCTCCAGCGAGGGAACGACGACGGTCAGCAGCTGCAGGATGATCGAGGCGGTGATGTAGGGCATGATCCCGAGCGCGAAGAGCGAGAGGCGTTCGAGCCCGCCGCCCGAGAAGAGGTTGAGGAAGCCGAGGATGCTGTCGCTGCTGAAGTTGTCCTGGAGTTCCTTAATCGCGTCGATGTCGACGCCCGGCGCGGGGATGTAGGCCCCCAGCCGATACAGCAGCAGCATCGCCGCGGTGAAGAGGAGCTTCTTGCGGATGTCGGCGACGCTGAAAGCGTTCGCAATAGTCCGGAGCATTAGGGCTCCAGAGTGTGACAGGAACCGCCGGCGGCCTCGATCTTCTTCTTGGCCGCCTCCGAGAAGCCGTGGGCCTGCACTTTCAGCGCCTTCGAGATCTCGCCGCGGGCGAGGATCTTGACCGGATCCGAGCGCTTGGCGAGCCCCTTCTCCTTCAGCGTCTCCGGCGTCACCTCGGCGCCAGCGTCGAAGCGCTCCTCGAGGTCGGCCAGGTTGATCGGCTGCGATTTGGTGCGGAAGTTCTCGAACGGCATCGAGGTCTTCTTGTTCGGGCCGCGGAGCTTTCGCATCCGCATGTGGATCGGGTTCTGGCCACCCTCATGGGCGGCATTTCGCTTCGAGCCCGAACGCGAGCCCTGGCCCTTGTGCCCCCTGCCGGAGGTCTTGCCCAGCCCCGAGCCCTCGCCTCGCCCCAGCCGCTTGCGCGGCCGGCGGGACCCAGGCTTCGGCCTCAGGTTGTGCAGCCCGATCTCTTCCGAGCGCTCCGAAGCTTTCTCTTTCGCAGCTTTCTCGGCCATCAGGCATCGACCTCGACCAGATGAGAGACGACATTGATCTGTCCCCGAAGCTGAGGGGAGTCTTTGCGCTCGACGGACCTGCCAATCCGCCCGAGTCCCAACGCCGTCAGCGTCGCTTTCTGTTTCGGATTAGCCCCTTTGACGGAGCGCGTCTGCGTGATCTTGACGCCGCTCACGAGGACTCCTCAGCTTTAGGCTCCTCCGCGACCGGAGTCTCATCGGCTTTAGCGTCAGCGGCCGGGGCATCATCAGCTTTCGCGGCATCCGCCTCTCCGGCGGGTGGCGCCGTAGGGGGAACCGCCCCTGAGGAAGCTTTAGCTACCGGAGGGGGCGGTGGGTCCCCTGCGGCGACAGGACCCGCCGGCTTGGCGTCTAGTCCCTCGTCAGTGATGGTCTCCGAAGTTCCATTCGTCTTCTGAATTCCGAGCACTTGAGCGACGGTGAGCCCGCGCAGCTCAGCCACCTGCTCAGGCCGGCGCAGCCGGATCAACCCGTCCATCG
>Ga0190272_10000978_pt1 | contig 13951 bp, 13 predicted proteins | sample Popmic504T_FD_133746 | JGI IMG/M metagenome (GOLD analysis project Ga0190272, IMG submission 133746) | Populus adjacent soil microbial communities from riparian zone of Shoshone River, Wyoming, USA - 504 T | ecosystem: Environmental > Terrestrial > Soil > Riparian zone | place: USA: Wyoming...
CACCTGGGCGAAGGTGGCGAGCTTCCCGAACCCGGGCAACTGGGCGCAGGATCCCAACGATCCCAACGGGTACCTGTCGCACCGGCCCGGGGTGGTGTGGGTGACCTTCGACGAGCGCACCGGTTCGGCGGGCGCCGCGACCCGCACGATCTACGTCGGGGTCGCGGACCTGCAGAACACCGTGTATCGCACCACCGACGCGGGCGTCACGTGGGAGCGGCTCGCCGGGCAGCCGACGGGTTTCCTCGCGCACAAGGGCGTGTTGGACACCGTCGGCGGCTTTCTCTACCTGGCGACCAGCGACACCGGCGGCCCGTACGACGGGGCGAAGGGCGACGTGTGGAAGTACGCCACCGCGACGGGGGCATGGACGCGGATCAGCCCGATCCCGTCGACCAGCACCGACGACTACTTCGGCTACAGCGGCCTCACCGTCGACCGGCAGCGGCCGAACACCCTGATGGTCGCGACCCAGGTGTCGTGGTGGCCCGACGTGATCTTCTTCCGGAGCACGGACGGCGGCGCGACCTGGACCCGGATCTGGGACTGGGCCTCGTATCCCGGGCGGAGCATGCGTTACACCCAGGACATCTCGGCCGCGCCGTGGCTGGGGCTCGGCGCCACCCCGCAGCCGCCCGAGGTGTCGCCGAAGCTCGGCTGGATGACCGAGTCGCTGGAGATCGACCCGTTCGACTCCAACCGGATGATGTACGGCACCGGGGCCACCGTGTACGGCACGACGAACCTCGGCGCGTGGGACACCGGGCAGCGGATCACCATCCGGCCGATGGCCGCAGGCCTCGAGGAGACCGCGGTGCTCGACCTGGTGAGCCCGCCGACCGGTGCGCCGCTGGTGTCGGCGCTCGGCGACATCGGCGGGTTCCGGCACGCGAGCCTGGACGCTGTGCCGCCCACCGTGTTCACCCGCCCCGCCTTCACCACGACGACGAGCCTGGACTACGCCGAGCTCACCCCGTCGGTGCTGGTGCGGGCCGGCAACTTCGCCGAGGCCGAGCGGCCGGCGGACAGCCACGTCGCGTTCTCGACCGACGGCGGCGCCAACTGGTTCCAGGGCACCGAACCCGCCGGTGTCGATGAGGGCGGCACGGTCGCGGCCGCCGCCGACGGCAGCCGCTTCGTGTGGGCGCCGCGTGGCCGGCCGGTGCACCACTCGGTCGGCTTCGGCACGACGTGGACGCCGTCGCGGGGCCTGCCGACCGACGCCGTGGTCGAGTCGGACCGGGTGAACCCGTTGCGGTTCTTCGGTTTCGCCGGCGGCCGCTTCTACGTCAGCACCGACGGCGGCGCCTCGTTCACCGCGACCGCGGCCACCGGGCTGCCCGCGTCGGCGAAGTTCCGGGCGGTGCCGGGCCGCGAGGGTGACGTGTGGCTCGCCGGCGACACGGGCCTGTTCCGCTCGACGAACTCCGGCGCCGCGTTCACCCGCGTCGCGTCGGTGTCGTCGGCGCGCAACATCGGCTTCGGCCGGGGCGCGCCCGGCGCGGCGTACCAGTCGCTGTACGCGGTGGCGACCGTCGGTGGGATCAGCGGGGTGTTCCGCTCCGACGACACCGGTGCGTCGTGGGTGCGGATCAACGACGACCGCCACCAGTACGGCAACATGGGCGAGGCGCTGACCGGCGACCCGCGCGTCCACGGCCGGGTCTACCTGGGCACCAACGGCCGCGGGGTGCTGTACGCCGACCGCGTGGGCGGGCCGGGCCCGACGACGACCACCACGACCACGACTCCCCCGCCGCCGCCGGGCGGGTGCCGCGTCACGTACGGCGTGCCGAGCCAGTGGGCCGACGGCTTCACCGGCCGGGTGGTGATCACCAACACGGCGTCGACCGCGGTCGACGGCTGGACGTTGCGGTTCGCGTTCACCGCGGGCCAGCGGGTCACCAGCGGCTGGTCGGCGACGTGGAGCCAGCCGGCCGGCGGCGGCGCGGTCAGCGCCACCGACCTGTCGTGGAACGCGGGCATCGCGCCGGGCGCCACGGTCGAGCTCGGCTTCACCGGCTCGTGGAGCGGCGCCAACCCGGCACCGACGGCGTTCACGCTCAACGACCGGGCCTGTACGACCGGGTGAGGGGCCGACAACTCACGCCCGGCGGCGGGATCGAGCACGGGCGGGCCGAGGTATCCCTCGGCCCGCCCGTGCTCGATCGACCGACCGTCAGTGGACGGCGGACTTCACCGCTTCCAGGTGGCCGCTCGCGCGGGGGGTGCGCTGCTTGCCGAGCAGGAAGAGCGCCGCGACGATGCCGAGCACCGCGAACACGATCGTCACCCCGTACGCCGCGCTGAAGCCCGCGGTCATCGCCAGTGGCGGCGACGCACCGACGGCCTGCGACACGGCCACCGTGGAGAGGATCGCGATGCCGAGCGCGCCGCCGATGTGGAACGAGGCGCTGTTCAGCCCGGACGCGAGGCCGGCGTCGCCCGGCTTGACCCCGGCGAGCGAGGCGATCGACCCGGCGACGAAGCCGGCGCCGAGGCCGGGCCCGAACAGCACCATGCCGAGGAACATGTCACCGAGGTAGCTGCCGTCGGCCGACACCTGGGTCATGGCGATGCTGCTGAGGCCGATCAGCACCAGGGCGCCGACCGCGACCGGTCGGGGCCCGTACCGGTTCACCAGCGGACCGCCGGCCGCCATCGAGCCGACGATGGTGAGCATCGTCATGACGGCGAACATCAGGCCGAACTCGACGGCCGAGTAGCCGAGCACTATCTGGGCGTACTGGGTGGTGATGAACCCCATGGACCCGTTGACCGCCATGCCGACCGCGAACAGCACCAGGTTGCCGCCGACGAGCGCCTTGGAGCGGAAGATGTGCAGCGGCGCCAGCGGGGCCACCGAGCGCCGCTCGATGCCGACGAACAGCCCGATCAGCGCGGCCGCCGCGATGAACAGGCCGATGGTGCGCGCGCTGAGCCAGTGGGCCGTCGGCGCGTTCACCACGGCGTACACGATGAGCACCAGGGCCGCCGTGCTGGTGAGCGCACCGGCGACGTCGAAGCTGCGGGCCCGCCCGCGGTCGTAGCTCTCGGCCAGCGTCAGCGGGCTCAGCACCACGATGGCGACCGCGACCGGCACGTTCACGTAGAAGATCCAGGACCAGCCGAGCCCGTCGACGAGCGGGCCGCCGATCAGCGCGCCGATGGTGCCGCCGACGCCGCCGGCCGCGCTCCAGGCACCCAGCGCCTTGTTGCGCTCAGGGCCCTCGGCGAACGTGTTCATCAGGATCGAGAGCGCGGTCGGGGTCATGATCGCGCCGGCCAGGCCCTGCAGCACCCTGGCCGCGATGAGTGACTCCGCCGACCAGGCGAGGCCGCACAGCAGCGACGACACCGCCAGCAGCCCGGCGCCGATCATGAACAGGCGTCGCCGTCCCAGCAGGTCGGCCGCGCGGCCGGCGAGCAACAGCAGGCCGCCGAAGCTCAGCAGGTAGGAGCTCAGCACCCACTGCAGGCTCTCGGCGTCGAGTCCGAGGCTCATCGTCATCGACGGCACCGCGACGAACACGATGGAACCGTCGAGGATGATGATGAACGTGGCCGCGCACAGCACGGCCAGCGCCAGCCATCGGCGACTGCCGGGCTCCGTCGCGCGAGGCTCGGGGGTTGTTCGAGTGGCCATCAGCACTCCCTGATCGTTCGAGGGGTGGCGCACTGCCCGCTGGTCGCGATCGCCACGACGGCATCGTCACACCGGCCGCGCCGGCGTGGTTCTTGTCCGGTGCGGGATCGGTGTCACGGCGCCGCGTCTCGATCACGACGGCGTGGGCGGTGCGCCACCCCACGATCAGGGCGGTGGGCGCAGCCAGGTCGTCGAGGTGGTGTGTCCTGCCAGGTCGGACAGGGTGAGGCGCATCGGCTTGTACCGCCAGTTCGTGTACAGCGCCAGCTGGTCGGCGAAGTGTGGGCTCGCCGGATCGCCGCTCTGGCCGGGCGCGACGACGTTGCGCGCGGTGAGCCGGTTGCCGTGGCCGATGTGGACGAGCTGGTTGTACGTGCCGCGGTTCATCCAGATCGTGTCGGGGACGGCCGGGGTGAGCGGCAGCGGCTCCCAGACGATGTGCGCGGTCGGCTGGAGCCAGGCACCGACGTCGGGGCCGTGCTCCACGGTGAGCCGGTCGATGGCACCGACCAGCGCGGCGGTGACCGCCGTCCTGGCGGACCGGCCGCCGAGGTAGTCGTACGACAGCGGCAACGAACCCGGCGCGGCGCCGAGCAGCCGCCCGGCCACATTGCCCAGCACGTTGGGGTCGGCGCCGGGCAGCTCGTCGAAGACATCGGCCATGAGGGTGGGCCACCAGGTGTTGGCGATCGCCACCGACGGGTTGTCGTAGCGGCCGTCATTGTCGGCGTCGACCTGCAGCCAGTCCCAGCGGCGCAGCCGGTCGACGACCGCGGCCAGCCGTGGGTCGGCGCCCACGTCGACGTGGCGCAGGAGGTCGTCGAGCAGCGTGGGCACGACCACCGTGTCGGCCGCCCCGGACGGGGTGTCGGTCGTGGTACCGCCGATGCGGTTGAGCCGCTCCAGGGTGTCCATGGTCGCGGTGCCCGGCCGGACGCGGTCCAGCTGGTACCGCAGCGTGTTCACCCGGTGCACGGGGCCCCAGTCCCAGAAGCCGGCCGACGAGTTCGACCAGCCCGCCTCCGGCTTGTTGTTCCAGCTCGCCATCCAGCCCTGCCGCGGGTTGAGGGCGTGCGGCTGGCGGTGGAACGGCAGGAAGCCCTGCCACTCGGCGCCGCCGGTGCCGTCGTGCGGCAGGAAGGCGTCGTCACCGGCGGCGCGGCGGGGGAAGCGGCCGACGTGCCAGTAGGCGATGTTGTCCTTGCGGTCGGCGTAGAGCACGTTGAAGTTGTAGGCGGCCTCCTCAGCTGCGTCGGCGAAGTCGGCGAGGCTGCGGGCCTGCCCCATCTCCAGCCACGCGTCGTAGGAGCGCATCTCCAGGCCGCGGGCCGCGATCTTCATGGTGATCGCGGTGGTTCCGGCCGTCGGGGACTGCGGCAACGGCGACACCACCGGCCCGTGCCCGGTCTCGCACAGCTGCTGCCCGCCGGTGACGAACTGCTCGGTGCGGCAATCCATGGACCGCCACCGGCCGCGGAACAGGTACTCCGGCACCGTGGAGCCGGCCCGCAGCCGGACTGTCTCGACGTACATGTCGGTGTTGTCGGTGCCACCGCTGGTGAGGGTCCACGCGTGCGTGGGGGTGACGCCGATCGGCACCAGCGGCCACCCGGCGAGCTCCATGCCGGTGACGTCGAACCCGCCGCCGTGGAGGCCGATCTCGTGGTTCACCTGCGGCGTCCCGTACCCCATCTGCGGGCCGCCGAGCAGCAGCGCCCGCCGGTCGGCGGTCAGCTTCGGGCCGATCACGACGGCGTTGGACGCCGGACCGCGTCGCACCCCGAACCGGGCGAACACGTCCTCGGCTGCGGCCAGCGACCCGCGGGTGGCGCTCGCGACCTCGAGCACGCCGGCCGACGGCAGGGCTACCGCGGCGGCCGGCGCCGCCGGTGCCGCTGCCGTCGCGGGCGGAGCGGCGGGCACGCCCGCGGTGTCGGCGGTGTCGGCATGGTCGTTGCGGCCGGGGACCGTGGTCGGCGCGGTCGGGTCGTCCAGCCAGTGCGTGTCGGCGAACACCCGCCCACCGGCCTCGGCCCCGAGCCTGGCGATCAGGTCCTGCAGCTGGGCGAGGTTGTCCAGCTCCTCACCGCCGAACGTGCCGAAGAAGTGGGCGAAGTACAGGTACGTGGCGATCGAGTCGTCCACCGTCCACGGCCGCGGCGCGCCGACCACCGCGTACGGGTCGGGCAGCCGGCCGGTGCGCCCGGCCAGGTCGATCCACGCGTTCATGCCGTCGGTGAACGACCGCAGAACCGTGCGGGTCAGCGGTGACGCCTCCCGGAACATCGCGGCCCGCCGGGCCTGCGACCCGAACAGCTGCCTCGACACCACGTCGCCCGGCAGGACCGACGGCCCGAACAGGTCCGACAGGGTGCCGGTGGCCAGCCGCCGGTGCACGTCCGCCTGCCACAGCCGGTCCTGGCCCTGGGCGTACCCGACGCCATAGAACAGGGACCGCGCGTCGGACCCGTACACGTGTGGCACGCCGTACTCGTCGCGCACGATGCGGACCGGGCCGTGCCGCCCGTCCGGGCCACCGCCGCCGTCCACGCCAGGGCCGCCCGCCGCGGCCACCGGAACGGCGACGAAGAGCGGGCCGATCACCGCCGCCACCGTCAGGAGTACCCGCCACCGTCGAAACGCGCCCGCCATTGGACACTCCCGTCTGCCGCCGTGCCACAGGACGTTAGAACCTGTGGCCCACTCGCGACAGGACCGAACGGGCGCCCGGCAGCTCCGCCGACCGGAGGTACTGGGCGGCCTACGGCCGCTCGTGAGTGGCGTTTGGTGTCCCAACACCAAACGCCACTCACGACTTTGGTCGCCGGGGGTACTGGTCGCCGGGGGTACTGGTCGCCCAAGGAGTACTGGGCGCGGCGGCGTCAGCCGGTGGCGCGTTCCTTGTTGCGGCGGCGGGCGGTGAGCTCGTCCTCCGGGGACGAGGTGACGGTGCCGCCGTCGGCGCGCTCGGCCGGGAACTCGTGGATCGTCCCGCTGATCTCGCGGATGGCGCCGGACACGGCGATGCCGAACACGCCCTGGCCGCCCTGCAGCAGGTCGACCACCTCCTCGGGGGAGGTGCACTCGTAGACGGTGGTGCCGTCGGAGAACAGGGTGACGCCGGCGAGATCGCGGACCCCGCGGCCGCGCAGGTACTCCACGGCGGAGCGGATGTTCTGCAACGAGATCCCGGCGTCGAGCAGCCGCTTGACAACCTTGAGGACCAGCACGTCCTTGAACGAGTACAGCCGCTGGCTGCCGGAGCCGGCCGCGCTGCGGATCGACGGGACGACGAGGCCGGTGCGTGCCCAGTAGTCGAGCTGCCGGTAGGTGATGCCGGCGATCTGGCAGGCGGACGGGCCGCGGTAGCCGACGAGGTCGTCCGGCAGGGAGCTGTCCGGGAACAGCGTTCCCTGCTCCGGCGCACTGGACGCCGTGCGTCGCTCCTCCACCACGAGTGCCTCCTGGGGACATCACCGATCGCCCGAAAATCACATCCGCGCGATTCGCCTGCCCCGACGGTAGGACGGCACGGCCCGCCGGGTCAACGCGACGCGCTGGCCCACCGTCAACCTCTAGCTCAGCTTGAGATCCTGAGCAGGGCTCAGGTATCAGCGCCGCGGAAGTCCTCGGGGGAGACGGAGTCGAGGAACTCGCGGAACTTCTCGACCTCGTCCTCCTGCTCGTCCGGGATGATCAACCCGGCCTCGGCGAGGACGTTCTCCTCCGCGTGGATCGGTACCCCGACCCGCAGCGCCAGGGCGATCGAGTCGCTGGGACGGGCCGACACCCGGATGTCGCCGTCGAACACCAGCTCGGCGAAGTAGGTGCCCTCCTGCAGGTCGGTGATCCGTACCTGCTCCAGGGTGCGGCCGAGCGCGCCGATCACGTCCTTCAGCAGGTCGTGGGTCAGCGGCCGGGCCGGGCGGACCCCCTGCTGCTCGAGCGCGATCGCGGTGGCCTCGACCGAGCCGATCCAGATCGGCAGATACCGGTCACCCTCCGCTTCCCGCAGCAACAGGATGGGCTGGTTGGCCGGGAGCTCGACCCGGACCCCGACGACGCGCATCTCGCTCATCGCCACCTCGCCTCCTCCCACGCGGAACCGGAGCTGCCGCTGTCGACGCTACACGCCACCGGACCTGCACGCGCGCCGCATCGTGCTCGTAAGCTGCGAAAAATCCATGGCGAATTCGGCACTCAACGTGGCGATACGCCGCGCAGTCCGGCCTTCACCAGAAGCGCGTGCAACCGGACGGTCAGGGCAGCCAACTCGCGGACGACCTCGTCGGCCCGCTCCCTGGCGTCGGGGTCGCGCTGCCGGGCCAGCGGGGTGACGATCTGGGCCAGCAGCCCCACCTCGCGGTCGGCCGCGGCGCGGAACGACCGCAGGTGCCGTGGCTCCAGCCCGTACTCCGCCAGTGCCCGGACGGTGCGCGCCACCAGCACGCTGTCCGCGTCGTAGAAGCCCGCGGCGCCGGGGCGGATGAGGCCGTGCTGCTCCAGCTCGGCCAGCACCGCCTGGTCGATGCCGCCCTCGGAGAGCAGCTCCTCGCGGGTCATCCGCAGCTCGGCGCCGGCGGCGAAGTCGGCGGCGGTGGGCATCCCATGAGCGGCCCGGGCGGCCTGGTCGGCGCGGTCGCCGGCCACCGCCGCCCGTGGCGTCATCGCGGTGACGGACGTGCCGGTCGTCGAGTGCAGCCCGTTGTCCATGGCATCGAGCTGCTCCTTGATCACCTTCAGCGGGAGGTACCGGTCCCGCTGCGCCGCCAGCACGAACCGCAGCCGGGTCACGTCGGCCGACGAGAACTGCCGATACCCGGACGCGGTGCGCCGCGGTGCGATCAGGCCCTCCGACTCGAGGAATCTGATCTTCGAGATGGTGACGTCGGGGAACTCGGCGCGCAGGCCGGAGAGCACCGCGCCGATGGACAGCGCGGCGTCCTCGCGGCGGCCCGCTCGCTCGGCCGAAGTCACCGCTTCGTACCCGGCCGCTCAGCCGGTCCGACCACGCACGCCGGTCAGGAAGACCAGGCGGAACTTACCGATCTGGACCTCGTCGCCGCTGGCCAGGACGGCGGTGTCCACCGGCTCCCGGTTGACGTACGTGCCGTTGAGGCTGCCGACGTCCACCACGACGAACTCCCCGCCCTCGCGGCGGAACTCCGCGTGCCGGCGCGACACCGTCACGTCGTCGAGGAAGATGTCGCTGTCCGGGTGGCGGCCGGCGCTGGTGGTGTCCTGGTCGAGCATGAACCGTGACCCGGCGTTGGGGCCGCGCTTGACCACCAGCAGGGCGGAGCCGGAGGGCAGCGCGTCGATGCCGGAGACCGGCTGCTGCGACGGCGGCGCTGCCTCTGCCTCGATCTCCGCGAACATGTCCGGCCGAAACACCGAGGTGGTCTCGCCGGGCCGCTCCGGCGGGGCGCCGGGACCGTCGTTCTCGGTCACCTGATGGTCCTCCCGAACTCGCACGTGCTGGTCGAGTGCCCAACGTACCGTGCCCGGGTTCGCGCCCGAGACCGGCCGCCGGTTGGGGGTGTCCGGCCGATGCGGTACAGGGCCGGGCTACCGCTCCAGCAGCTCGCGGTAGTCGTCGGCGTCGAGCAGGTCGTCGTACTCGGCCGGGTCGGTCAGCCGGAGCTCGATGATCCAGCCGGCCCCGTACGGGTCGGAGTTGATCAGCTCTGGCCGGCTGTCGAGGCCCTCGTTGACGCCGACGACCTCGCCGGCGACCGGCGAGTAGATGTCGGACACGCTCTTGGTGGACTCCACCTCGCCGACGGCGTCACCCCGGGCCGCGGTCTCCCCCTCCGGCGGCAGCTGCACGAAGACGATGTCCCCCAGCTGCTCCTGGGCGAAGTGCGTGATCCCCACCCGCACCCTGTCCGCACCGGTGCGGCTCACCCATTCGTGCTCCTTGGTGTACTTGCGATCCTCGGGAATCACCGACGCCTCCGTACAAGCTGGATGGGAGCTGGGAGCTGCCACGCGGACCGACCTGGTCAGCCGGCCGGGCGAGCGTATTGGGGCGTTCGAATCGTTCGCAAGGCGGTGATGTCGACCCGGTCACGCTGGGTGATCCGCACTCCCCCACCGGCCCGTTCGACGGTGTCGACGACACCGCCGGGAATGTTCAGCGCGGCCGCCATGGTGGGCGGGTCGCCGATCGCGAGAACGGTCAGCGGCGCCGCCAACCTCACCCCGTCGAGGACGATCTCGCCGGTGGAGCCGGTGAACGCGGAGTCGACGCCGATCCGCACGTCGCCGACCTGGACCGCCTCGGCACCGGCCGCGCGCAGCTCCTGCACCGCGTCGAGCAGGTCCGACGGGGCCACGCCGCCCTGCGGGTCGGTCACCTCGATCTCCAGGCCGGGCCCGGCCGCCGCGGCGGTGCCGGCGAGGACGGCGAGGGCGTCGGCCCTGCGCCTGGCCTCGGCCAGCGCCGCCGCCGAGGTGTCGCCACTGGCCCGCAGCCGGGTGAGCGCGGCCTCCGCCTCGGCGATCTCCTTGCGCAGCGCGGCCTCCCGCTGCTGCAGGCCGTCCAGGAGCACCACGAGGTCCTGCGGTCGCTGGTCGGCCAGCGAGTCGCCGGAGTTGGTGCGCCGCACCTGGGTCGCGATGGCCAGCCCCAGCGCGAGGCACAGCACCGCGATGAGCACCGTCGCCAACTTGATCCGTGGCATCGCTACGCCCCGAAGAGGTGCCGGCGGATCGCGGCGGCGTTGGCGAAGATCCGGATGCCGAGCACGACGACCACCGCGGTGGACAGCTGGGCCCCGACGCCGAGTTCGTCGCCGAGGAGCACGATCAGCGCGGCGATCACCACGTTCGACACGAACGACACCACGAACACCTTGCCGTCGAAGATGCCGTCGAGGCGTGCCCTGAGGCCGCCGAGCACCGCGTCCAGCGCCGCGACGACGGCGATCGGCAGGTAGGGCTGCACCCACTCCGGCACCGTCGGGTCGAGCCACAGCCCGACCAGGACGCCGACGACCAGGGCGATGATGCCGATCACCGGCCCGCCTCCTTCCTCGCGAGCTCCGGCTCGGCCGGGGTGCCGGCCGGCAGGGTGAGCGACTGCGCCGTCTCGACCGTGAACCTCGTGCCGTACACCTGGGTGAAGGTGGCGAAGCGGCCGTAGCCCTCGGTGTCCACCAGCCGGGTGTGCAGGCCGGCCGGGTCGCCGATGACCTCGATGACGTACGGCTGCGCGGTCGGGCGGTTGTCCACCAGCACGGCGCCGCCGGCCTGGCGGACGGTCGCGGTGGGGTGCAGCCGGACGCCGCCGATCGCGACCGCCTCCGCGCCGCTGGCCCACACGCTGTTCACCAGCACCTGCAGGTCCCGGTCGAGGACGGTGCGGTCCTCGCCGCCGTCGGCGACCGTGATCCGCAGGCCCGGCCCGGTCACCGCGACGGTGCCGGCGGTCAGCTCCAGGCGGCGCAGGGTGTCCAGCGCGGCCTCGCCGACCTCGTCGCCGGCGAGCGCCTCCCGCTGCGCGTCCTGCACCCCGGCGGCGAGCCCCCTGGCCTGCTCCGACAGCTCGTCGGTGGTGCCGCGGGCGTCCCGCACGTCCTCGACGAGCCCGCGGCGGGCCTGCTCGGCGCCGGGCGCCCTGGCCGCCGCGTCGTCGGCCGCGATGCCCAGCACCAGCCCGACGAGCAGGGCGCCGACGACGAGCGCCACCCGCTGGCTCCTGCGGTCGTCGGGCGGTGGCGCGGCGTGGGCCGGGGCGCCGGGGCCACGGACCGACCTGCGGCGCGCGGCCGCCCTGGCGTATCCGGGGTCCAGCAGGTCGGGCAGCAGGTTGCGCAGGGGCTCCAGGTTGCGCAGGGGCTCCGGGACCCGCGGTTCAGACACGGCCGACCCCGGCGGCCGGATCGATGCTGCCGGTGCCGCCCGGGCCGGTGGTGCTGCCTGGGTTCTCGGTGCTGTCGGTACGCACCAGGATCACCAGCTGGACCACGTACAGCACGGCGGACCACAGGTAGAGCGCCGCGCCCCACACCATGAACCCGTACGCGATCGGCCGGGCGATGTCGGCCGCGGTGGACGTGCCCTGGGCGAGCAGCAGCAGCGGGAAGGCGTACAGCAGGTTGAACGTGGCGGCCTTGCCGAGGTAGTGCACCTCCGGCGCCTCGTACCCGTGGCGGCGCCACACCGGCAGGCAGGCGGCGAGCACCACGTCGCGGCCGACCAGCACGGCGATCACCCACCACGGCACGATGTCGCGGAGACCGAAGGCCAGCAGCGTGGCGAACACGTAGAGCCGGTCGGCCAGCGGGTCCAGCAGGGCGCCGAGGCGGCTGGCCTGGTCGAGCCAGCGGGCCAGCTTGCCGTCGAGCCAGTCGGTGAACCCGCTGACGGCCAGGACGACGATGGCCCAGCCGTCGAGCTCCGGCCCGAGGAGCAGCCACAGGAACAGCGGCACCCCGGCCAGCCGCAGCACGCTCAGCGCGTTGGGGATGGTGAGCACCCGGTCCACCTGTGACATCGCACCACAGCGTGCCACAGGAGGTCAGGGCGGCGGCCGGTACCCGGCGCGCCACCGGCGGCAGTGCGCGGCGTACTCGGCGAGGTGGGTGTCGGCGAACCACCGCGGGTTCCAGTCGTCGGCGAGAACGTCCCTCCGCCACACGTAGGTCGGGCAGCTGGTGCCGTCGGCGAGGGTGATGTCGGCGAGCCGGTAGTCGTCCTCCTCGTAGGCGTCGAGCAACGCGATGTCGGCGGCGGTCAGGCCACCGATGACCAGGCCGGTGGCGCGCCGGACCGGGTCCGGCACCAGCCCCGGGTACACCCGGCCGGGGAGCGCCGCCGCCCGCCATCCGTCGGCGACGGCGGGCGACCTCGCCGGGACACGGCCGAGCAGCACCGTCAGCACGTCGGGGAACAGCAGCGTGCCGTAGACGAACAGATCCACGGACCACAAGCTAGCCGGGGGTGAGGCTCCATCCCCGGTCGCGCAGCGCGGCCGGGGAGAGCACGTGCGGCCGGCCGCGGGAGTCGAGCCCGACCCACAACCAGCCGCCGAGTGGGCCGGAGCCCTCGAGTACGTAGCTGTGGCCACCGCTCCAGACCACGCTGCACGGGGTGGTCGGCAGCCGGGGCATCCGGGATGCCGATTGGGACGTCGCTGACTCCTCGTGAGTCGTGTGCACGGAGCACCTCCCAGGAAAGGTTGTCGGCAGCGCGGCGCGCCTGGTTGACCCCCGTGTCCACCTGGTGGACACCTGCCGTGCGGTGACGTGATGCTCGTTCCTGTTTTGATCCTTCTCAGCTATTGCGAAATCCCCTCCCACCGAACAGGTTGAGGGGGTGACGGCTGCCATGACCGAGCATCAACAACGTATGGACAGACTTGCCGCGCAGCTGCGGGCCCTGCCACCGGGTGCGCCGGTGCGGCTGGCCAAGCGCACGTCGAACCTGTTCCGCACCAGGTCGAGCACCGGTCACCCCGGCCTCGACGTCACCGACTTCCAGCACGTGCTGAGCATCGACACCACGTCCCGGACTGCCGAGGTCGAGGGCATGGTGACCTACGAGAAGCTCGTGGACGCCACGCTGCCGCACGGGTTGATGCCGCTGGTGGTCCCGCAGCTCAAGACGATCACCCTCGGCGGCGCGGTGGCCGGTGTCGGCATCGAGTCGTCGTCGTTCCACGCCGGCGCCCCGCACGAGTCGGTGCTGGAGATGCAGTTGCTCACCGGGGACGCCGAGATCATCACGGTCAGCCCGGACAACGAGCACCGCGACCTGTTCTTCGGCTTCCCGAACTCATACGGGACGCTCGGGTACGCGCTGCGGCTGCGGATCGAGCTCGCGCCGGTGAAACCGTTCGTGCACCTGCGCCACATCCGCCACGACAACGCCGCCGCGTTCTTCGCCGACTTCGCCGCCCGCTGCGAGAGCGGTGAGCACGACTTCGTCGACGGCACCGTGTTCGGCCCCGACGAGATGTACCTGACGGTCGCGTCCTTCGTCGACGAGGCGCCGTACACGTCGGACTACACCAGGGTGAACATCTACTACCGGTCGATCCAGGAACGCGCCCAGGACTTCCTCACCGTGCGGGACTACCTGTGGCGGTGGGACACCGACTGGTTCTGGTGCTCCCGCGCGTTCGGCGTGCAGCGGCCGTGGGTGCGCCGGCTGCTGCCACGGCGACTGCTGCGGTCCGACGTGTACTGGAAGCTGGTGGCGTTCGAGCGGAAGTACGAGCCGATGGCCCGGCTCGACCGCAGGCGCGGCCGTCCCGAGCAGGAGCCGGTCGTGCAGGACATCGAGGTGCCGGTGGAGCGG
>Ga0190272_10000979_pt1 | contig 13950 bp, 14 predicted proteins | sample Popmic504T_FD_133746 | JGI IMG/M metagenome (GOLD analysis project Ga0190272, IMG submission 133746) | Populus adjacent soil microbial communities from riparian zone of Shoshone River, Wyoming, USA - 504 T | ecosystem: Environmental > Terrestrial > Soil > Riparian zone | place: USA: Wyoming...
GACGTGTCTCCAGGAGCGAATGGGAAGCCATGTGGAGAGACCTCCGCACCCTCATGCGGGCTGGCGTCAAGGCCAATCGCATCGTCACGACGTTGCCGAAGCACCGCACGCGACCCATCGGAAGAGTTAGTGCGCAGGATGCGGTGTACGTCTATCGGCGGCATCGACTTCCATGCCGGGTGTGTGGCACGACAGTCTTAATGGCTGAACTCAACGCTCGTCGCCTCTACTGGTGTCCCAACTGTCAGAGCCGTTAATTCACGCGAGCTCGTAGTTCTGATGTGGGCGACTAGAAGACGAAGGCAGACCAGGGCGCTGGGGAATGGCTAAGCCCCTTCGCCGCATGTCGTAACGCACCCTTGGTGTGTTCTGCAACAAGTCCGGCGAGTGCTAGTTCCGAGAGGTCGGTTCCGCCAAGAAATACCGAGGCAAGTCGAGCGCTGCTGAGCTCGATGTCGGCAGGATCTTTGGTCGGGGTACACCGGGCACCGGATTCATCACCCTCGATGCGCCAGCGCCCGGCGTTCCAGGGCGCGGTTTCATCGTTGACATCTGCCACGACGTCGATGGCTTCGCTGAAGGTGCGAGCCGCGAACGAACGAGGCAGGTCCATGAACTTGAGGTAGAGGGCGTCGCCCACCTGCCGTCTGTGGTGGCGGGGTTGATCGAGCCAATGGCTGATCGGGGAGTCGACGGGAAGATTCCACACGTCGACCTGGCCCGAGAGGTCGAAGTCAATGAGGTATCGCCACAGGGCTGCCTCTGCGGCCGGATCGGTAGCCATCAGCTTGATGACACGCACGACACCGTCGCCGTATCCCTCTTTCCACTCGTGCTTAAACGCGTAGCGCGCGAAACCCCTGACGCCGTTGTCGTCTTCAACGAGCACTGTCCGCAAACTGCTGGCTCCCTCTCGCTCCGACTTCGGATCATCGACGAGACGTGCCTGCCAGGTGTCCGTAAGAGCGGTCATCGCTGGCCGGTGCTGCATCAGCTGGGCGTAGACCGGCATCGTGAACGGACCATCGTCCTGAGGGGCGACCAACCGTGTGCGAAGGGTCTCGTCGAGAGGCGCGCCAGAGATGCTGCCGTGCGTGCGCTTAATCGTCACCCAAAGATGTCGACTGGCAAGCCCGTACCCGAAGCGTGGATAGATCGGGGGTTGGGATGCCCAAAGCCCCGCAACCGGCTCGTGTTGCACCTCACGAATCGAGGAGTGCATGTGGTCGAGCATCGCGGTCATGACTCCGCGGCGACGGTGAGTGGGGAGTACACCGACCCAGGTCACGCCAGCGCACGGAACGGTCCCACCACCAGGAACGCTCATCTGGAATGAGTAAATCGACGCGCACCCCACTGGCTCGTCGCCGTCCCAAGCAATCACGGCCCGGTCGAGCTCGGTGACGGCCCGGCCCGTCTTCAATTCGTCCATCTCTGGGTCGTCGGCGAAACTTGCGTGGTCAACCTTCACAAGCAGCTCGAAGGCGGCATCTTCGTCGGGAGCGTCGTGCAAAAGCGGGCGAACCTCAATGGTCATGGCTCTTTGGTAGCAGAGTGAAGGCTCAAGTCCTAACGATTTGTGGCGGCTGCCGCTACTGGCGTGGGAACGCGGGCAGCCCGTCGATGCTTGTGGCGTTGCGCGTGCGGTGGTATTCGTCGAGGTCTGCTGGCGATTTGCGTTCTGCCCAGCGGTACAGCAGGTCTCGGTCGCCCGCGTACTCATAAAGGGGCACGGCCTGTCCACACGAGGAACTGATCCGGCTTACGTGCACCAGCACGACGGCGCGGGCTCCCGGACGGGCATGGAACCGTGTGAGGAGCTCGTCCCAGCGGCTGTCAGCGGGAGTGACGATCTCGCCCCGTCCGTGCAGGCGAACGATGTCGGGAGGACCTTCGAACGCGCAGAACATGATGACAATCCGGCCGTTCTCCCGCAGGTGAGCCAGTGACTCCGCTCCGCTGCCGGTGAGATCGAGATAGGCGACGGTTGTTTCGTCAATGACGGTAAACGTGTCGCCATGCCCCTTGGGTGAGAGGTTGATGTGCCCTTCGGCCGAGTTTGGCGCCGTCCCGACAAAGTAGAGGTGTTGTGCCTCGATAAAGTCACGGAGACGTCCGTCGATTGCTTCGAGAACCTTGCCCACGTGGCCAGGATAATGGTTGCCGCTTGAAAGTGAGGTCTTGTGTCCGACGACACCGCACCGGCACCGTCCCCGGCGTCTTCACCTGCACCTTCACAGGGCGAGGCGACCCGCATCAGGATTCTGCAAGCCGCGGGTAGCGCTTTTGCCGAGGGCGGCTATGCCGACACCAAACTGGAGGGCATCGCGGGGGTTGTCGGAATCACTAAAGGTGCGGTACTCCGCCACTTTCGTAGCAAAGAGAAGCTCTTCGTTGAGGCCTATAAGTACGTCATGCGCGACAATCATTCATGGCTCGATGTCCCCTCCGACATCTTGAGCGAAGGTTTCTACGCCATCATCGGGTACTGGTTCAGCACTGCGGCCGACCGATCGATCGACTCGCTGCCGTTGCGCATGTACTTCCTCGGTCGCAGTTGTGGAGACCTCAGCGCGCAGCGTGAGATTAATAGATATTTGCGCAGCGAAGACCCAGACCGAACGGTCGAGTTCGTAGAGTTCGGCATCGCTCAGGGTGCCGTCGGCACCGACCACGACCCGTTGCTAGCAGCAGCACTCCTCGACTGGGCCATGGACGGCTATCAAGGGGCAGCCTTCGCCGACGACCTCGACCGCAGTGGGCTCTTTCGCCGCGCAGACGCGGAAGGGCGGAAGGAAACCGCAGACGAACTCGTCGAGATGTTGCGGCGCGCTCTGAGCCCTAGGTGAACGCGGGCAAAAGAGTGAACGCGGGCAAAGGAGTGACCACGGACGAAGGCAAGTGACCGCGGGTTACTGCGATCGTTAGGCCGTGCGGCTCGCTCGCAGGTAGCGTTTCGGTACGCCAGCCTGCTTGTGTCGCGGCCGGCTCCCCTTGCTGAGGCCGTCGATCGGAGAGTCGCCATGTCTGGAACGGGCACGCTGCAGCCGGCTCTTCCCAAGTCGCACTATGTCGATGAGGGGTCCTGGAAGCTTGAGCGGGAACGCGTCCTGCTGAACGAGTGGACCTGCGCGGGGCGTCTTGACGCGTTGGGGTTGGCCGAACCAGGCACGAACAACCTGATCGCCAACAGGGTCGTCACGGTGGACTTGCTCGGTGAATCTGTTCTGGTCACCGTGGACGCAGAGCGGCAACTTCACGCGCACTACAACTTTTGCCGCCACCGTGGGACGCAGCTCATTCCGGCCCCAGAGGAATCCAACGCAGACGGATCCGACGGAGCAGGATCCAACGGTTCCAGTGGTGTTGGCACTCCCTGCGACCTGAAAGTGATTCGCTGCCCCTACCACTCATGGTCCTACCATCTCGATGGCCGACTCCGATCTGCTCCGCTCGCTGGTGACATTGACCCAGATCGGTTCTCGCTGCACCCGGTCGGCGCGGATCAGTGGGGCGGTTTCCTCTTTTTGCACGCGACTCCTTCCGAGGCCAGGTCGCTGCGCGAGTCATTAGGGGCGGCGCCTGAGCGAACTACTCGGTACCCGTTGGCCGACTTGGCCGTCGGGTATCGCGCGGTCTACGAAGTAGCTGCGAACTGGAAGGTGATCGCGGAGAACTACAACGAGTGTTACCACTGCGGTCCGGTTCACCCTGAGCTGTCAGCCTTGGTCCCGGCTTTTGCGTCTGGCGGAGCGGATCTCGACTGGGAAGCCGGCATCGCGCATCGCGAGGGGGCGTGGACCTTCACCACGACCGGAACCAGCACCCGCTCGCCGTTCCCTGACCTTGATGAAGACGAACGCGTCCGTCACAAGGGCGAGTTGATCTATCCCAACCTCTTGCTTTCACTGTCGGCCGAGCACGTCGCGGCGTTCACGTTGCAGCCGCTAGGAGTCGCCAGCACTCGAATCGTGTGCGAGTTGTTGTTTGCTCGGGATGAAGTCGCGCACGCCGACTTTGATCCGTCCGACGCCGCCGACCTGTGGGAGATCACCAATCGGCAGGACTGGACCGTCTGCGAGTTAGTTCAACAAGGTATGAGCTCACGCGCCTACGTCCAGGGCTGGTATGCCCCCATGGAAGATGAGTCCATGGCTATTACGCGCTGGCTGCTGCCGCGCCTGGGTCAGGAGGCGGAATGAAATCCGAAAGGCGTTCAGCAGTTGTTGTTGGGGCGGGAATCATTGGCAGTTCCATCAGCCTGGAGTTGGCGCGCAGCGGGTGGGACGTCACCGTTGTCGACAAGGGGTCAACGCCAGGATGCGGCTCCACCAGCGCCTCGTCGGCCATGGTCCGGTTCAACTACGACAGCCTCCCCGAGGCGGCCCTTGCCTGGGAGGCCGCCGCGCGCTGGAAAGACTGGGAGCGCCACCTTGGGGCCCTCGACTCAGCGGGAATGGCTGAGTTCGTCCGCACGGGCCTGCTGGTCCTCGATGGTGAGTTGCTCGACCGCGAGCGCTCGCTGACGTTCATGAATGAACTTGGGATTCCGTACGAAGTTCTGGACGCTGCGGAGATCCGCAAGCGGTTTCCCGCGCTTGACCCCGCCCAACTCGGCCCTGCTTGTCGCGTCGAAGACGACCACTTCTGGGACGAGCCGTCAGGTGAGCTGGGGGGTTTCGTTCAACCGGACTCAGGGTTCGTCAACGACCCAACCCTCGCCGCACACAACTTTGCGAATGCGGCCGAGCGAGCGGGCGCTCACTTCAAATGGCGCAGCGAAGTCGCGGGAGTTGTTCGCGAAGGTGGTCGCGTTGCTGGTGTCACGCTCGCGTCTGGGGAGCGAGTCAACGCGGACGTCGTTGTCAACGCCGCCGGACCGTGGTCGGTGAAGCTGAACGCCATGGCGGGGGTGCTCGACGACTTCAACACCTCCACTCGTCCCGTCGAACAGGAAGTGATTTCCGTACCAGCCCCTGACGGGTTCGGTCTTGACGATGGCGGCACGGGCGTGCACGACCCTGACTTCGCGACGTACTTTCGTCCGCATCCTGGGGGGACCATCATCGTCGGCAGCTACGAGCCGCCCTGCGATCCGCTGGTATTTCTCGACGATGCGGACGACCACGCCGAGGCCGTGAGCGCCGACAACTGGGAGGTCCAGAGCCTGCGGCTGGCTCGTCGGCTTCCGGGCGTTCAGGTTCCCAGCCAGAAGTCGGGTGTTGTTAGCGCCTACGACTGCACCGACGACTGGATTCCCATCTACGACCGAACAAGCCTGGATGGCTACTACGTCGCGATCGGCACCAGCGGGCACCAGTTCAAAGCTGCACCTTTCGTTGGGGTCCTCATCTCCTCACTGGTCGATGCCGTCGAGTCGGGCCACGACCATGACGTTGACCCCGTTGTCGTGCGAGGGGAGTGGACGGGAGTCGAGGTACCTCTGTCGTACTTTTCACGGCTTCGCAAGGTGACGGCGCACGATCAGATGAGCCATCCATGAAATCGCAGTACGAGGTAGTCGTCATCGGCGGGGGAATCGTCGGCTGCAGCGTGCTGTACCACTTGACGCTGCGCGGCATGACAGACGTCGCGCTGATTGAGCGAGGCGAGTTGACGGCCGGCTCGAGTTGGCATGCTGCTGGTGGTTTCCATGCAATCAACAGCGACACCACGATTGCTGCGCTGCAGAAGTACACCATCAGCATGTACCCCAAGGTGGAGGAAGAAAGCGGTCAAAGCACTGGCCTGCATTTGACCGGTGGCCTCGAGTTGGCCGGTACACCCGAGCGCTGGGAGTGGCTGAAGTCTGAGTTGGCCTGGCTTCGGGCGATGGACACCGAGGCGTACCTCGTCACGCCAGAGCAGGCAGCGGAGATGGTGCCCATCATCGACCCCGCTGGCCTGCAGGGCGCCTTGTTCGATCCGCACGAAGGCAACCTCGATCCCCACGGGGCGACGCATGCGTACGCCGGCGCCGCCCGCAAACGTGGTGCGGATGTCATCCAGCACAACCAAGTACTCGCGCTGACCAAGTTGCCCACGGGGGAGTGGCAGCTGGAAACCGAGCACGGCCTTATCACCGCAGCGCACATCGTCAATGCTGGTGGTTTGTGGGCGCGCAAGGTTGGGCGGATGGTCGGCGTCGACCATCCGCTCGTTCCGATGCAGCACCACTACCTGGTCACAGAAGACGTGCCGGAGGTCGCGGCTATCGAGGGCGATATGCCGGCCGTCACCGATCTCGAGGGGTTCACGTATTTGCAGCGGGAACGCAACGGTGTGCTGCTCGGCGTTTACGAAACCAACCCGAAGCACTGGATGGTCAACGGGCCAGGCTGGGACTACGGGATGGAACTGATCGCGGAAGAGATCGAGCGCATCAGCCCTGAGCTTTCCATTGGGTTCGAGCGCTTTCCTGCCCTACAGAAGGTGGGCATCCGGCGCTGGGTTAACGGTGGAATCACGTTCACACCCGACGGCAACCCGCTCGTCGGGCCAGTTCCCGGCGTGCACAACTACTGGGCTGCTTGCGGAGTCATGGCGGGCTTCTCGCAGGGTGCCGGAATCGGTCTGGCGTTGGCGAACTGGATCGTCGACGGCGATCCCGGCGATGACGTTTTCGGCATGGACGTGGCTCGATTCGGTCCGTACGCATCGAACGACAGCTACCTGCGACAAACTACGGGGCAGTTCTACGCTCGCCGTTTCTTGATGGCTTATCCCAACGAAGAGCTTCCGGCCGGGCGCCCGCTTAAGACCACACCGAGCTACGACGAGCTGAAGGCTGCCGGTGCACAGTTCGGGGTGGTTTGGGGCCTCGAAGTGCCGCTCTACTACGCATCGGGTCAACCAGACTTCGTCGAGCATCCAACCTTGGAGCGCTCCAACGCGCACGACATCGTCGGGGCAGAGGTGGAAGCCACCCGGACGGCCGCTGGACTCTATGAGACAGCTGCCTACGCCCGATACGAAGTCACCGGCCCTGGTGCCGAGCAGTGGCTCGACCGGTTGCTTGCCTGTCAGATGCCGGCACTCGGTCGGACGCGGTTAGCGCCGATGCTCAACCATGCCGGTCGTTTGATGGGCGACCTATCCATCACCAAGTTGGACGAGGACCGATATTGGTTGGTGGGCTCGTATTACTTGCAGGAGTGGCACCAACGTTGGTTCCGCCAGCACCTGCCGCAAGATCTGCCACAGGATGTGTCGCACACTGATGTGCAGGGTGGCGTACAGATCACGAACGTGACTGACCAGTGGATGGGCTTCTCGCTGTCCGGGCCAAACTCTCGTCAGGTGCTCGCACAACTGACGCATGAAAGCGTGGGGCACGCCGACTTCCCGCTGTTCTCCCACCGCCTCATGGACGTCGGCAACACAGAGGCTGTTGTCGGGCGCCTTTCGCTCACAGGCGAGTTAGGTTTCGAGATCACCGTGCCCACCAGCCAGCATCGAGCGCTCTTGCAGCAGTTGCGGGGTGCGGGTGGGGCACACGGTCTACGCCTCATCGGCGATCGCGCCATCGACAGCCTGCGTCTGGAAAAGGCATATGGCATCTGGTCAGCGGAGTTCACTCAGGCCTACACCCCGGGGATGTCGGGCCTGGACCGGTTCGTCGCGTACGACAAGGACAATTTCATCGGACGTGATGCCGCACGTCGCGAGCGTGAGGTCGGTTCGACTCAACGACTGGTGCTGCTTGACGTTGATGCTGACAAGGCTGACGCGTCCGGCGACGAGGGGATCTGGCTGGATGGTCGGAGAGTCGGGTTCGTTACTTCCGGTTCCTATGGGCACTCGGTAAAGAAGAGCCTGGCATTGGCCTATGTCGACACCGAGATTGCTGAGGCTGCGCCTCCGCTTGTCGTACACGTGATCGGCGAGGAACGAGCGGCGCGCATCCTCCCGGAAGCCCCCTACGACCCGAAGGGCGAGAAACTTCGCGTCTGACCTGCTGCGGCACCGAGTCGGCACAGCGGACTCTTGACCGGGCATGCTCCGAGGGGGAGGCTGGGAACTCTGCGAAGGAGCCAATCATGGCTGTCATGGAAAAGCGCAACATTGAGAATCCGGACGAGACTCGCAAGTTCCAAGCTCACGGACATATGGATGTCGTCACCCTAGGCGACTTCACTTTGGGTCGTGGAATATTCGAGCCGGGGTGGAAGTGGTCTAACGACGTGAAGCCCATCGCCGGCACTGATTCGTGCATGGTTCGCCACACCGGAATCTGCATCTCCGGGAAGATGACGGTGCGGGCTGACAACGGCGAGGAAACGACTATCGGACCCGGTGACGTGATCGTGCTTGCGCCAGGGCACGATGCCTGGACTGATGGCGAGGAACCCTGCGTCCTGTACGACACCGGGGTCGCCGCCTACGCCAAGCCGCCTGAGTAGGAGTTCATTGTCGTCCGCCGCCACCAACATCGAAGTCATTGACGACGACCGTTTCGATCGGCACGGACGGCGCGTGTCACTGCGCCCTCTGGGCGACGACTGGCTCGCCGTTGCGGACATTGCTCCACACGACAACCAGCGTGAGTTTGTCCCCGCACTTGCTGCTCGCTACCTGCTCGTTAACGCACGCGGAGGCCCGTGGACATCCATGGGCGTGTACGCGAACGAAGTGGTGGCCGGGCACATCATGTGGGCACAGGACGACGACCTGTCCTACTGGATCGGTGGACTTGTCATCGACCGTGCACAACAGGGGATGGGCGTGGGTCGGGCGGCCGTCGAACTGTTGACAGCTTGGTTTGCAGGTCGCCCGGATTACGCAGTCACTCGGCTTTCCTATGATCCGAAAAATGCTGTCGCCGCATCCCTCTATGAGTCGCTGGGCTTTGTGTCGAATGGTGAATGGGTCGACGGCGAAGTGGTGGTGGAACGCTCAGGGACTCTTAGGGGAGCCGACGCGCGAGCGTGAGTGCGTAGTCGTCGTCTGGGTCGGTATAGATCTGTACGACTCCGAAGCCCGCGCGACCCAGTTCTTTTGGGATGTCGTCGTGACGGAACTTTGCCGAGATCTCGACCCGGATCTCCTCGCCTGGTGCTAGGGAAAACGCAAGTCCCGCGCCGGGAATCTTGATGTCCTGCGGCACCTCGGCTCGAAGGCGTAAATCCATCCGCTCCAAGTGGGGGTCCCAAAACGGGACGTAAGTAAATGCATCAAGAGCGAAGTCGGCTCCGAGCTCGCGGTTGACGATCGTGAGAGCGTTCAGGATGAAGTCTTCGGTGATGCCATGTGGGTCGTTGTAGGCAGCAATCAGGCGATCGGATTCCTTGACAAGGTCGGTACCCAGCAGCAACGAGTCACCGGGGTCAAGGGTGTCTGCGAGTGCTCCAAGAAATGCTGCGCGTTCCTCAGAATAAAAGTTACCAATTGTTCCGCCCAGGAACGCAATCATGCGTCGCCCTTCGCGCGGTAGGTCGCGGAGGTTGAGCGTGAAGTCGCCGACGACAGCTTCCACCTGCAGTCCCGGGTAGTTCGTCGAGATGTCGGTGGCGGCAGAGCGCAGGGTCGCCTCGGACACATCGACCGGAACGAAGCGCTCCAAATGGCCGGCGTGTGAGAACGCGTCTAGGAGTATGCGAGTTTTCTCCGAGGTCCCGCTGCCCAACTCGATGAGGGTTGTGGCACCGGAAGCACGGGCGATCGCGTCTGCGTTGTCGAGCAAGATGCGGCGTTCGCGTTCGGTCGGGTAGTACTCAGGCAGGCGAGTGATCTGATCGAACAGCTCCGACCCGCGGTCGTCGTAGAGCCACTTCGGAGGAAGCGTGCGCGGGTGTGCACCCAGGCCTCGGCGGACATCGTTCACCAAACCGTCGGAAGCCCAGTTGGGTTCCAACAAAACTTGCACGATGGGGGTCTTAGCGGCGGTCATGCGCCAGCCTCCGATGTGGCGGCCCCCGGTGCGCCGCCGTCGGCCAGGCGTACGCCAGAGAGCGCCCAGCGCGCCGAGTGAGGGAAAAAGTTTCGGTACGTGGCACGGGTGTGGTCTTTGGGGGTGAGTGCGGACCCACCCCGGAGCACCATCTGGTTCGACATGAACTTGCCGTTGTACTCGCCGATGGCGCCGACAGGCGGTCGAAAGCCTGGGTAGGGGTGGTACGCCGACGACGTCCACTCCCAGCAGTCGCCAAACGCTTGCCGCAACTGACCAGTGGGAGGGCCTGCCACTTTTGGGTGAAATGTCTGGGCGTTGGCGAGGTTGCCCTCGACGCGAAGGCCAGCAGCGACGACCGCGTTCTCCCACTCTGCTTCGCTCGGTAGCCGCTTGCCCGCCCAGGTGGCGTACGCCTCCGCCTCGTAGAAGCTGACGTGGCTGACGGGCAGTCCAGGGTTCACCGGCCAGGTGCCATGCAACGTGTGCTCGTGCCAAATGCCGTCGAGCTCGACCCAGTAGAACGGCGCGCGCCAACCTTCGGAATTCACTTTTGCCCATCCGTCCGAAAGCCACAGTTCATGGCGGCGATAACCGCTATCTGCCATGAACTCCAACCACTCGCCGTTAGTGACGAGTCGGTCAGCGAGGCGGTAAGGCTCCAGCCACACCTGATGCATCGGACCCTCGTTGTCGAAGCGGAACCCCTCACCGCTGGAACCGATTTCCACCAACCCGCCTTCGACGTCGATCCACGAAAGGGGGTCGGAGCCCGAGTGCTCGGAGGGTTGTCCGGCATAAACAGGTTGCAGTGGGTTCACTGAGAGCACGTGTTTGATGTCCATCAGCAGAAGTTCCTGGTGCTGCTGCTCATGGTGAAAGCCGAGTTCGATGACGTCGCTCATCTTCTGAAGCGTTCCGTCGTCTAACTGGTGCACGACGTCGCGCAGCCGATCGTCGACGTTGGCGCGATAGCTGCCGACATCATGCGCTCCGGGACGGGTAATGAGTCCGCGGTTGGGTCGTGAGTATCGGGGGCCGACGGACTCGTAGTAACTGTTGAACAAGAACCAGTACTTGTCTTGGAACGGAGTGAAACCACGCTCGAGCTCGGCCAGCACGAACGTTTCAAAGAACCACGTGACGTGTGCGCGATGCCACTTCGTCGGTGAGACGTCCGGCATAGATTGCACGGTCTGGTCTTCTGGGGACAGCGGCGCGGCGAGCCCCTCAGTGTGGGCGCGAACCTGGTCGTAGCGCTCTACGAGCGCGCCTGGAGTCCATTCGTTGGCGGTCATGGAAGAGCCTCCTCGGCTGGCGCGCGTTCGACGTTCACCCTTTCGCGGGCCTATCGCAAATGCAACAGTCCGTGGTATTTCCCATTCCTTACGTCGCTAACCAGCCGATGTCCATCAACAGCCGATCGCCGACGATGCTGCGCATCCAGGTACTGCGCGAAAATGATCAACCAGTTGGCGCGGGTGCGCTGGCGGTGTACTGACCACCGCTTCGCCCGTTCCGATCGGCCAGGAGTCCGGCGACGGTGGCGATGGCGATCTCGCTCGGAGAATGCGAACCGATGTCCAAGCCGATGGGGCGGTGCACCCGCGCGATGTCAGCGTCAGAGAACCCGCGTTCTTGGAGAGCCTTGATGTGCGGAGCGGTGTGTCGCGGACTCCCCATCACGCCCACCCAACGCGTCTCGGCGCGGAGGGCATCAGCCAACAGATCGCCTAACTCCGGCCGGTCATGGTCGGTGAACACCACGTCGGTGTGTTCGTCGGGCATGGCAGCAGCCATGGTGGCTGCTCTCGTCCCCGCACTCACCAGGTCGGACGGCAGGTCGGACGACGACTCGGATTCTCCTGATGGCTGGGGTTCGACGATGACAACCTGGAAGCCAACATGAGCAGCGAAATGAGCGAGCTCTCGTGCCACCGGGGATGCGAACACCGCGATCAACCGTCGGCCCTCGGTGGTGGCCGGGGCTAAGCCATGCGCGATGTCGCACGCCGGGTCGTTGGCGGGGTCATGGGCGCGGTCGTTGGCGTGTTTCTGACTCATGGTGTGAGTCTGCCACCATGGCTATGACGAAGGAGGCGGGTCGTGGGCTTCTACGGCGAACACGTGCTGCCGCGGTTGATTAACCGAGTCTGCGACGTCAAGTCTGCACACTCCCTTCGAGAGCGTGTCTGTGAAGGTCTACACGGACAAGTCATCGAGGTTGGATTCGGATCCGGTCTGAACGTGCCGTTCTATCCAGCAGCAGTAAGCGAGGTCCAGGCCGTCGAGCCCGCCGATGTGGCGTGGCGGCTGGCTGCTCGGCGAATCGCTCAGTCCGACATCCCAGTGCATCGCTCGGGGCTCGATGGCCAATCGCTTGCTTTTGCCGACAACACCTTCGATTCCGCACTGTCCACCTGGACGCTCTGCACCATCCCAGACGTCGCCGCTGCGCTCTCTGAAGTTCGGCGAGTGATGAAGCCTGGTGCCAGCCTGCATTTCATCGAACACGGCCTCGCGCCAGACGAGAACGTGCAGCGCTGGCAACACAGGCTGGAGCCGATACAGAAGCGACTTGCGGGTGGATGCCACCTCACCCGAAAAATTGGTGACGCCTTGCTAGCCGCGGGTTTCATCATCACCGAGATTGATGTCTTTTATGAAGAAGGCGGACCGAAGTTTTTGGCAGCTGAGTCCCTCGGGGTTGCGCGCTCGACCAAAGAATCAGGCTGAGTGGCCAAGTTGGAACTTCGTGCGAATGGTCATCCCCGGACCTAAAAGGGCACTGATGGGTGAACGTTCGATGAGCATCGCCAAGGTCGCGCGCTCGTGCTCGTCGAGTTCGCGTTCGATCGCGACCAGCTGATGAGCTTCCCTGAGATTGGCACGAGTGCATGACACGGTAACTTCGATCGCTCCTGGGTAGGTGTACTTGCGGTTCGTGTAGGCGCGGCACGTCAAAGCCGTGTCGGCGGCGATGGCTGCCATGAGGAGCCCGAGCGGATTCGGGCCGGCTGAGCTGCCAGCCGGGAAGGGCGGCGCGTCGACCGTCAGGTGGTGTCCGCCAACGTGCACTTGCGTGACGCGCTCGGAGGTCTCCTCGAGCAGCGCCCTGGCCGAAGCCCAGGACTCCTCAGGTTGGACGTCCTCGTCGGCTTCGCTCATTGGGAATCGCCCTCCCTCGGGCTGTGGTGTTTTTTTTGCACATCACACCTGTTGCGGCTCGCCGGGCGTGAGCCAGCGCAGAGTTCCGCGAATGTCGGGGGCGGCCGCGTCGAGGACAGCCCGGAGGTGCGCCTCGGGCTCGTGGAAGTGGGACCAGCCCTCAAAGTGGACCGGGACCGATGCTCGAGGTCTCACACGGGATATGAGTTCGATCGCGTCGTTACCGGTCATGGAATAACGCAGCGGGCCGGATATGGGAAATTGCACGCTGCCGAGGTGGACGAGCAGGACATCGACGTCGAGTTCATTCGCGGTGCGGCGAACGGCACGGTGCAGCACGGTGTCCCCGGTCATCCACACGCGGACGCGAGGGTTGTCCCCGATGTTCAGGGCGAAACCCACGACCTCACCTGAGATCGGGCGGCTCAGCGGAGGCCCGTGCCGACACGGGGTTCCGCGAACCACCAAGTCTGGCCGGCCCGGCGCGGTGAGTCGCAGCGATGCGCCCGATCGAAGCCCCACGGCATTGCTTAAGCCGAGTCGACGTTGACCGCTCTCGGTGGTGACAACGGTTGAAGCGTTCGGCAGCAACTCACGTCCGCGGTCATCGAGGTTGTCTGCGTGGTGGTCGTGGCTGAGCAGGATCACATCGAGGGGGCCAACCGCGTCGGGTTCCATCGCTGGCCCAACCGTCTTGGTGGAAGAAGTTCCGAGTCCGAAACCGTACGTTCGCCCTGGCTGGTCGAATGTTGGGTCCGTCAGGATGCGCCACCCGTCGAGCTCCATGACGACGGTTGGTCCACCGACGTGTGTCATGCGCAGCGAGGGCGGACCTGTTTGACTTGCCATGTCTAGACCTTAGTGGCGGCGCCCGCGGAGATGGCGATCGCGAA
>Ga0190272_10000980_pt1 | contig 13942 bp, 15 predicted proteins | sample Popmic504T_FD_133746 | JGI IMG/M metagenome (GOLD analysis project Ga0190272, IMG submission 133746) | Populus adjacent soil microbial communities from riparian zone of Shoshone River, Wyoming, USA - 504 T | ecosystem: Environmental > Terrestrial > Soil > Riparian zone | place: USA: Wyoming...
TCCCTTGGTACACCCGTGATGCCCCAACTGCAAGGTCACCGGCCCGCGCCCTGCAGCCACATCAACCCGTCACTGCGAGAGGCAATCACTCCTCCATGGTTACCACCAGGTTCCTGACCATTCTGACCGCGCGGTAACAATGCGAAACGATGTCCAGCGTGCACTAAACTTGCCGGGCACAGGCACGCGTAGCCAGCGATCACGCGCATCCACACCCTTACGGGGAGGCCCGCTCGTGACAGCTGAGCGACCTGCGCTGTTCTCAACCGAGCCAAAACCGGCCGCGATTCCGGCAGCAGCCGGGCGCGCTGCTCAGCGTCTTGCGGGTGGAAGGCGGCCGGCGCGGCGCCAGCGAGCCAGTACCGCGCGCCCGTAGTTGGTGGTGACGAGTGCGTAGCACTGGGGGTTGTTGACCGATAGTTCCCGTGTGACCACTCCGAGTCGGACGCCAGCCACTGCTGCCTCGCCCGGTGATGCGGTCGAGCTGGTGGCCGACCTGACGGAGCTGGAACAGGCTCTGGTTCGTGCCGCTCGCCGTGGGGATCCCCTGGACTGCGGTCACGTGTCCATGGATGAGCTGGCCGTCGCGGATGATCCGGGTCGGGTGGTCCGGGCGGAGCTGATCCGTGAGTTGCTCCTGGGGCGCCGCGGCGGGCTGGACCCCCGCGGCATTCACCTCGCCGGTGCCCGGATCACGGGCTTTCTGGATCTCAGCCACGTTCACGCCCACGCCGTTCTCCGCGTGCGGCACAGCGTGCTGGACCGGCCGTGCAATCTGACCTACGCACGCCTTCCCTTGCTGGACCTCGCCGGAAGCCACGTCACTCAGATGTACGCCGACGGCCTCCAGGTCGACGGCAGCGTGTTCCTCCGTAGCGGGTTCCGCGCCACCGGCAGCGGCGGCGAGTTCGGCGCGGTGCGGCTGGTGGGCGCTCACCTCCACGGCACCCTCGACATGGGCGGTGCGGAGCTGACCAACAGCACCGGCCCCGCCCTCCACGCCGACAGCCTCCAGGTCGACGGCAACGTGTTCCTCCGTGGCCGGTTCCGCGCCACCAGCAGCAGCGAACTCGGTGCCCTGCACCTACTGGGCGCCACCATCCGTGGCCAACTCAGCATGGTCGATGCGACGGTGACCAGGACCGACCCCGGCCCGGTCGTCGAGCTCCGGCGCGTCGCCGTCGGGGACCTCCTGCTCCCGCCCACCGTGGTGTGCCCGGATGGCGCGGCAACCGCTTCGGCCTGCGGCCACCTCGACCGCCAGATCGGTCTGGACCACCTCACCTACATCACCCAGCGTCGGGGCACCTGGCGGCAGTGGCTGCACCTGCTACGCCACCACAGCATCGGCTACACCGCCCAGGCCTACCAACAACTCGCCGCCACCGAACGCGCCCAAGGACACGACGGCCCCGCCCGGCGCATCCTCATCGCCCAACAGGACGACCTCCGTCACCGCGGCCGACTCGGAAACCGACCCACCCGGCTCGTCCACTGGACCTGGGGCAAACTCGCCGGCTACGGCTACCGCACCGGACGCCTCATCGCCGCTCTCCTCCTCGCCATCACCACCGCCGGCGCCCTCGGCATCCTCGCCGGCCACACCCCCATCCGCGACAACCGCAACGTCGCCGCCCACACCGCCCGCGCCGAACACCCCCACACCCCCTGCTCCATCACCGAACAAATCGGCCTCGGCATCGACCGCGGACTCCCCCTCGGCGCCACCGGACTACGCGACCGCTGCGACCTCGACACCACCAGCCACCGCGGACAAGCCATCACCATCGCCATCTGGGCGGTCCAAGCCATGGTCTGGGCACTGGCCACCCTCGCCATCGCTGGCTACACCGGCCTCATCCGCAAAATCAACTAACCAAACGACGGCGGACTTGCAGAACCCCAGCTGCGCAGCGCTGAACTGCGCAAACTCCTTCGGCAGCAGCAACTTGGGCGCGCCCTTGGCGGAGGCGGACTGAGCAGCCCGGCGGCCAGCCGTCGCGACCGCTCGGCGCTGCGATCGAGGGCGCTCCGGAGACCTGGGCCACCACAGCTCCACAAGACCGAGCGCACCCAACTCGGCTCGTCGACTCCGCAGGACGGCCGCGCACCACTCGCGGCTACTTAGAGACTGGGGGTAGGACCGGTGTCTGGCCAGACTCGGTCCAGGTGTCCGGCGAGATGCTCCACTTTGCGGCTGCCCGCTGTGGTTCGGTGTGGCTCTCTCATGGCTTGCGGTCTCGTCGGGCACCGCGCGGGGAGTGGCTGGAAAGGGGTCTGTTCTTGCTCGAAGTAGCGGTGCCCTCCTTGCCGACAACCCTCAGTTCTTAGGCAAGGGAGGCACCGATGACGGTGATCATCGGGATGGATCCGCACAAGCGGTCGGCGACGATCGAGGTGATCGACGAGCGGGCGCAGGTGTTGGCGACCGGCAGGTATGACACCGATAACGCCGGTTACGGGCGGCTGCTGCGCGCCGGTCGGGAGTTCTCGGACCGGGTCTGGGCGGTCGAGGGTTGCAACGGCATCGGCAAGCACCTGGCGCACCGGCTGGTGCACGACGGCGAGACCGTGGTGGATGTGCCGGCGAAGCTGTCGGCGCAGGTGCGGGTCTTCGCTGTCGGCAACGGTCGCAAGACCGACCCGGTTGACGCGCACTCGGTCGCCCTGGCGGCGTTACGCACGCCGAACCTGGTGACGGTGCAGGTCGATCCCGAGTTGGTCGTGCTGGGGTTGTTGGTGGATCGGCGCGATGAGCTGGGGCGGGCCAGGACCCAGACGGTCAACCGTGTGCACCGGCTGCTGCTGGAGCTCGTTCCCGGCGGCGCCGAGCGGTTCCTCTCCGCGGCCCAGGCCCGCGCTCTGGTGGCGACCATCAAGCCGCGCGACATCGTCGGGAAGACCCGCCGGCGTCTGGTCGTGGAACTGATCGGTGAGCTCGAGAGCATCGACCGTAAGACCAAGACCATCGACAAGGAACTCACCCAGCTGGTGACGGCGCGCGGGTCGACTCTGCTGGGCCTGCATGGGATCGGGCCCTCCGGCGCTGCCCGGCTCCTGGCCGATGCGGGTGACATCAGCCGGTTCGGCACTCGCGACCGGTTCGCCTCGTGGAACGGCACCGCACCCTTGGACGCCTCATCCGGGCAGCAGCAACGACACCGGCTTTCCCGCGCCGGTAACCGCCGGATCAACCGGACCCTGCACATCATGGCCGTCGTTCAGCTGCGTAATCCCACCGAAGGTCGGGTCTACTTCGATGCCAAGAAGGCCGCGGGCAAGACCTCGATGGAAGCCATGCGTGCCCTCAAACGCCGTCTGTCCAACGTCGTCTACCAGCGGATGGTCCATGATCAGCAGGACAGACAGGCGGCGAGCCCGGGAGGGCACCCGGGAACGACTCTGACTCCAGCGCGGCCGACCTAACCCCGGACATCGACCCTTCGGACCAGCCACAACCCGGACTCACCACAGCCACCTTAACCCCGCTCCCAACCAGCACTTGACACAAAGGGGAGCCATGAGCGCGCGTTTCACGACGGGTGAAGCGGGTAGTGCCGCACAGGGTCACAATGTGTGGATGTCCTGGTTCGGTCGACGTCAGCGCTCGAAGGCCGATCGGTCCGCTGTCGTGCGGGGACCTCACGACGACCCGTCGCTGACCGACGAAATCTGCGACGAGTGCGGATGGGAGGACGACCATGACGCTCACGTTGTGCATGGTGGTCCGAACGGTCGCCAGAGCCTGGAGGACGCCCATGCCGCGTACGTGAATGACGGCGGCAATCCTCTTCCGCGCCGACCTCCGGCCGATCCGGCGTAGTTGATAGGCGGCGTTGTCAACCGGGTCTTGCACATCATGGCCATCGTCCAGATCCGCCACGACACCCAAGGACGCGCCTACTACCGACGCAAACTCGCCGCCGGCAAGACACCTATGGAAGCCCTGCGCTGCCTCAAACGCCGGCTCTCCGATGTCCTCTACCGCCAGCTGGCCGCCGACGATCAGCACAAGGCGAAGGCGAGCCCGGGAGGAAACTCGGGGACGGCTACTGGCTCCAGCGCGGCCGACTCACACCCCACCATCGGCACTTCGGAGAAGTCACTTCCCGGGCCGCCCACACGACGCTACGCCCACCAGCCCGACCACCCAAGGCTGCCTCCTTGACATAGAAGGGAGCCATGAGAGGACGTTGCTTTGCTACTAGAGTAGTTCCACGTACGTCGGCGTGACCCGACGTCGTGTGCAGGCCGAGGCGCAACTATGCAATATCGAAAGTTACAACGGCGCCGGCGACCGTGGTCCATTGTGCACCTAGGCCACCGCTTTTGATTGTCAACGTGCGTGCGCCATCGACATGGCCAACCATGGAGTCGGTCACGCTGAATGCCAAAGGGTTCGCACTAACTGCAGTCCACATAGCGTTGAGGGGGCCCTCTTTGACAAGCAGCGTGCCGCTGCCGTCCACAATCGCGACGCGGTTTGGTGACATGTGAAAGCTCGATCCGCCACCTACCGTTGTCCACATAGCGCCGACCGAGCCTTCCTTGATCGCCAGCAGGCCGCCACTGAGCACCGCTAGTCGATTGTCGGTGATCTCGTATTGGTCACCACCGCTGGTCACCGTTACCCAGCCTGCTCCGACGGGACCCCACTGAGCCACTATGCTACCGTCGACCATTCGGGCAGCAATATGGTTACCGGCGGAGATCTTAAAGCTTTGAATCGGATTAAGTATTGTCTGCCATGTCGCGTTGAGCGCGCCCACCTTAGCTATGAGGTCCGATCCGACCTGGACGGCTATAAGGGTGTCACTGATCGCGTAGTCAACTCCAGCGCCACCGACTATAACCCAGGGCGCGTGGAGACTTCCCTCTTTTACGGCAAGGTTGCCATCGGCGCCAACAACGGCGATTCGATGCGGAGACAGCTTGAAACTGGCAACATTGGAAGCCTCCAATACCCAAGCACCACCAACCCCTTCCTTGACATAGAGATTGTTGTTGTCATCGATTACCCCGATGCGGTCGGACGACGGCGTGCTGATGTCTCTGAAGTGGAGGAATTCCAGGGTGTTCCAGTATGCGGAGTTTCTGTCGATTCTCGCTTGCCCGGTGCCGCCGCCCCAGTTGTCTTCGGTGACAATGATGTGATCGGCGTGGACTTCTTCCACGTACATGACGTGCCCGGCGCCGGCGTCACCTTGGGCTACCGCCCCCACTGCCGGGCTACTGTCGACGACCACCCCACGGCTTCGCGCTCGTTCGTCCCACTCGTATGCGTTGCCCAGCCCGCTTGGACTGCCGTAGCCGTTTTGCGACAGCCGGTACGCGGCGTAGAGAGTGCAGTTGTGCGGCCCGGGATAGCCCCAGTTCTGCTGGCCGCTGTAGCCGGTTCCCGCGACGCACCCATAGTCCGAACGACTGCACAGATTGGTTCGGCCGTCGGCAGCTTCTGCCGTGAAAGCAGACACGACACCAACCAAGATCGCCGCCATAGCAACCACCACGGCTCGACCAAATATGCGTATGCGCAACGTCCCTCCTCATCCCAAAGATCACTACTCGACAAATATGGGAGCGGTAGCCCCGGGGCGCTGCGCCTAGTCCCATTCGGTCAGATTCGATAGTTGCCTTGTTCGGCTCGGGAACGTGTCGGGGTATCCGATGTCGGTGGATGGTGAGGTGCCGCCAGTCCAGGTGGTGCCGTCGAACGTCGCACAAGATCTACTAGATGGTAGCCAACGTCGACGTATCCTATGCGGACAGGTTACGCGACACAATGCCAATAGGCAGCCAAGGTGTGGCCACTTCTTGACAACTGGACAACTGGACTCTCCACGTCTAGTAAATCATCGACGATTGGGCTTGAATGATTGCGTTAATGTGCAGTCCGTTATAGGTGGGCGCGGACCTTGCGAAGCGCAGTGTTCTCGCCGTCGGATCGTGCACGGTCAGGGCAGGTGCACGCTCATCGGCACGACCGTGAGGCAGCCGCCAGTAGCCAGGACCGCCTGGCGCGGCCGTTCGCCCTGGTTGCGGCACGAGCGGACGGATTCGGTGGGCGGTCGCGGGCAGATCCGTGCACTCGTCCGAACCGGTCGGCCCGCATCCTTCTGCAGCGCGCGTCACGCCGAAAGCGGACCGGTCACTCACCCCCGGCCCCGCTCCCGTTCGGGGCGCCGCCGCGCTCATCTTGATTGCACGTGGGGGATCGACGACCGGCGTGGTACCGAGGTGCTCGACGCTCAGTCCGTGTGCAGGCCGAACTCGTTGCCATCCGGGTCGGCCATCTCGACGCCGTCAGACAGGTCGGAAAGACGAATCGCACCGAGCGAGACCAGTCGTTCCGTCTCGCTCGCGGGGTCGGCGGTGACCAGGTCGAAGAACTGCCGGTTCCTTCCGCTCATGCGTTCGACGGGCGGTCCGCCGCCCCACAGGTCCCACGAGATCTTGGTGCCGCCGAGCGGCGACTGGACGGCGGTCTGCTCGTCCTTGTCCCACACCAGCGGCCAGCCCAACGCGTCGCGCCAGAACATGCCGACGTTCCGGCTTCCGTCACAGGTGACCTCACCGAGATAGCCGGTGCCGGCCAGGTAGTTGTTACCCGGCTCGATCACACACAGCTCATTGCCGCCAGGGTCGGCCAGCACTACGTGGGTGGCGTCGGGCGCTTGGCCCACGTCACGGTGGCGCCCGCCCAGGCGCAGCGCCGTCCCGACCGTTCGCCGCTGATGCTCGAGGCTGCTGCTCGTCAGGTGTAGATGCAGCCTTGGCCGGCCGACCTGCCCGGTCTGGGAAGTGACGAAGCGAAGCCCGACCTGCGCCTTATCACCCGGCACCGACGCGCCGCCGGACTCCGTGCGGACCTCCCGGCCAAGCAGCGCAGCCCAGAAAGCCGCCACGGCGAACGCGTCGGCCACGTCGAAACGCACCGCTTCCAGTCGCAAAGGCATCTCCTCCACCCTAAGGGATGTCTCGTAACTTGGTTCGTGGTCTGGCTGGCGGTCTTGGTTAGCCGGTGATGGTGAGGTTGTGGAGTCGGGCGATGCCGGCTGTGGTGTCGCTCAGGGTGTGGGCGGCGCGGCGGTAGTCGCGCAGGATTTTCCAGCACTTGAGGCCGGCGAGGGTGTGTTCGATACGGGCCTCGGATCCGTCGGTGGGTGGCGTTGCGGTGCTCTTGCCAGGTGGTGAGTGGTGTTCCGTCGTGGCGTCGCCAGTAGGGCATGATCACGTGCGCATTGCCGTGATAGCCGCCGTCGGCCATCACCGGCCGGCCCGCCAGTATCTGGTCAATACCGGAGTCGCGGAACGCGGTGCAGTCGTTGTGGTTGCCCGGTTGTGGCCGGCCCAGCGCGATGACCAGGCGGGTGTCGGCGTCAATGGCGACCTGCAGGTTGGTGAAGTACCGGTAGTTCTTCGACGGTGCGGCAAGTCGGTGGTCACGGGTCGGGATCAGGGTGCCGTCCACGATCGCGACCTGATCGATCCGCCGACGCCGCACCGGCGCCAACGCCCAACAGCGGCCCCACCGTGTCGATGACCCGGTGCGCCGCGGAGTGCGACACCCCAAACAACGGCCCGAGCTGGCGCATCGTCAAGTTCGTCCGCCACTACGTCGCCACCAACAACCCGGTCCGCCAGGTCCAGTCGCCACTGCCGACCCGGCCGACCATCGGCAATCCCCTCACCACCGCGCTCGGCCACCACGCGCACCAACCGGCGGAACTGACCCGGCTGCAACCCCGTGAACGGGGCAATCCACTCCTATCGCGACGCCGCGATCACCTGCACCCACACATGATCAACTACCACCCCGCTCAGCCCGCGCCCAGGGTTACGAGACAGCCCTTAGCCGAAGATCCCACCTACGGCGGTCCGGTCCGGATCTCGAAATCTGACTTCGCTCGCGACCTGGCCCACCGCATCCTCGACGAACTCGACGCAGTCCCCGATCCGGCCGCTGACGACGCAGTGATCGCCCGACGGCCACTCCTACGGTTCGTAGTGGAGCGGATGTTGCCGGTGCTGACGGGACCGCGATGGCGCTGAGGTTGGAGTAAACCGGCCACGCTGTCCTGGGAGAATGTACGCGGTGGTGCAGCGTTCAGGACCTGAGTCCCTAGCGGTCGCGTGACAATCGACCTGCGGGCGGCCGTTCCGGCCCCGCTCTATCCAACCCAATTTGTCTTACCCTGCTGGCGTTAAGAGCTCGACATTATCAAAGGCGCAACGTACTACGTCGCTGCGGTTGGCTGCTTGTATGCCGAGACGGGTCTCACCGCCGTCGGGAGTGATCTCCTGATTGGAGACCTCGAACCCGTTCAGGTAGAAATTTACATCCCGATCTCGCACCATGACGGCAAGTCTGTTGATCTGGTTCGGCCTAATGGCAGGGTGTGCGCGAGGGCCGTCAAGAGCCGAATGTGGTAGCCCGCCCCGATTGCGAGTTATCTCGATCTTGTCGCGGCTAAGCTTGAAGGCGAACCAATGTTCACTGTCGTGCCAGTTGAACAAGAGAGTACAGTACCCGTCTTCCGGGCCGCTGACGTACTGAACGTCTACTTCAAGAAGATACGCGCCTACAGGTCGGAACGGAGTGGGCTCGTAGCCGACTTGATAGGTGTAGTCGCGGCAACTATCGAGTCGCAGTACTAGGCGCTCGCGTTCGTAACGCACGGACGATGCCGTGCACCCATCCTGGAGGCCGGATGTCGCCTCGCCATCCGGGTATGGAAACTGTTGGGTGGTCTGCGTGGCCCAATCCGGTGGCCGGAAGTCAACGGAAGGGACGACGGACGAGGACGGGGGTGCTGGCGAACTCTCGTCAGAGGTGCTCCACCGCGTGTTGACCACGGTCAGACCAACCAACACTAAGATCAATGGAATGAAGATCGAAAAGAGGCGCCCGAGCGGGATGTGATAGCGGTTAGTGATGAGATTTCCCACCACTGCTATGGCGATGCCAACTAAGACGATCGCTACTTGTAGGTACGCCTCCCTGGTCACCGGGGGATCCTCTCATGGCCTATGGCTGCGTGGCTAGGTGTTCAGTAAGGAATACGGCGGTTGCACATAAGAAGGCCGAGGCGAAAGGCCTCGGCTCGTCGTTATACTCGGGTGCTGCGCTGGGGGTGGAGCGATGCCGCACCCTTCTATCGGGAGCGTCCTGGCGTATGACTCAAGTACGTCAATGCGGCGATACCTATACATTGGATCGGAATCCAGAAGCACGTGGCCAACAGGATCCACCAAATCGCAACCTCGGTGGCCATGAGTATGATGGTCGTCACGAAAAGCGCGGTTAACGCTATGGCCAGAATGAGAATCTGCCATCCGTGCGCGCGCGAGGGTAAAGGCGAGTTTACGTCCATGCCACTCATCTCCAATGGGACGAAGTTCACCAGGGAGGCGGACGGGCATAAAAGCCGCCTAATTGTCTCCTAAATTGGGACTGGCTGCAAGCATGAGTGGTATGTTTAAGTACGCGGCGCATGGATTCGTCCATCAGGGAACCCTGTGAAGTCGTAATCCGTCAAAGTGACAGCTTGTCGCCGGTGCTGAAGATTAACCTCACCGGAGGTGGTAGTCGGTTATCCCAGCAAGTTAGGGCTATGTTGTGCTGTACCGATCGACTGGAGCCCCCTGCTAAAGTTGGACCATGCCCGAGGTCAACTCTTCCGACACCATGCATTTAACTGAACAGGCCCGCGTTGTTACGCGAGCATACTTCTCCACCTACCTGATGGCTGGTTCCGCAAGATCGGTGGAACTGGCCAAGGTTATAGAAGACGCGCACCGCGGTCAATCGACCTTTAATCTCGAACATCGAGGACATGTGTTATCGGCGATAGTTTGGCCACTAGCTTTCTTGAGGCTATGATCAATGAGCTGTTCCAGGATACCTACGACGGTCATGCCCCTGAGGGCGGAGCTGTAACGCCATTGGATGAGCCAGTCCGGTTGCTCATGACCGAGTACTGGCGCTCGACCGAGCAAGGAGCGAAAGATCGTCCGCTTGACAAATATCAAGCACTACTGCGTTTCGCAGGGCAGGCCCCGCTTGGGGCGGGCGCCCAGCCATATCAGGATGCCCAGTTCGTAGTGCAACTTCGAAATGCTATTGCACATTACCGACCACAAGACCTCTCGGCCGATGAACCTGATCTCATGGAGCAGCGACTGCGTGGCAAATTTGCAGACAACCGGCTTATGGTCGGTTCAGGTAACTCATGGTGGCCTGACGTGTGCCTGGGATGGGGATGTGCCCGGTGGGCCTTGGAAGCTGTGACCACACTGACAGACCAGGTAGTGGAACTAGTAGGCGTACGACCCAACTACGTGGTGCATCGGGCTAGCGGCTGGCTCGGAACTGTGCCGGGCTCTCCGGGCTGGGCCTCATAAGCAGAAGTAGTTCAGCGCGCTCGAGTCAAGCCTGGGGTGGCCAGATGAACCGGACCCCTTCCACGATTGCAGCGGGCGGTCATTTGGTCATGACTACCGTGGGGGCGCGGTAGTTGCTCTGTGTCGTGCTGCCCCGCAGGGCCGGTGCTCAAAGCTGTCGACGACGGGCTGAAGAACGGCCCGGCATGTCGCTGCGAGGTGCAGTGCCAGAGGTGAGACGCTAGAACCTCTGTTCGAGGAGGACCCGATGGCTAGAGGTAGAGGTAACCGGTCGGTTCACATCACCCGCCGCGCCCGGGGCTGGGCCGTCAAGCGCACCGGCGCCCAGCGAGCGTCGAAGGTCTACCGCACGCAGGCGCAGGCTGAGCGAGTTGGCCGGCTGAGGGCGCGCCGTACGCGTGCCGAACTGGTTGTGCACGGCCGCAACGGTCGTATCCGCAAGCGCAGCAGTTTCGGCCATGATCCGTGTCCGCCCCGTGACGCCCGCTGACGCGACGGGGCGTGACACCGCTCGCCGTCCTGGTGATCGGAAAACGGTCAGGCCACCGAGCTATCTTGATCGGCTATTGTCAGAACTCGGCGCGATGGAGAGCGGGCACCTTGAGATTGTCGAGGCGTCAGCGATCCGCTACATTAATCCGAATCGACACAACAGTGGGGTATTCGTAGTTGGGGCAGCTGATTGGGGCTGGGCGCCGAGTGATGCTGCGCTGGAGGCGCGTAGGATGGCGGCCCTCCGCAGGCTGCGGGACTGGATGCCGCGATTCCGCTTGTTGTTTCCCGATCCGACACCTGAGGTCACCAAGCGGCTTAAGAAAGATCTCGGCCATCTGGAGCGCTGGCTAGTTCGGGATGGCCGGTATGATCATTCGATTCCCGATGATGTCGCAAAAGCGGCCCAACTGCTGCAGCAGACCGTGGAGCGGATTCGGTCCATGCGCACCTTACTCCCAGCAGATCCTTGGGCCGTGCGCCTGGTCGTCGATACCAATGCCGTGCTCGACACACCTGATCTGGCAGTTTACCGACCGCAGATCGGTAACCAATATATGGCACACCTCCTGCCGGTTGTGCTTCGAGAGCTGGATGATCACAAGCGTGCCGGCCGGTCCCCGGAGCTACGAGAGGCGGCTAAACGAGCTGATCGGCGGTTGAAGGCTCTGCGAGACAATGGCGACGTGCTGGTCGGAGCGCGGGTTGCGGGTGAAGTTTACGCCGTCTTTGAGCACATAGAACCGAACCCGGTCGGGCTTCCATCGTGGCTCGATCTCGCCGTCCCGGACGACCGTTTTGTCGCGAGCACGCTGCGGCTACAGTCAGGGCACCCCGGCTCGGCGCTCTACGTCGCCACCAGCGACCTGAATCTCCAGACCAAGCTGGCCGCGGTGAGCTTACCGTTCGTCGAACCGCCAACGGATACATAGGCTGGTCGACGTTCAGGGCAGCAGGGCAGCGTGGGTTGCCGCGAACTCCCTCGATATGCCGTGCAAGTGGTCGCAACTCGGGCTAGTTTTAGTCGGCCGGCATCTTTCGCGACTGATATCACCCGGTGGTCGTTGGGCCGGGCCCCTCGGCCTGGTTCCGGTCGGTCAGGAACCAAAGCCCAGTGCCGTCGCTGCGACTCAAGTCCTGCGTAAACACGAAGTAATACGGTTGGAATTGACCTGGCTGAGTGCCCATGGCTAGCTGAATCGCACGGGTACGGCCTTCGGCCGTGCTGCCGGCCGAGTTGTTGAAGTAGGCCGCGCAATTGTCCGGCGGGCTCTGGTGGGCTCGCCAGAACTCGCTTCTGGCATCGACAATGCCCACGAGCACTTGTGGCCACTGCGCAGGGTTTTCACAGCCCATCCGCCACCAGTTGTTGAAACTCATGACAATGCGCTGGTCCGGCCAGGTCTGGAGGGCTCGCTCACCGCGGCCGCCATCGAAAGTGTGCGCCAGGTAGTTGCTGGCGAACGATTTTGGTGCGTAGAACGCTGCAACCTGCTCCTGGCGTGAGGTGAAGGGCGCCAGCGTCGTAGTCGCCGGGGGAGCCGAGTCGCCAGCTGGGGTGGTCTGCTGCACCGAGGGTGCGGCCCCACGGCTTGGCTCGGCAGCGGGATTGGGCAGGCTCCGGGAGAGCATCCACAGGCCAATACCGATCACGAGAGCTATCACGACACCGGCAGTGCCGATCCAGACGTACGCCCGGCTGTGTTGTCGAGTTGGCTGCGGGAACCTCGAGCCGCTAGCCGGCTGTGGGCCCGGTGCGTTGGACATGGTGTCTCCCGGTTCTTCGAGGGGTGCCCTGCTCGGCCGGCCGGTCGACGCGGGCATCGGCGGAGGCTCGGCTGGCGGCGTAGAGCGCAATAGTAAAAAATATCCAAGATGGGACTGCTAGACCGCGGCGTCGGATTGCTCTCGTCCTTGAGCCATTAACCTGCCGCTTTCATGACGTTTCCGTGTGACGGGTGTCGATCAAGGAGAAAGGTGCTCTGAGCTGCGAGGATATGGCTTGCTGAGGGCCGTATCTGTGCGAGTTCAGGAGCACCTTTCTGGTGGGCAAGTCTATCGGGTTCTATCCGTTGTTGAAGGTCGACACCACGGGCGGCGGGGTGGTGTCGAACGCGGGTGCGACGGTGCTGGTCGAGACGGTCCGCAAGGTCGGTCTGGATCGGGCGCTGTCCTCAGGGTTGGGTCGCTGGCGGCGCCCGACCGCGATCCACGACCCCGGAAAGGTCCTGTGCGATCTGGTGATCTCGGTCGCCCTGGGCGGTGACTGCCTGGCCGACATCGCGACTGTGCGCGTGGAGCCGGGCGTGTTCGGGTTGGTCGCCTCGGATCCGACGGTGTCGCGGTTGATCGACACCCTGGCCCAGGACGCGGACAGGGCGCTGGCCGTCCTGGATGCGGCCCGCGTGCGGGCGCGGGCCGGCGCATGGACACTGGCTGGCGAGCACGCCCCGGACCACGGCATCGACGCCGACCATCCGTTGATCGTCGATCTGGACGCCACCCTGCTCGATGCGCACTCCGAGAAGCAGAACGCCGCACCGACGTTCAAGCGGGGCTTCGGGTTCCACCCGCTGTGCTCGTTCGTCGACCACGGAGCCGAAGGCACCGGCGAACCCTTGGCGATCATGCTGCGCCCCGGCAACGCGGGGTCGAACACCGCCGCCGACCACATCACCGTCACACGTCAGGCGTTGCGGCAGTTGCCGTTCACCGCCAAAGGCGGCCGGGTCGGACGCAAGGTACTGATCCGCGCCGACGCCGCCGGCGGCACCCACGAGTTCATCGATTGGCTGCACGCCAGGAAACTGGGCTACTCGGTGGGGTTCACCCTGCCCGACGATGCGGTCGAGCGGCTGGCCCGCATCCCCGCGCGGGCATGGACCCCGGCCTACGACCACGAGGGTGCCCCGCGTGACGGGGCGTGGGTCGCCGAGGCCACCGGCGTCCTGGACCTGTCGTCCTGGCCCAACGGAATGCGGGTGATCATCCGCAAGGAACGCCCCCACCCCGGCGCCCAGTTGCGGTTCACCGACGCCGACGGACA
>Ga0190272_10000981_pt1 | contig 13940 bp, 10 predicted proteins | sample Popmic504T_FD_133746 | JGI IMG/M metagenome (GOLD analysis project Ga0190272, IMG submission 133746) | Populus adjacent soil microbial communities from riparian zone of Shoshone River, Wyoming, USA - 504 T | ecosystem: Environmental > Terrestrial > Soil > Riparian zone | place: USA: Wyoming...
GATGAGGAAGGCCAGGTACCCACCGGTGTTCACCACCGAGAGGCCGCGCTCGTTCTTCAGGAACGCCGGCACCCAGGTGGCGAGCGTGTAGTAACCGCCCTGCACGCCGGTGGCGAGCAGCGAGGCGAACACCGTGGTGTGCCGCAGGTCGGGCCGCATGATGGCGGCCAGCGAGCCGCGCCCGCCGCGGGCCTTGTGCTCCTCGTAGAGCGGCGCGTCGACGACGGTGCGCCGCAGGTAGATGACGAGCAGGGCGGGCAGCGCGCCGGTCACGAACAGCACCCGCCAGGCCAGGTCCTCGTCGAACAGCGTGAACGTCACCGTGTAGGCGATGACCGCGGCGCCCCAGCCGACCGCCCATGAGCTCTGGATCACCGCGACGGTGCGGCCGCGGTGGCGGGCCGACGCGTACTCGGCGACCAGGATCGCGCCGGTGGCCCACTCACCGCCGAAGCCGATGCCCTGCAGCGCGCGGAACACGAGGAGCGTCTCGTAGTTGGGGGCGAACGCGCACAGGGCGGTGAACAGCGCGTACGTGACGACCGTGATCATCAGGGTGCGGACCCGCCCGATACGGTCCGCGAGCACCCCGGCGGTCGCCCCGCCGACCGCGGAGAACACCAGGGTCGCGGTGGACAGCAGGCCGGTCTGCCCGGAGCTGAGGCCGAACGTGGTCGCGATCGCGGCCAGGCTCAGCGGCAGCACCCAGAAGTCGTAGGAGTCCAGGCCGAACCCGAGGAACGCGCCGGTGAAGGCCTTGCGGCCCGGCTTGTTCAGCTCGCGGTAGAAGGCGAAGGCGTCCCCCGTGTCGTGTGCGGATCGAACCGTACTCATCACTCACCTCGCTCGTGTGGTTCCGGACCGTCATGGCCAAGTGTGAGGATCGTTGAACGATCTGACAATAGGCTGGTCGGTCTACTAGGCTGGCCACTTGTGACAACGGGTGATGCCGCGGCGGACTCACTGGACGCCGTGCTGGGCGATCTGGAACGGGACCGGCCGCTGCTGGAACGCAGCAGCACCGCCGAGCGCGTCGCCGAGATCCTGCGCGGGCACATCATGGAAGGCCGCTTCCGGCCGGGCGACAAGCTCTCCGAGGAGGGCATCAAGGACGCGCTGCGGGTGTCGCGCAACACGCTGCGCGAGGCGTTCCGGCTGCTCGCCCACGAGCGGCTACTGGTGCACGAGCTCAACCGCGGGGTGTTCGTCCGGCTGCTCGACGCCTCCGACGTGGTCGATCTGTTCGCGGTGCGCCGCATCATCGAGTGCGCCGCCGTCGGCCGGGCCGACCAGCCGGCCGAGGTGATCGCCCGGCTCGCCGCCATCGTGGACGACGCCGAGCGCGCCGCCGCCGAGCAGCGGTGGGCCGACCTCGGCACCGGCAACATGCTGTTCCACCAGGCCATCGCGGGCCTGCTCGGCAGCCGTCGGGTGGACGACCTGATGCGGCAACTGCTCGCCGAGCTCCGCCTGGTGTTCCAGGTGATGAGCGATCCCCGCGTCTTCCACGAGGCCTACCTGCCGCGCAACCGCGCCATCGTCCGCACCCTCGCCGACGGCGACGCGGCCGGCGCCGAGCGGATGCTCCACGAGTACCTGCGCGACGCCGAACGCGAACTCCTCCACGCCTACGGCTCGTGAGTGGCGTTTGGTGCCAGAGCACCAAACGCCACTCACGAGTGGAAGGTGCGGCGGTACTCGCTCGGGGCCACGCCCACCTCGGCGTGCAGGTGCTGGCGCAGCGACGTGGCGGTGCCGAAGCCGGCGCGGCCCGCGACCGCGTCCACCGACAGGTCCGTGCGTTCCAGCAGGCGGCGCGCCAGGTCGAGCCGCTGGGCGGCCAGCCAGCGGGCCGGGCTCACCCCGGTCTCCTCGCGGAACCGCCGGGTGAACGTCCGCACGCTCATCGTGGAGTGCTCGGCGAGGTCGCGCAGTTGCAGCGGCCGGTCCAGCCGTTGCGCGGCCCACGCCCGGGTGGCGGCCGTGCTCGCGACGGCGCCGCTGTCGCCGCCCGGTAGCGGCCGCTCGATGTACTGGCGCTGCCCTCCCGCCCGCCACGGCGGCACCACGCACCGTCGGGCGGCGTGGTTGGCCACGTCGGCGCCGTGGTCGCGGCGCACCACGTGCAGGCACAGGTCGATGCCGGCCCCGACCCCGGCCGACGTCAGCACGGAGCCGTCGTCGACGAACAGCACGCCGGGGTCGAGGCGCACGGCCGGATGGCGGGCCAGGAACTCGTCGGCGTAGGACCAGTGGGTGGTGGCCGGGCGGCCGTCCAGCACCCCGGCCGCGGCCAGCACGAACGCCCCGGTGCACAGCGACACCAGCCGCCGGTGCGCCGCGGCGTCGCGCAGCACGTGGACGAGCGCGGGGGACGGCGGCGGGCCGAGGTAGGCCGACGGGCCCTTCACGCCGGTGACGACGACCGTGTCCGCGGTGGCGAGCGCGCCGTCGGAGCGGGGGTCGGGGGTCACGGTGAAGCCGGCCGCGGTACGGACCGGGGCCCCGTCGGCCGTGCACACCCGCACGTCGTAGAGCGGCGCGTCGGTGCGCCGGTCCCGCGCGGCACCGAAGATCTGCGACGGCACCCCGATGTCGAACGTGGACACGCCGTCGAGCAGCAGCACGGCCACCCGGTGCGCCTCGATCGCGGTCATGGCCCGATTCTTTCACACCGTGGCTCTCCGGCCACTGGATCGACCGCGGTCCCATGACGGACGCTGCCGGGGTGACCTTCACCGCCGAGCGCCCGGCCGGCCGGGTTCCGCCGGCGACCGCCGTCCCGTGGCCCTGGATCGTGGCCGGCGTCGCCTTCGTCGCGATCGTCGGCGCCGCCGGCTTCCGCGCCGTGCCCGGGGTCCTGATCCACCCGCTGCACGAGGAGTTCGGCTGGTCGGTCGGCGTCATCTCGGCCGCGGTGTCACTCAACCTCATGCTGTTCGGGCTGACCGCGCCGTTCGCGGCCGCGCTCATGGATCGCTTCGGCATGCGCCGCGTGGTGGCGTCCGCGCTGATGGTGGTGGCGGCCGGCAGCGGGCTGAGCGTGAACGTCTCGTCGAGCTGGCAGCTGCTCCTGTGCTGGGGCGTGCTGATCGGGCTCGGCACCGGGTCGATGGCCCTCGCGTTCGTCGCCACCGTCACCGGCCGGTGGTTCGTGCGGCACCGTGGGCTGGTCACCGGGGTGCTCACCGCGGGCAGCGCCACCGGCCAGCTCATCTTCCTGCCGGTCACCGCGGCCGTCGCGGAGAACCAGGGGTGGCGGACCGCGACGCTGATCGTGTCCGGCGCGGCCCTGCTCGTCGTCCCGCTCGTGCTGCTCCTGCTCAGGGAACGACCGGCCGACGTCGGGCAGGTGCCGTACGGGGCGGCGGGGGCCGAGGTGGTGCCGGCCGCGCCGCCGCAACCGGCCGTGGCGCGTTCGCTGGCCGTCCTGCGCCGGGCCGCCTACACCCGCGGGTTCTGGCTGCTGGTGGCCGGGTTCGCGATCTGCGGGGCGACCACGGTGGGGCTCGTCGGCACCCACTTCATCCCGGCGGCGCACGACCACGGGATGCCGGCCACCACGGCCGCCGGGCTGCTGGCCGCGGTCGGCGTGCTGGACATCATCGGCACGGTGTTCTCCGGCTGGCTGACGGACCGGGTCGACTCGCGCATCCTGCTGGCCGTCTACTACGCGCTGCGCGGCGCCTCGCTGCTGGTGCTGCCCAGCCTGTTCGGGCCGATCGCGGCGCCGAGCATGCTGGTGTTCATCGTGTTCTACGGGCTCGACTGGGTGGCCACCGTGCCGCCGACGGTGGCGCTGTGCCGGCAGCTGTTCGGCGAGGACGCCCCCGTGGTGTTCGGCTGGGTGTTCGCCTCGCACCAGGTGGGTGCCGCGTTCGCCGTGGTCGGCGCCGGGCTGGTGCGCGACCACCTCGGCGACTACGCGATGGCCTGGTACGTCGCGGGCGGGCTGGCCGTCGTGGCGGCCGTCCTGTCGCTGCGGATACCGCGGGCGGACGCCCACCCCGCCGCGGCGCCGCAGCCCGTCGGGTGAGGCCGGGTGGATGGCACATGTGGCCGGTTCTATTGACCACATGTGCCATCCACCCAGGGCCTCGGTGACCGCCGGATGGCCGCCGACCGGCACAGCGATGGCCCCCAGGTGCAGGCTTGACCGGCGGGGTGCGCACCGAAAGGGTCGAGGGGACCACGCTGTGTGGCCCCGCTCCGCCCCTGTGCTCGTTCCCGGAGGTGCGCCGATGGCTCGCGTGCTCACTGCCGCCGCCCTGACCGCCCTGGTGGCGGCCACCCTGGCCGTCGCGCCGGGCCGGGCGGCGGCCACCCCGCCGACGCCGGTGTTCGAGGACGGCCAGGCGCAGCCGGTGTTCGACCCGAGGGACGTGATCCGCGAGGAGGTCTGGGTCCGCGCCCCGGTCGACTCCGACCACGACGGCCGTGACGACGAGGTGCACGCCGTCGTGGTGCGGCCGCGGGCCACCGAGCTCGGCATGCGGGTGCCCGTGGTGTACGAGATGAGTCCCTACTACGCCGGCGGCAACGACGTCGCCAACCACGACGTCGACGTCGAGCTGTGGTACCCGGGCCGGCCGGACCAGCCACCCGGCGGCGCCGACGGGGCCTCGACCGCCGCTGCGGCGGACGCCCGCCGCGCTGCGGCCGTGAGTCCTTCGGGCCCCGCACCGGCCATCGGCAGCCCACGGTACAAGGAGTACTTCCTGGCCAGAGGGTTCGCCATGGTGTTCGCCGAGTCGCTCGGCTCCGGCGGATCGACGGGCTGCCCGACCAGCGGCGGCCGCAACGAGACCGTCGGCGCGCGGTCGGTGATCGACTGGCTCAACGGCCGGGCCACCGCGCGGGACGCCGCCGGGGCGCAGGCGCGGGCGCGCTGGTCCACCGGCCGGGTCGGCATGATGGGCGTGTCCTACAACGGCACCCTGCCCAACGCGGTCGCCACCACCGGGGTCCGCGGGCTGGAGGCGATCGTGCCGATCGCGGCCATCTCCAGCTGGTACGACTACTACCGGGCCGACGGGGCCGTCGTCGCACCGGGCGGCTTCCAGGGCGAGGACACCGACGTGCTCGCCGAGTACGTCCTGACCAGGGCGAACCCTGAGGTCTGCCGGTCGGTCGTCGACGCCCTCACCCGCGACCAGGACCGCCTCACCGGTGACTACGGCCGGTTCTGGGCCGAGCGCGACTACCTGCGCGACATCCGCGGGGTGCGCGCCGCGGTGCTCGCCGTGCACGGCCTCAACGACTGGAACGTCAAGACCCAGCACGTGGCCCAGTGGTACGCCGCGCTGCGTCAGCACGGCGTGCCGCACAAGATCTGGCTGCACCAGTTCGGCCACCGCAGCCCACTGAGCATCCGCGAGGCGCAGTGGCTGGTCACCCTCAACCGCTGGTTCTCCCGCTACCTGTACGGGGTGCGCAACGGCATCGAGTCCGAGCCGCGCGCCACCGTCCAGCGCGAGGACCTGAGCTGGACCGACGAGGCCGAGTGGCCCGCGCCGGGTGCCCGCGGCGTCACGCTGCGCCCGACCGTGGGCGGGCCGACCACCGGCGGGCTCGTCCCACGCGGCTCCCACGGCTCCGCCGGCTCCTTCGGCTCCGCCGGCTCCTCCGGGGACGCCGAGGTCACCGGTGGCCACGGCCGTCCGGTGGTCGAGTCGCTCACCGACGACGCGTCGATCCGCGCGGAGACGCTGGCCGCGGCGGCCGCGTCCCCGCACCGGCTGGCCTACGACACCGCCTCGGCCGGCGCCGCGGTGCGACTGTCCGGCACGGTCCGCGTCGACCTGCGGATGTCCTTCGACCGGCCGGCCGCCAACGTGACGGCGCTGCTCGTCGACCGCGGCCCGGACGGGTCCGTCCAGGTGATCACCCGTGGCTGGACCGACCCGCAGAACCGCGGCGACGCGGCCCGTACCGAGCGGGTCCGGCCCGGCCAGTGGTACTCGCTGAGCCTGACCATGCAGCCCGACGACTACGTGCTGGCCGCCGGGCACCGGTTCGGCGTCGTGCTGCTGTCCAGCGACCACGACTACACCCTGCGCCCGAGCCCGGGCACGGGGCTGCGGGTGGACCTCGCCCGCACCGCGGTGACGCTGCCGATCGTCGGTGGCTCCTCAGCGCCGGCAGCTCCCGCCGGTTGATCCAACGACCGCACCACCTCTGGGGAGGAAGTCCATGAAGAGAGCTCGTCTCGCCGCGTTGGCCGGTGCGCTGCTCGCGCCGCTGTTCGTGCTGACGGTTCCGGCCGGCAGCGCGGCGGCCGCACCTGCCTGGCAGCTGCCGTTCCCGTGCGGGCAGGTCTGGGAGGGACAGACCCGCACCAACCACAGCCCGCAGAACTCCGTCGACTTCAACCGCGCCGGTGACGACGGCGACGTCGTGGTGGCCGCCGCGGCCGGCCGGGTGTCCCGCGTGGAGAACACCGGCTCCACCAGCTACGGCCGCTGGATCGAGATCGACCACGGCGCCGGGTACCGCTCCCGGTACGCCCACCTGTCGGTGCAGCGGGTGTCCGTCGGCGCGCAGGTCAGCCGCGGCCAACAGATCGGCAACGTCGGCACCACCGGTGGATCCACCGGGCCCCACCTGCACTTCGAGGAGATGCTGAACGGCTCGGCCATCCGGGCGTCGTTCAACGGTTCGGCCGCCTTCTACTTCGGCACCCGCAGCTACACCAGCCGCAACTGCGCCGGCGGCGCCACCGGCACGGTCAACACGGCCGGCTCGCCGCTGACCGTCCGCTCCGGGCCGAGCACCGGCAGCTCGGCGGTCGGTACCGTCGCCGACGGCGCCACCGTCACCATCAGCTGCCAGATCCGCGGCGAGTCCGTCACCGGCACCTACGGCACCACCACCCTGTGGGACCGCATCGGCACCGGCCGCTACATCTCCGACGCCTACGTCTACACCGGGTCGGACGGCCAGGTCGCCCCGAACTGCTGAGCGACGCCGGTGGTCGGTGGGGCAGCGTAGGCCACCCCACCGACAACCGGCGCTCCACCGTCGCCCGATTCCGCCGGTTGTCCACAGTGGACCCGGTTGTCCACAGCCCAGGCCCGTCCCGGCCACCCCGGTCGGCCGCGCCGGTCATGGTGGGCTCCATGAACACGCCCGCCAGCATCAGCGCCCGGCTCGCTCACCCCGTCGACCTCGTCACCGCGCTGCCGTACCTGCTCGGCTTCCACCCGCGGGACTCGCTGGTAGTGGTCACCATCCAGCCGGGCAGCCCACCGACGGTCGGGCTGATGCTGCGGGCCGACCTCCCACCACCCGGCGCCGAGCACGAACTCGCCGAGCAGCTGTGCGCGCCGCTACGGGCCAGGGGCACCGGCGCGGTGATGATCGTGGTCGTCGGCGGCCCGGAGTGCGTGCCGGCCGCGGTCGCCGTGCTGCGGACCGCCCTCGACGACCTCGGCGTCGTGGTGGTCAACGTGCTGTGGGCCGAGGCGACCACCCACGGCGCCCGGTGGTCGTGCCTGGACGAACCCGCCACCTCCGGGGTCCTGCCCGACCCGTCGGACAACGGGGTGGCCGCCGCGTCCGCCCTTGCCGGCGTGGTCACCTTCGCCACCCGCGACGAACTCGCCCGCCTGGTCGAGCCGGACGACGAGGAGACCCTCGGCCACCGCGGGGCACTGCTCGACGCCGCCGTGCGGGACCTCGGCACGGACGACCCTGCGCCATCGGCGTCGGATCGTGGCCTCGACCTGGTGCGGGCCGCGGTCGACGCGGCCGCGGTCGGCCGGCTGCCCACCACGGACGACGAGATCGTCCGGCTCGCGGTGGCGCTGTCGGACCCGCTGATCCGCGACAGCTGCCTGGGGTGGTGCCTCGGCGGAACGGCCGCGGCCGCCGAGCGGCTGTGGCAGGCGCTGACCAGGGCCACCCCGGCGCCCGAGGTCGCCGAGCCCGCGTCGCTGGCCGCGCTCAGCGCGTACCTGCGCGGCGACGGCGCCCTGGCCGGCATCGCGCTCGACCGGGCCGAGGCGGCGTGGCCGGGGCACACCCTGTCGACCCTGCTGCACTACGTGGTCGCCAACGCCATCCCGCCGCGTCGGCTCGACCGGTTCGTCCGGGACGCCACGGCGCATGCCGCCCTCGCCATGGCCGACGCCCGGTGAGCGCGCCGGACCTACGCGTTGGCCTGCTTCCTGGAGCGGGTGAAGCCCCACGCGTCGGCCACGATCGTGTCCATGTCGGTGCGCTTCGGCGCCCAGCCGAGTTCGGTCCTGGCCAGATGGTTGGCGGCCACCAGGGTGGCGGGGTCGCCGGGCCGGCGCGGGGCCTCGACGGCCGGGATGGGGTGTCCGGTCACCCGCCGGCAGGTCTCGATCACCTCGCGCACCGAGAACCCGATGCCGCTGCCCAGGTTGTAGATCCGGTGCTCGCCGGGCACCGCGTGCTCCAGGGCCAGCAGGTGGGCCTGCGCCAGGTCGCTCACGTGGATGTAGTCACGGACGCAGCTGCCGTCGTCGGTGGGGTAGTCGGTGCCGTTGATCTGCACCCGCTCCCGGTCACCGGTGGCCACCTGCAGCACGATCGGGATGAGGTGCGTCTCGGTGGCGTGGCGCTCGCCGTAGCCCTCGTGGGCGCCCGCGGCGTTGAAGTACCGCAGGCTCACCGCGGCCAGGCCGTGCGCGGTGGCGTAGTTGCCGATCGCGTTGTCGATCGCCAGCTTGCTCGCGCCGTACGGGTTGGTCGGCACCGTCGCGGCCGTCTCGGTGATCGGCACCCGGTCGGGTTGCCCGTAGGTGGCCGCCGTGGAGGAGAACACCAGCCGCGGGGTGCCGGCGCGCCGCATGGCGTCGAGCAGCCGCAGCGATGTCACCAGGTTGCCCGACCAGTACAGCTCGGGGTGCGTCACCGACTCGGCGACCAGCGACTTGGCCGCGAAGTGCAGCACGCCGTCGAAGCCCCCGCCGCCCAGCACCCCGTCGGCCACCTCGGCCACGTCGCCCTCGACGAACTCACAGTCCGGGGGCACCGCGTCGCGGTGCCCGGTGGACAGGTCGTCGATCACCACCACCCGGTGACCGGCCTCGACGAGCGCCGCGGCGCACACGCTTCCCACATAACCGGCGCCGCCGGTGACGAGCAGTTTCACAGACACTCTCTCTGTTCGTGGACCCCGCAGGATCAGCTCGCGGCGCGTACCAGCACGGCGTGCGCCACCGAGGGGTCGAGTTCGGTTCCGTTGCCCACCGCGCCCCTGATGCCGACGTGGGCGCTCGGGCGGCTGGCCGCGACGTCGATCTGGCTGCCCGGCATGACCCCGGACAGCTTGAGGCGCGACATCAGGTCGGGGTCGAGCTGGACGTGCTCCGCGATCCGGCGCACCTCCACCCGGCCGCCGCCGCGGCGGGCGACCTCGTCGAGGCGGACCAGGTCGGGCTCGATCGGTGGCGCCGCCTCACCCATCCCGAGCTCGTCGAGGCCGGGGATGGGGTTGCCGTACGGGGACGTGGTCGGGTGCCCGAGCAGCTCGATCAACCGCCGCTCGACGGCCTCGCTCATCACGTGTTCCCAGCGGCACGCCTCGGCGTGCACGTACTCCCAGTCCAGGCCGATCACGTCGACCAACAGCCGCTCGGCCAGCCGGTGCTTGCGCATCACCGCCACCGCCCTGGCCCGCCCGCCGTCGGTCAGCTCGAGGTGGCGGTCACCGGACACGATCAACAGGCCGTCCCGCTCCATCCTGGAGACGGTCTGGCTCACCGTCGGACCGCTCTGGCCGAGCCGTTCGACGATCCGGGCACGCAGTGGTACCACACCCTCTTCCTCGAGCTCGAAGATGGTGCGCAGGTACATCTCGGTGGTGTCGATGAGGTCGTTCACTGCGGTCCCTCCGTCCACCGGCAATCGTATCCGGCACGTACGACTGCCAGCTCCAGCGGCCACACGGGGACGGCAGTATGTCCGTCATGCACCCATTGACCGGCACCGAGTCGCTCGCCGAACAACTGACGACGTCACGACCACCCACCGTGTTGGACGTCCGATGGTCCCTGGCCGGGCCATCAGGAGGTCAACTCTACGCGGCCGGACATCTCCCGGGTGCTGTCCAGCTGGACCTGGACACCGAGCTGGCGGGGGAGCCGGGTGGCGGTGGCCGGCATCCGCTGCCCGAGCCGGCCGCCCTGGAGCGCGCCCTGCGGCGGGCCGGGGTGCGCACCGGCCACCCGGTGGTGGTCTACGACGCGGGCGACGGCTCCATCGCGGCCCGTGCCTGGTGGCTGTTGAGGTGGGCCGGCCACCCGGCCGTGTCGGTGCTCGACGGGGGCTACGCGGCCTGGTGCGACGAGGACCGGCCGGTGGCCACGGACGAGCCGGTGCCGGAGCCCGGCGACCTCGTGGTGCGGCCCGGCGCCATGCCGGTGCTGGACGCCGCGGAGGCCGCGGAGCTGGCGGTCGCCGGGGTCCTGCTCGACGCGCGGGCACGGCCGCGCTACCTGGGCGAGACCGAGCCGATCGACCCGCGTGCCGGTCACGTCCCCGGCGCGGTGAACGCGCCCTTCGACGGGCACACCGGGCCGGACGGCCGCTGGCGCACCTCGGCCGAGCTGGCCGAGCGGTTCGCCGCCCTCGGGGTGGGGCCGCTGACCCCGGTCGGCGCGTACTGCGGCTCCGGCGTCACCGCCACCGCGGTGGTCCTCGCGCTGGAACTGGCCGGGGTGACCGCGGTGGACCGGCCGGCCGCGCTGTACGCCGGATCGTGGTCGCACTGGTGCACCGACCCGATCCGGCCGGTCGCCACCGGCCCCGACCCCCGGTAGCCGGCCGTGCGGACGGCACCGGCGCGCGCCCGGCCGTAGGCTGCGGCCATGGCGGCGGTCGTGTGGGACGAGGCGATGCTCGGCTACGACCTCGGCGGCAGCCATCCGCTGCACCCGATCCGGCTCGACCTGACGATGCGGCTGGCCAGGGAGCTGGGCGTGCTGGACGGTGTGCCGCTGATCTCGCCGACGATCGCGCCCGACAAGGAGCTCCTCAGGGTGCACACCGCCGAGTACCTGGCGGCCGTGCGCGCCGCGCCCGACCTCGGGGAGAACCTGCCGTTCGGCCTCGGCACCTCGGACAACCCGGTGTTCGACCGGATGCACGAGGCGTCGGCCCTGGTCGTCGGCGGGTCGCTGGCCGCGGCCGAACAGATCGCCTCCGGCGCGGCGACGCGGGCGGTCAACATCGCCGGTGGACTGCACCACGCGATGCCCGGCCACGCCGCCGGCTTCTGCGTCTACAACGACTGCTCGGTGGCCATCTCCTGGCTGTTGGACAACGGCTTCGACCGGATCGCCTACGTCGACATCGACGTGCACCACGGCGACGGGGTGCAGGCCGCCTTCTACTCCGACCCCAGGGTGCTGACGGTCTCCGTGCACCAGCACCCCTACACCCTCTGGCCCGGCACCGGGCAGCCCAGCGAGCTCGGCGAGGGCGACGGCCACGGCACCGCGGTCAACCTGCCGCTGCCCCGCGGCACCCGCGACCGCCAGTGGCTGCGGGCCTTCCACGCGGTCGTGCCGTCGGTCCTGCGCGCGTTCCGACCACAGTTGCTGGTCACCCAGTGCGGCGTCGACAGCCACGCGGAGGACCCGCTGGCCGACCTGTCGCTGTCGGTGGACGGCCACCGCGCCGCCTACCACGCGTTCCGCGACCTCGCCGGCGAGCTCACCGAGGGCCGCTGGCTGGCCCTCGGCGGCGGCGGGTACTCGCTGTTCCGGGTGGTGCCCCGCTCGTGGACGCACCTGCTCGCCACCGTCCTGGATCGCGACATCGACCCGCGGACCCCGGTGCCCGCCGGCTGGATCGCGCACACCGCCCCACTGGCCCGCGACCTGGCCCTGCCCACCGCGATGGGCGACGGGGTCGACGTGGCGTACGAGCCGTGGCCGGGGGGCGGTGCCGACGCCGTCGACGCCGCGATCCTCGCCACCAGGCGGGCGGCGCTGCCGCTGTTCGGCCTGGACCCCGACGACCACCGCGACTGATGGCCGCGCCGCCGGCCACCCCGGCCAGCCCCGCCCCACCGGCGCCGCCGGCGCACTGGCAGGCCGACGTCGTGCTGTCCGACGGCGGCACCGTGCACCTGCGCCCCATCACCCCCGACGACGCCGACGCCCTGCTGGCCCTGCACGGTCGACTGTCGGAACGCACCCTGTACCTGCGGTTCTTCGGCCCGTACCCGACGATGCCGGACCGCGACGTCCAGCGGTTCGTCACCGTGGACTACGACGCCAGGGTGGCGCTCATCGCGACCCTGGGCGACGACATGATCGCGGTCGGCCGGTACGAACGGCTGGCCGACGGGTCCGCCGAGGTGGCGTTCATCGTGCAGGACGACCAGCAGGGCCGCGGGGTGGGCTCGATCCTGCTCGAACACCTCGCCGCGGCGGCGCGCGAGCGCGGCATCACCCGGTTCGTCGCCGAGGTCCTCACCGAGAACGGCCAGATGGTGCGGGTGTTCCGCGACGCGGGCTACCAGGTGCGGCGCGAGTTCGACGGCGGGGTGCTGCACCTGGAGTTCGATATCGACCCCACGCAGCGCTCACTGGACGTGGCGCAGGCCCGCGAGCAGGCCGCCGAGGCACGCAGCGTGCGCAACGTCCTGCACGCCAGGTCGATCGCGGTGATCGGCGCGTCGGCCGACCCGTCCAAGATCGGCCACGCGGTGCTGCGGAACCTGCTGCGGTCCGACTTCGCCGGGCCCGTCTACCCGGTGCACCCGGACGCCCGCTCGGTCAGCGGGGTGCGGGCCTACCCGAGCGTCGCGGACATCCCGGACGCGGTCGACCTCGCCGTGGTCGCGGTGCCGGCCGCGAGCGTGGCCGTGGTCGCCGACGAGTGCCTGGCCAAGGGCGTCAAGGCGCTGCTCGTGATCACCAGCGGCTTCGGCGAGACCGGCGCCGACGGCATGAGCGCCGAGCGCGGGCTGGTCACCGAGGCGCGGGCGCACGGCATGCGGGTGATCGGGCCCAACGCGCTCGGCGTGGTGAACAACGCGCCCGACGTGCGGATGAACGCCTCGCTGGCGCCGGTGCTGCCGGGCCGGGGCCGCGTCGGCTTCTTCTGCCAGTCGGGCGCGCTGGGCATCGCGATCCTGGCCGAGGCGGCCCATCGCGGGCTCGGCCTGTCCACCTTCGTCTCGGCCGGCAACCGCGCCGACCTGTCGGGCAACGACCTGCTGCAGTACTGGCAGACCGACACCGACACGGACGTCGTGCTGCTGTACCTCGAGTCCTTCGGCAACCCGCGCAAGTTCGCCAGGCTCGCCCGCCGGCTGGCCCGCACCAAGCCGATCGTCGCGGTGAAGTCCGGCCGTCACGTCGGCACCACGTCCGGGCTCGCCGAGAACACCGTGCCGATCGACGAGGCCAGCGTCGCCGCTCTGTTCGAGCAGGCCGGGGTGATCCGGGTGGAGTCGCTCGCCCAGCTGTTCGACACCGCGCTGCTGCTGGCCAACCAGCCGCTGCCGCGCGGGCGCCGGGTCGCCGTGGTGGGCAACTCCAGCGCGCTCAACCTCCTGGTGGCCGACGCCGTGCTGGCCAACGGGCTGGAACTGGCCGGCGACCCGGTCGACGTGGGGGCCGCGGCCGCCCCGGGGGTGTTCGCCGTCGGGGTCCGTGAGACCGCGGTGAGCACGGACACCGACGCCCTGATCGCGGTGTTCGTGCCGCCGGTCGCGGTGCCGAGTACCGCGTACGCCGCGGCGCTGCGGGCCGCGGTCGACGAGATCGACAAGCCGGTGCTGTCCACCTTCCTCGCGGCCGAGGGCATCCCGGCGGAGCTGTCGGTGCCCGGCCGGGACGGGACCCCCAGCTACGGCTCGGTGCCGAGCTACCCCAGCCCGGAGCGGGCCGTGCTGGCCCTGGCCCGCGCGGTGCGCTACGCCGCGTGGCGGTCGACGCCGGTCGGCGGGTTCCCCA
>Ga0190272_10000982_pt1 | contig 13938 bp, 13 predicted proteins | sample Popmic504T_FD_133746 | JGI IMG/M metagenome (GOLD analysis project Ga0190272, IMG submission 133746) | Populus adjacent soil microbial communities from riparian zone of Shoshone River, Wyoming, USA - 504 T | ecosystem: Environmental > Terrestrial > Soil > Riparian zone | place: USA: Wyoming...
GACACCTCCTTGGAGGATCGCCGGTACAGCCAGTTGACGAGATAGACGATGATCGCAATGGCGATGATCGCCACGATCAGCCACAGGATGATGGCGCCGATCAGCTGAGCAGTCATTTACGCATACTCCACTCGCGGCGGCCCGTTCCCAGGCCCCGTAAACTTGCTGTCGTCAACCCCGCCGCCGCCCAATCAGCTTGAACTTCCGCGTCTGCTCCGTCAGGGCCACTTCGGTCGGCAGGCGCTCCATAGATGACGCACCGTAGAAGCCGTGACAGTTCTTTGTTTCCCTCATGATGAAGGCCGCATCCTCCGGGCTGGAAACCGGCCCGCCATGAACAAGCACGATGGCATCCCGGCGCACCTTCAGCGCCGCCTCGGCCCAGGCCTCCACCAGCGCCGGGCAATCTGCGAGCTTGAGCGCCGTCCCCGCTCCGATGGACCCACCGGTTGTAAGTCCAAGGTGGCAGACGATGATATCCGCCCCCGCGTTCGCCATAGCCGCGGCCTCACCCGTATTGAAGACATAGGGCGTCGTTAGCATGTTCTTGGCATGGGCCGTGGCGATCATGTCGACCTCCAGGCCGTAGGACATGCCTGTTTCTTCCAGGTTCGCGCGGAAGGTGCCGTCGATGATGCCGACGGTCGGGAAATTCTGCACGCCGGCGAAGCCAATGGCCTTGAGCTGATCGAGGAACACGTCCATCAGGCGGAACGGGTCGGTGCCGTTTACGCCGGCCAACACCGGCGTGCGCTTGACCACAGGCAGCACCTCGGCCGCCATCTCGACCACGATCTGGTTGGCATCGCCGTAGGCGAGCAGGCCCGCGAGCGAGCCGCGGCCAGCCATGCGGTAGCGCCCGGAATTGTAGATGACGATGAGGTCGATGCCGCCGGCCTCCTGGCACTTGGCGGATAGGCCCGTGCCAGCGCCGCCGCCGACAATGGGCTCGCCGCGCGCAACCATGCCGCGGAACTTCTCGAGAAGTGCAGACCGCTCGAAGCGTGCCACGGCTCAGCGTCCCCCCACCTTGCGACGCACGCGGCCATTGCCGTGGAGCGCACGGAAGGCCTCCACCAGCGCACTCGCGAACTGCGGATCGTTGATGTGATGCGGCAGGCGAACGAGCTGCCGGGACGACGTCAGCCGCACGGTCTGCTCCAGCGCTTTGAACAATGCGGCATCGGCTGCCGGATCATGGAAGGGCTGTCCGGGCGCATCAAGCGTCGAAACACCGCCCTCGGGCAGCAGGAAGCGCACCGGCGCCTCCATGAGGTTCAGGCGCTCGCCGATCCAACGGCCCATGCGCTCGTTCTCTTCCCCCGTGGTGCGCATCAATGTCACGTTCGGGTTGTGCTGATAGAACGTGCGGAACTTGTAGCGCTCCGGCACGGTCTCGGGCGCGCCGAAGTTGACCATGTCGAGCGCGCCGACCGACCCGATATAGGGCATGCGCGTTCGGATGATCGCCCCGAACCGGTCTTCTGTCGCGGGCAACACGCCGCCCATCATCATGTCGCAAATCTCGGTAGTCGAGACGTCGATGACGCCGGAGAGCAGGCGAGACTCGACCAGCTTCTCCATCGCCTGCCCACCGATGCCGGTGGCGTGGAACACGAGGCAGTCGTACTCGCCCTTCAATTGCGCCGTGACCTGCTGCACGCAGGGCGTCGTCACGCCAAACATGGTGAGGCCGATGGCGGGCAGGCTTTCCGCCGCTCCGCGTTGGACCGCTTCGCGCGCTGCAGCCAGCCGCTGCTTGACCATGCCGGCCATGGCCTGCGCGCCGTTCGCCAGCACCTGGCGCGAAATCGAATTGAGGCCCTGCACGTCGGTGACCGAGTGCAGCATCATGATATCCGAGGGGCCGACGTAACCTTGCACGTTGCCCGAGGCGACTGTGGAAATGAGAACCTTCGGCACACCGATCGGGAGCGCGCGCATCGCCGGTGCCGCGAGCGAGGAACCGCCTGAGCCGCCCGCCGAGATGATCCCGGCCACGCCCTGCTGCCGCCTGATCCAAGCCTCGAAGGCCTGCGCCATGGCGGCGACGGACTTGCCGCGATCGCCGGTGAAAATGCCGGTCGACCCGCGCGGATGATTGAGGGCGATCTCAATGGGCGGCACGTCCGCCCCGGACGGCTTGCCGCTGGTCGACAGGTCGACTAGGCGCACGCGCAGGCCTTGAGCCTTGATGATGTCGCGCATGAAACGCAGTTCGTCGCCCTTGGTGTCGAGCGTGCCCGCGACGATGACGTAGGGATCCCCCCCAACATTGGGAGACGCAGCGGACGTGCGCGGGGCCGCGTCGGAAGCACGGGCGGAAGCCGCAGAGCTGGTGCGGGCCTGCGCCTCGATCTGCGCGACTGGAACCGGCTGCGACCACCGCGTTGGCGGCTTCGGGTTCGACATATAGATGCGGATGGGGCCGTGTGCCCCGGCTGCAGCGGCAGCATCAGCAGATGTGCTCGTCGAAGAACCGGAACCGCCCTGACTAATATCCTCATGCCCGTGCCGGCCAACGCCGAGTAGCCGCTCCTGCAAGTCGCGGTCGGCCGCCAGTTCGCGCGAGGCGATCAAGCGGTTGATGCGGCCGTTGACCATGATCGCCACAGTATCGGCCACCGCGGTGGCGACGCCGATGTTCTGCTCGATGACGAGGATGGCGATCTCGCCCTCCTCTGCCAGCCGAACGAGCATGTCGTTCACCTGCGCCACGATCACCGGCGCGAGGCCCTCGGTCGGCTCATCCATCACAAGGAGGCGCGGGTTGAGCAGGAGAGCGCGCGCGATCGCCACCATCTGCTGCTCCCCACCGGAGAGCTGCGCGCCCGTGTTGGACTTGCGCTCGGCGAGGCGCGGGAAAGTTTGATAGATGCGATCAATGGTCCAGGCGCCGCGGCGCTCGGCGGCAACAAGGCGCAAATGCTCGTCTACCGTAAGCGTGCGCCACAGGCGGCGGCCCTGCGGCACGTAGCCGACGCCAAGCCGCGCGATGTCGGCCGGCGCCCGGCCCACCAGTTCATCGCCGGCGAGGCGGATGGAGCCGCTGGAAGCGTGCACCAGCCCCATGATGGTCTTGCACAGCGTGGTCTTGCCCATGCCGTTGCGTCCGACCACCGACAGCGCACCTTGCCGCAGCGTGAGGTCCACGCCCTGCAGGGCATGCGAGCGACCATAGAAGACGTTGAGGCCGCGGATCTCCAGCGCCGGCGTGCCGCTGGAACGGGGCGCGAAGCGGTCAGCCATGGCCACCCCCGAGGTAGAGCTGCTGCACCTCCTCGTCGTCCTCGATCTCCTGCGGCGGCCCTTCCTTGAAGATCCGGCCGTTATGCATCATCGTCACGCTTTCCACCACGCGCAGCGCGACGTCCATGTCGTGCTCGATGATAATGAAACCGATGTGCGAGGGCAGCGAGGTGAGAATCTCGATCAGCTGCCCGCGCTCCGACGGCGACAGACCAGCCGCGGGCTCGTCAAACAGGATGAAGCGCGGCGCTCCGGCAAGCGCGAGCGCAATCTCGAGCTGCCGCTGCTGGCCGTGGCTGAGTTCGCCGACCAGCTGATCCCTTACACCTGTGAGGTGCACGGCCTCGACCAGGCTTTCGGCGGACTGCAGCAGCACGTCGCCGCGCCGCGGCCGTATGAACGAGAAGCGTCCGCGCGAAACGCCGCGGCAGGCGAGGTAGACGTTGTCGAGCACGGACAGGCCGGCGAACAGCGCGGAGATCTGATAGGTGCGCCGCAAACCCCGCCGGATGCGCTCGTGCGGCGGAAAGTTCGTCACGTCTTCGCCGAAGAAGCGGATGGTGCCCGACGTCGGCGGAAAGTCGCCCGTAACGCAATTGAACAGGGTGGTCTTGCCGGCACCATTGGAGCCGAGAACGGCGCGGCGCTCGCCCGGGCGCACGTTGAGCGTCACGTCCGTGAGCGCGGCAAGGGCGCCGAACATCCGTGTGACGCCGCGCAGCTCCAGGGCATTGGAGCCCGTCGCAGTCAACCGTTCGGCGACGGAGGGGTTCATAGGGCCGCCTCCCCACCCGGCCGCAGATCGCGGCTGCTGCGCTCCGCGCGCGACCTGTAGCGCTCCCAAAGGCCGAGTACGCCGTCGGGTGAAAAGAACACGACAGCCAGAAAACCCAACCCTACGACGAGCTTGAACCGCTCTCCCGACATCCCAAGCGCGTGGAGAATATCGGACGAGAACACGCTGAGTATCGTGTAGATGAGCGCGCCGATGAATGGGCCGATCGGGCGTCTGAGACCACCGACCACGGCAATTACCAAGATGTCGATGACCTGCGGAATGCCCGCCGTTCCGGGCACGACCTGCGCGTTCTGCCAGACGATCAGGATGCCGCCGACCGCCGCGATCACGCTCGCGAATGAGTAGGCCAAAATGCGATGGGCGTTGACCGAAAAACCGAGCGCACTCATGCGCCGCGGGTTGTCGCGCACGCCTTGCAGTGCCAGCCCGAACGGCGTGCGCGCCATCCACACGACCGCCCCATAGGATAGCGTCGCGCACCCGAGCGTCAGATAGTAGAACGGCACCGCCTGGCGCCAGTCGATGCCGAACAGGGCTGGCGGGAGAACGTTGTTGAACCCGGTGTAGCCGTTGAAGATCGAGTAGTTCTGGCGGGTGAAGTAGAAGAACGCAGCAGCGATCGCCAGCGTGATCATGATCGTGTAGATGCCCTCGGTGCGAACCGCCAGCGCACCGACCAGGGTTCCGAACAACGTCGCGATCAGGATCGCGAGCGGGATATGCAGCCACCACGGCCAGCCCAGGCTGATTTGCGGGATACCGCTCGTTCCGAGGATCGCCACCACGTAGCCGGCAAGCGCTCCCACGCTCATCTGGATCAGGCTCACCATCCCGCCATAGCCGGCCAGCACCATCAGGGACAGGGCGATCATCCCGAGGATGAAGCTCCAGCCGAAGATCTGGAACAGCACGAAGTTGTTGGCCAACGCCGGCATTATCAACAGCAACAGACCGATCACCCAGACCGGCGTCGGGATCGCCTCCAGCACCGTCAGTCTTTCCGGTTCGGTTGCGGGCAGGACGTGTGCCATGTCAGTGCCGCGCCCCGAGCAGGCCCTGCGGACGGAACGCGAGGACGGCGGCCATGATCAGGAATGTGAAAACCACAGAATACGTGGGCGCGTAGACAAGGCCAATCTGCTCGGCAAGGCCGACGATGACGGCGCCGAGCGCGGCCCCCGGGATGGAGCCCATTCCACCCACGATGACGACCACGAGCGAGGCGAGCAGGAACCGGGTGTCCTCGCCCGGCGATAGCGACTGGAAAGTGCCACCGACAATGCCGGCCATGCCGGCCATGCCGGCGCCGAAAGCGAACACCGCCAGGAACACATACTGGATGCGCACGCCCGACGCGGCGAGGATCTCGCGATCGTCGACGCCGGCCCTTATCAGCATGCCCAACCGCGAGCGGTTGAGCACGAGCCACATGGCCAAGCCGATCACGATCGCAGCGAACAAGATCGCGATTCGCACCCGCGGATAGGTCAGGTAGACCGGGTCGCCGTTGGATTGGATCGAGCTGATAAGCGGAAGAGTTGCTGGCCCGGTCAGCCAGTCCGGCGAGAGCACCTGGTAGCTCTGGCCGCCCCAGTACCACAGCATCAAGTCGGCCAGCACGATCGATATGCCGATCGTGACCATAGTCTGGCGCAATTCCTCCCCCTCCATGCGGCGAAACACCTGATGCTGAAGCAGCAGTCCGAGCGCGCCGACCAAAATGAAGACGACAGGAAAAGCGAGGAGCCAGTAGCCGGTGGACTCAGCCACGCCGAAGCCGATGTAGCCGCCCAAGAGATAGAGCGAGCCATGGGCGAGGTTGACGTTGCGCATCAGGCCGAACACCAGCGTGAAGCCCGATGCGACGAGGAAGTACAGCGCACCGAGCGTAACGCCGGAGAGTATCGCGTTGAGGAATATCCGCTTGCGGCCCATGGCCTGCTCGAGGCCGGGCGGCCACGGCGCAATGATCAGCCAAGCTAGGCCGACGACCACCACGAGGATGACGAGGGCCCAGATCGGATGGCGCGTGCTGAAGTTTTGTAAGTTGCCCATGCCGCCAGCAGTCGCCACATCCTCGTTCTTTGAGAATAGCCGTTCGGGCCGTCCCGCGCGTACCCGAGAGTCTAATGATTTCACCTATTTGCGCACGGTGGAAGCGAACTTATGGTTCACTGGGATAGGCGATTTGCGCACTGCGCCGGTAGGCACTGGGCGGCACCACACCGTTGGCGATGAAGAAGCGCGAAAAGCTCGCCTGGCTGGAAAAGCCCAGATCGAGCCCGATCGCCGCCACCGCCTCGTTGGTCCCGGTCAACCGCTCGATGGCGCGCTCCATCCGCAGCGAGTTCAGATAGATGTTCGGCGTGACGCCAACCTGCTGGCGGAACAGCTTGTAAAAGTGAGGGCGGGACAAGCCTGCCTCGCGCGCGACGCTGTCGAGTTCGACCGGCGCGCACACCCGTGTTTCCAAGACCTGGATCGCTTTGCGCAGACGGAAATCTTGAACACTCGCGAACCGCCCGGCCGCTTCGTTCCGGTGCCAGGACTGCTCGAGGCAGTACTCTGTGAGGCTCAGCAGGCAGTCGTTGATCGAAGGATCCTCCTGGCCGCGGTCTAGCATCGAGCTCACGTCGATGAGCCGTGAGTCCGACACCTCGATAGCCGCGCGCCCGAAGCGCAACGCAAACGCCCGGCTGCCGCTCGCTTTCCAGAACCAGCTCGGCCGGATGTAGAGCACGAGCACCAGCGTCTGCCCGCCCAGAACGGGCTGACTGTAGTAGTGCGCCTGCCATGGGTTCACGGCAACCGCGCGCCCCGGAGCTAGCGGGATGGCGCATCCATCGACATAGACTTCGCTCGGGGCGCCCTGAACATGGAACAGCAGGTGGCCCTCGCGGTGCGCATGCGGCACCATGCTGCGATCCATGGCGTAGAGGCAGGCGCGCCCGAACGTGCCGTGGAGCACGGCCACAGCTTCACTCATTGTCCTCCCGTCGGCAGTCGTTTGATGGCTGTTTGGCCACGACTATATTGGATTGCCCTAGTGGAGCAAGAGACCGCGGTTGCGGTGCGAAATATGTGCTTAATGCATGTCTGCGGCGGCTTTTCGCCGAGCCGGACGTGCTCGTCCTGGGCAAGGGAGCCAGGGCCATCCCCGCCCAAAAAAGTAGACTGACGGATATCGTCGCGGTTGGCTGTTTCGCGGCACTGTGATGTAGTCGCGCCGTGTGAGCGATTTCGGTTAAGGTGTTAAGCCTTCGCGCCAGATCAACTGGTGGGCGGCGGTGGTAGTCGAACGGTTAGGGAAAAATCATCCTTGGGAGGATACGGTATGAAGCGACTGATCGGGCCGGCTGCTGCCTTGGCATTGATGCTGCCGGGCGCAGCGACAGCGCAGGAAACGATTAAGGTCGGCATCCTCGTTGCAACGGAGGGTGCCTTTGCGGCCGGCGGCGCGGACGGCATCCGCAACGTCGAGCTGGCTCTCAAGCAGGTCGGCAACATGGCCGGCGGCAAGAAGATCGAGACGGTGGTTGCCAACACCGACACGACGCCTGCCACGGCGACGCGCATGGCGCGCAAGCTCATCGAGCAGGACAAGGTCGATATCATAATCGGTCCGCTGTCGGGCTCGGAGGGCATCGCGATGCGCGACTACTCCAAGACCATCCCGGACAAGACCGTGATCAACGGCATCTCCGGCGCCTTGGAGACGACCTGGGTCGACCCGTCGCCGAACTTCTTCCGCTTCAATCTTGACGGCTCGCAGTGGGGCACCGGACTGGGCAAATATGTCGTCGAGAAGAAGGGTTGGAAGCGCGTCGCGAGCGTGTCGGCCGACTATTCGTTCGGCTACACCAACTTTCTCGGTTTTGCGGTCGACTTCTGCAAGGCCGGCGGCGAACTGGTGGAGCGTCTGTGGGTTCCGCTTGGCTCGGGAGACTACGCGGGCGTGATCGCTAAGCTGCCCGACAACGTCGACGCCATCTACCTCGGCGTGGGTGGAACGGATGCGATCAACTTCCTCAACCAGTATCAGCAAGCCGGCGGCAAGGCGAAGCTGATCGGCGGCTCCATCATGGCTGACCCGACGGTGCTGAGCTCAAAGGGCAAGGCCAAGGACGCCCTCGTTGGCACCCCGACTTCGGGTTGGATCGCCAACGATAATCCGGCGCCGGAGTGGAAAGCCTATGTCAAGGCCTATGTGGACGGGTTTCCAGCCGACAAGAGGCTTCCCTCGCCGTCACTGTTCGGCGTCGGCTACTACGTGAACACGCTGGCCATGATCGCAGGGTTGAACGAGGTCAAGGGCGACCTCAGCGGCGGCCAGAAGAAGTTCCACGCCGCGTTGTCGAAGCTGAAGCTGCAGACCCCGCTGGGCGTGATCTCGCTCAACGAGAACCGTCAGGCTTCGGGTTCGGTGTTCGTCACCGAGGTCAGCGCCAACCCCGACGGCACGCTATCGAACAAGATGGTGGCGCGCGTCGATAATGTCACCCAAACGCTCGGCATGACGCCGGAAGCCTTCCGCGCGATGGGCCTGCCGTCGCGCACGACGCCGGATTGCAAGGCACTCGGCGGCAAGTAACCCGACACGCACTCGACCGGTGCTTCAGACAAGCGCCGGTCCACCGCCCAGATCCGACACAAAGCCCGGGGGCTTGAACCAGTGGTTTAAGCCCCCGGGCTTAGTTTTGTTTGCCACGCCGGCGCCAAGCCGGTGAGGGGCAGGGCTACCCGTGTGCGATGTGTTCATGCGCATCGCCCAGGTGTCGGCGCGCGAAGCGAACCTCATCTCTCGCGAATTTCAGGCCGGCACACCCTTGCGCCAGGTGGCGGGCGGCACGCCGAAACTGCGTTTGAATGCACGGTTGAAGGCGGTTTCCGACTCGTAGCCCACCTGCTCCGCGATCCGCGCCAAGGACAGGTCACTGTTGCGAAGATGGTTCGCCGCGACCTGGATGCGCCAGCGCGCCAGATAGCGCATGGGAGGTTCCCCGATCAGGCGCGTGAAGCGGTCCGCAAGCGCCGAACGCGAGAGGCCCACTTCGCGGCCCAAGTCGTCGACTGTCCATTCCTGGGCAATGCGGGCGTGCATCAAGGCCAGCGCACGCGACACGAAAGGATCTTTCAGACCCGCCAGCCACCCGGTCTGCTCTTCGGGCAGGCTTTCGACGTACCGGCGCAGGGCCTCGACGAACAGCACCTCCGAGAGCTTCGCGAGCACCGTCTCCGAGCCTGCCCGCCGCGACGTCAGCTCCTGAGCAGCGAACTCCAGCGAGCTTCTCATCCAAGCGGCCGCAGCCCCGTCCCGAGTGTCGAAATGCAGTATGGGCGGCAATGCTTGCGCCAGCGGGTTTCCTTCCAGGCGATCGGAACCGAGGAATCCACACACGATTTTCGTCCGTTCCCCGCCGCCGCCATGCCGGATAACCAACAGCCCTTCCGGCGATGCGTGCACCACCTGCTTGGAGGGCACGGCCGGCAAACCGAGGTCGCTTCCCAGGATGTGTCCATCGTTATGCGGGAAGATCACAACCTGGCCGGCTTCGATATCGACCGGCTCCCCTCCCGGGATCTGTGCCCTCAATCGCCCTTCGACAACGTAGTGATAGAGAACAAGATGCGTCGCGCCTTCGAGCATCGAGCCGCAGTCCTCCGGCGACACCTGCGAGTAGATGCACCAGGGTGAGGTGAACTCGGCGTGCAGAAAAACGCCTCCCTTGAGGCGGACGACACGCAGAACATCTGAGAGTGCATCCATAGTCAGGTTCTCAGTCCGGGCGAATATTGTCGTCTGTTTCGAGGAAGGACGTGCCCACGCCACACGGCTCATCCTTGCCGACGACGCGGTGCCGATGGACGATGGGATAGACCAGTAGGTCGAACACCCGCGGCTCTACTGCGCCGAGCGCATCTCCCCGCGCGAACTCGCGCCGGTCCGGGTCGAGTGTGAATTCCCCAAACCGCAGCAAATTTCTTCTCCTGGGCTATCGGCGCGACTTACCGATCGGCAGACCCGAATTCAAGGCAATCTCAAGGACAAATCAAGCCCAGGTCAAAGCTTTGGCTCCTCGTCGGCGTCATATTCCCATCGTTCGGCGTCTCTGATCCCAGGACGCGCCCGGCAAGCCAATGACGGTGTCCCGGACAAAACAGCCGGGGCCACGGACATTAGCGAAACCGCGGTCCGCGGCTACATCAGTCGCAGACCCGATGAACGGTCGGGAGTGCCGCAAAAGAACGGCTCTCCGCACAAACAAGTGAGCAGTTCGACTGAAGGAGATGATCATGAGCACAATAATCAACGCAACCCCTCTTGCGCAGAGGGATACCGCCCAGAGGCTATCAAGCCGGCTGGCGGCGACGCTCAAGGCATGGTGGATCGCCTATCTGAACTGGCGCATGCACGAACTCGCGGCCGCGCAGCTCAGAAGCATGAGCGACCGTGAGTTGAAGGATATCGGTCTGCATCGCACCCAGATCGACGCTGCGCTCCGCGGCGACGTCATGCATGACCGCTCGCTCAGCCGCTACTACTGAGCAAGCCATCGCAGCATTCACCAGGCACGACACCAATGAACGTCAATTTCGTCTACCCCCCGCGGCCGGCGCGCCGCGGGCGGGTCATAGCCCTGCACTGCTCGGGGAGCGGCGCTGGCCAATGGCGCTACCTCTCGGAAGCTTTTGGCGGACGCTACCAGTTGTTCGCTCCCGAGCACTACGGCTGCGAAAGCGCCGGAGCCTGGAGCGGGGACCATGCGTTTACGCTGGCGGACGAGGCCACCCGCACGATCGGTCTGATCGACCGGATCGACGGGAAAGTGCACCTCGTTGGACATTCCTACGGCGGCGGTGTCGCGTTGCACGTCGCCCTTGCGCGGCGTGAGCGAATTGCCAGCCTGACCCTTTACGAGCCGAGCGCGTTTCACCTCCTGCGCCAGCTTGACGAGGCCGGGGATGCGTTCTCTGAGATCAATGGAATCGCCCGCCGCATCGGCCACGGCGTAGTTATCGGGGACTATCGCGGCGCCATCGTCGCGTTCGTGGACTACTGGAACGGGGCCGGAGCGTTCGCAGCGTTGCGGCCGTCCCTGCAGGATGCGCTGGTCCGCTGGGCCCCGAAGGCTCCGCTAGATTTCCGCGCGCTGATCGATGAGCCGACGCCCGCGAGCGCATATGCGAGCCTCGAGCTGCCAACGCTCATCATGCGTGGTGAGCATGCACCCCTCCCTACGCGGGTGATCGCCGAACGGCTCTCGGAACTGCTCCCCGCGAGCAGGATCGTAATGGTTGAAGGGGCGGGACACATGGGGCCGATGACGCATGCGCCCGAGGTGTCTGCCCTGATCGTGAGGCACGTCGAGTCTGTGGACGAGACATCCGAGAGAACCACCGCTCGCCGACAGATCGAATCGTCCGCATTGCCGATGGCGGAGGCGACCTCATGATCTATTCAATTCCGCGCTACCCAGTGCACCTGATCGACGTCGTGCGTGTGGCCAACGGCCGTCGCGTCACGGTCCGGCCAACGCTCCCCCAGGATGCTGAGCTGCAGCAGCAGTTCTTCCGCTCCCTGTCTGCGGAAGGGCGCTACTACCGATTCATGACGCGGCTCCCCGAGCTCCCCACATCACTGGTTCAACGTTTCTCGGCCGTCGACTACCAGAGCCATGTCGCCTTGCTGGCGGAGGTCTTTGAAGACGACCGGCAGACGATGGTGGGAGAGGCCCGCTACGTCATCAGCGAAACCGATCCGCTGTCGTGCGAGTTCGCCGTCTCCGTAGCCGATGCGTGGCAGGAACTGGGCATCGCGCGTGCGATGCTCGCTCGACTGGAGCGCGAGGCCGCAGCGGCAGGCCTGCATCGCATCGTGGCCGACACCTTGCTCACCAACCGCGCAATGATCGGCCTTGCCAGGCGCGCCGGCTACTCCGTCACGACGAACAGGCACGACGCCACCCTCGCCCACCTCGAGAAGCAGCTTCTACCGGCGCTTTCCAACCAAGGCGCCAAGCCCATCGCCGCCTAGTCTCTATCTACCAAACCGCCAACGTGGAGATTGAAAATGACTGTACAGAGCAGGAATCCCGAGACACTCGCCCTTCATGCCGGGCCGCGCAGTGACCCAGCCACTGGTGCTGTGGCGACGCCGATCTACCAGACGACGTCCTTCCAGTTCCGCGACTCCGAGCATGCAGCCAATCTCTTCGCGCTCAAGGACTTCGGCAACATCTACTCGCGGATCATGAACCCCACGAACGACGCACTCGAACAGAGAATGGCGGCGCTGGAAGGTGGCGTTGCAGCATTGGCCGTCAGTTCAGGCCAGGCGGCCTCCATGCTCGCGATCCAAAATCTCTGCCGGCACGGCGACAATGTGGTGAGCTCTACCGACCTCTATGGTGGCACGTGGAACCTGTTCGCCAACACACTGCCCTCGATGGGAATCGAAGTTCGCTTCGTCGATCCGAGCGACCCCGAGAGTTTCCGGCACGCGACGGACGCTCGCACACGGGCCTACTACGCGGAAACGCTGCCGAATCCGAAGCTCACCGTCTTTCCGATCGGGGAGGTAGCGGCCATCGGGCGCGAGCTTGGTGTTCCCCTCATCATGGACAACACCGCTGCGCCGCTGATCTGCAGGCCGTTCGATCATGGTGCTGCGGTAGTGGTGCATTCCTCCACCAAGTACATCGGCGGGCACGGCACCTCGATCGGCGGCATCATTATCGATGGAGGGAACTTCGACTGGGCGGCGCATCGCGAGCGTTTCCCCGTGCTCAACGAGCCCGACCCGAGCTACCACGGCGCGATCTGGACCGAGGCCGTCAAGCCGATGGGCCCCATCGCCTACATCATTCGCGCTCGCGTCGTCCTGCTGCGGGACCTCGGCATGTGCATGAGCCCCTTCAATGCCTTCCAGTTCATTCAGGGGCTGGAGACGTTGCCTCTCAGGATGCGCGAACATTGCCGCAACGCGGCCGAGGTCGCGTTGTACCTTCAGCGGCATCCCGACGTGACTCGCGTGATCTATGCCGGCATGCACGAAGACCCCGAGCAGCGCCGCCGGTCAAATGCGTACCTGCGGGGAGGTCAAGGGGGACTGGTGGGCTTCGAACTGCGACAGGGTCGCGAAGCGGGTGCACGCTTCATCGACGCGTTGCAGCTCTTCTATCACGTCGCCAACATCGGAGATGCACGGTCGCTCGCCATCCACCCGGCGACGACGACGCACTCGCAGCTTAGTGCCGCCGACCAGCTTGCGAGCGGCGTGACACCCGGCTATGTGCGGCTCTCCGTCGGCATCGAGCACATCGACGACATTGTCGCAGATCTGGATCAGGCTCTGGCGGCAGCCGCACGCCCGTTGTCGAAGGCGGCCGCCTGACGCGACAATCAAATCATCTGCGCGAGCGGACATGGCATCGCTCGCGCAGAGCACTCACTGCAATAGCGCGGTCGGCTGTCGCCAAAAGGGGGGCGACAAGCTACATGAGCGGAAGCGAACAGCTACAGAACCGCCGCCATCTTGACCCGCGTCAGCGGACATCCAGGCACCCGATCATTCCAGATGATTTTGTAGTTTGGGAGCGCTAGTTTTGCGAAGGTAGGCTAGGGGCGTCGGCACGCTGCGCCAACGGTCGTTACCGTCTCCGTATATCTGCCGTCCACGGGATGAGCGCATGAGCACCGCAACGCCTGACGAGAACCGACTGGCCGCCGTGATCGTCGGCGCGGGCTTCGCCGGCCTGTACATGCTGCACCGCCTGCGCGGGCTGGGGTTCAAATCCTTGGTGCTCGAAGCGGGCGAGGGCGTCGGCGGCACCTGGTACTGGAATCGCTATCCCGGTGCGCGCTGCGACGTGGAGAGCATGCAGTACTCC
>Ga0190272_10000983_pt1 | contig 13931 bp, 12 predicted proteins | sample Popmic504T_FD_133746 | JGI IMG/M metagenome (GOLD analysis project Ga0190272, IMG submission 133746) | Populus adjacent soil microbial communities from riparian zone of Shoshone River, Wyoming, USA - 504 T | ecosystem: Environmental > Terrestrial > Soil > Riparian zone | place: USA: Wyoming...
GCGAGATCGCCGAGCACGGCCGCGCCGACTCGGTCTTCCTGCAGCGCGACCTCGAGCAGCGCGAGGAGATGGCGCGACTATGAGCGAGCCCGCCCCCGCTCCCGGGCGCCTCGGCAGCATCCTGCTGCTCTTCCGGGCGGTCTGGAAGCTGCTCCGCGGCCAGGACCAGCGGGGCCGCAAGGTGCGCTGGATGATCGGCCTGCTGCGGCCCTACCGCGGCCGGGTGGCGCTGATGTTCGTGGCGCTGCTGTTCGCCACCGCCGCCGGCCTCGCTCCCCCCTACCTGGCCGGCCGCGCGATCGACGCCGGCATCCTGACCGACGACGTCGCCGCCCTCGACGCCATCGTCGCCGCCTTCGTCGCCGTCGCGGTCGTCTACGCGGTCGCCACCTTCGTCCAGACCTACCTGGTCGGCTGGGTCGGGACCAGGGCGCTGCAGGACCTGCGCGAGCGGATTTTCACCCACATCCAGGCGATGTCGATCGGGTTCTTCACCCGGCGCAGCCCGGGCGTGCTGATCTCACGCATGACCAACGACATCGAGGCGCTCAACCAGCTCGTCACGAGCGGCGTGGTGACGATGTTTTCGAGCGTCCTGACCCTGGTCGGGGTGGTCGTGATCATGCTCCTGCTCGACGTCCAGCTGGCGCTGATCACCTTCCTCACCTTCCCGCTGCTGGCGATCGCCAGCGTCGTCTTCCGGATCGTCTCCCACGGCGCCTACCGCGAGACCCGCGAGCGGATCGCGGCGATCACCGGCTACCTGCAGGAGACGCTGAGCGGGGTGCGAGTGGTGCGCAGCTTCAGCCAGGAGCCGCGCCACATGGAGGCGATGACCGAGCTCAACGAGGCCAACCGCGACGCCAACATGCGGACCGTCTACCTCAACGCCTCCTACTTCCCGGCGGTCGAAATGATGGCCGCCGTCGGCACCGCGGTGATCCTCCTCTACGGTGGCTCGCAGGCGATCGACCAGCAGATCCAGGTCGGCGTGATCGTCGCCTTCGTCGGCTACCTGGCGACCTTCTTCGACCCGATCCAGCAGCTCTCCCAGCTCTACACCACCTACCAGCAGGGGATGGCGGCGCTCGACAAGATCTTCGACCTGCTCGATACCGAGCCGGACATGGTCGACGCCCCCGGCGCGATCGATCCGGGCGAGCTGCGCGGCGAGATCCAACTGGAGGGCGTCTGGTTCTCCTACGCCGAGGATGCCACCGCGCTCGAAGAGGCCGGCGAGCCGGTCCCCTGGGCGCTGGCCGAGACCGACCTGCACGTACCGCCGGGGCAGACCCTGGCCCTGGTCGGCGCCACCGGCGCCGGCAAGTCGACCTTCGCCAAGCTGGTCGCCCGCTTCTACGACCCCCAGCGCGGCAGGGTCCTGGTCGACGGCCACGACCTGACCGGGGTGCGCCAGCAGGCGCTGCGGCGCCAGCTCGGGATCGTTCCCCAGGAGGGCTTCCTATTCTCCGGCACGGTCCACGAGAACGTCGCCTTCGGCCGGCCCGAGGCGAGCCCCGAGGAGATCGAGGCGGCGATCGCCGCGGTCGGGGCCACCGAGTTCGTCGCCGCCCTGCCCCAGGGGATCGAGACCGAGGTCGGCGAGCGCGGGGTCCAGCTCTCCGCCGGGCAGCGCCAACTGGTCGCCTTCGCCCGCGCCCTGCTGGCGAACCCGCGGATCCTGATCCTCGACGAGGCCACCTCCAACGTCGACGTCCGCACCGAGCGCACGATCGAGCGCGGCCTAGAGCGGTTGCTCGCCGGGCGCACCGCGATCGTGATCGCACACCGGCTCTCGACCATCCGTAGGGCAGGAAAGATCGTGGTCCTCGATGGGGGTCGGATTGCCGAGCAGGGAACGCACGAAGAGTTGATCGCGGCGGGGGGACGGTATGCCGGGTTGTACGGAGCGTGGGAGGAGTCTTCGGCTGCGTAGGGGCGGTTCGGTTGGTCTCCAGTCGAATTTCGTTCGCCGCCTTCGGCGGCTCCGGATGTTGGAGCGCGGCTTCGCCGCGCAGAAGACAGATTGCATATCGCGGGCTTCGCCCACATTCGACTGGAGACCAACCGAACCGCCCCCACCCACACGGACAGCCCTACGACCGAACAGCAACAACTGGCCAGAGCCCGAGCCAAGACCAAGGTCACAAGGTGCTCAAGGCTGCGGGGTGAAACGGAACCCGCCGCACCGCTCTGCGGGTAGCTGGAACAGCCAGTTGTGCTGAGCGGGAGCGGTGCTGCCGGCTAGCTGCAAGCTGGAGGCTTCGGGTCGTCGAGATACAGGAGGTCTGTCGGAAGGGGTGCCGACCCCCTCTCCGGGAATGTCGCGAAGCGGCGACATGCAATCTGTCTATTGCGCGGCCGCAGGCCGCGCTCCCCATTGCACCGCGCCGCAGGCGCGGTGCTCAATTCCCGGAGAGGGGGTCGGCACCCCTTCCCCCGGAACCCCTCGCTAGCCCGGCCCGATCCCCCCGCTGCCGCCGCCGGATTCGGTTCCGCCACCTTCTTCAGGCGCAACCGCCCCACCCCCAGCACCACCGGTTTCCGGAGTCACTTCTTCTTCCACTTCAGGCGCCGCTTCTTCCGGCGCCGCTTCTTCTTCAATTTCTTCGGGCGCCACTTCTTCTTCGCCCGGCACCGATTCTTCGCTGTTACCCGCGGCAACCGGCGCGCTCGGGCCTTCACTGCAGCTCTCGAACCCGTAGGCGGAGGCGGTGGAGCGGAATTCTTCGAGCAGCGGGGTGGCCTCGGTCGCGGCTTCGCCGAGCGCGCCGGTATCCCCGCGTTCGGCCGCCAGCTTGATTTCCCCCTCGATCTGGGAGAGGGCCTCGGCGGCGGTGATGAACTCGGGGTAGCCACCGGCGGTGTCTTCGGGCTCACCCAGGTCCTGGAGGCTGTCGACCATGCCGACGTAGAGGTCGGCGGTCTGGATCGTCTGCTCGGGGATTTCGGCTTCGGAGGCCGCCACGCCGCCGATCGCGGCGTTGACCTCGGCGCAGATCGCGTCGCCCTGCTGGAGCAGCTCTTCCTTGCTGAGCGGCGCCGGCGCTTCCGTGGTCGTCACCGGCGCGGTGGTCGAGTCGTCGTCGCCACCGCCGCCGCAGCCGGCGATCGCCAGGGCGGCCAGGGGCAGGGCAAGGATGAGGTGCTTGCGGGATCTCATTGCGAGGGGCGACGCTAGCAAAGCGATTCGACGGCTTTGCAGGGGCTTCAGAGCTGCGGCCCAGGGACTCGAACCCCGACTGCCTCTTCCAGAGAGAGGTGTGCTGCCATTACACCAGGCCGCAAAGTAGACAACGCCAGGATATCCGACTCGTGCTCAGACAATGGTCGACAGGTCGCTGCCGGTATCGGCGATCCGGTCCAGGGCGCTGGAGATGTCGACGCGGTTGGCGAGCAGGCGCCGCGCCTCGGCCAGGTCTTCGGAGCGCTCGACGCTGAGCGCGCCCGCCACCCTGCCGTCCTTCAGGTACCAGACCGAGAACTCGCCGCCCTCGCGATCGCCGCGCCAGACCTCCTCGTCCCACTCGGCGGCGGGGCCGACGTACTCGAGGCTGGCCCAGTCGGCGAGGTCGCTGAAGAAGTAGGGGACGACGTCGTAGTCGCTCTCGTCGCCGAGCATGCCGCGGGCGGCGTGCATCCCCTGCTGCATCGCCACGTCCCAGTGCTCGACGTGGATGCGGCGGCCGTGGACGACGCTCTCATACGAGCAGCAGTCGCCGGCCGCGTAGATGCCGGCGGCCGAGGTGCGCAGCTTCGAGTCGCAGACGATGCCGCCGTCGCCGACCTCGATCCCGGACCGCTGGGCGAGCATCGCGTCGGGCCGCACGCCGGCGCCGACCACGACCGTGTCGCACTCGACGCTGAGGCCGCTCTTGGTCACCACCGCCCTGACCCGGCCGTCGCCCTCGAAGGCCTCCAACTCCTCGCCGCCGTGGATCTTCACGCCGCGCTCTTCCAGTTGCCCCTGGAACCAGCGGCCGGCTCGCTCGCCAAAGGTTCGCGAGAGCGCCACCTCCTCGATCATCACCAGCGTGCACTCGGTCCCCCGCGCGACCAGCGAGGCGGCGACCTCGGTGGCGATGTAGCTGCCGCCGATCAGGACGACGTGCCCGGCCTCGGCGGCGTCGGCACGGATCGCGTCCGAGTTGCCGAAGGCGCGCAGGTAGTGAATGCCCTCGTTCTCGGCCCCGTCGACTCGGAGGATGTTGACCATCGCCCCGGTGGCGATCAGGGCCTTGCCGAAGCCGACCTCCTCCCCACCCTGCAGCTTCACCGTCCGCGCCTCGGCGTCGAGCGACATCGCGTTGCGACCGCTCAGCAGCTCGACCCCGTTCTCCTCGTACCAGGAGGGCGGGTTGACGTAGGCGTCGGCGCGCTCGGCCTCGCCGCGCAGGTACTCCTTGGAGAGCGGCGGTCGTTCGTAGGGCGGCTCCGGCTCGCGGCCGATCAGCAGGACCGAACCGTCGGCGCCGCGCTTGCGCAGCTCCGAGGCGCAGCTCGCCGCGGCGAGCCCACCGCCGATCAGCAGAAAGTCGACCTCTCTGTCGGGCACGCCCGCCCTCTACCCGGCCGCGCCGCGGATCACGCGTCGGCGCCGTTCCCATCCGGGCCGGCGGGACCGAAGAGCACCTTCAGCTCGTCCTCCTTGCCGGGGTCGAGCACGGCCAAGACCTCGTCGCCGACCTCGAGCACCGTGTCGGCGCTGGGCACGAAGCCCTTGCCGGCGCGCAGCACCGAGATCAAGAGGCTGCCGTCGGGCATCCGCAGGTCGCCGACCCGGCGGCCGGTCACTCCCGAGTCCGCGCCGAGCAGCATCTCGATGATCTCCAACTGCTCCTCCTGCAGGTCGAGCAGGTGGACCAGCCCGTACTCGGGCACCTCGTGCTCGAGTAGTCGCAGGATCAGGTCGGTCGCCGAAACCGAGGGTTTGACGTTGAGCAGGTCGAAGTGCTGGCGGTTGCGGGGGTTGTTGACCCGGGCGATGATCTGGTCGACCAGGTACTTCTCCTTGGCGACCTGGCAGATCAGCATGTTGTCCTCGTCGTCGCCGGTGACCGCGATCACCATGTCGGCGCGCTGGATGCCGGCCCGCTCCAGGACCCAGAGCTCGGAGGCGTCGCCGTAGGAGACGTTGTGCTCGAGCTCCTGCTCGACGGTCAGGTAGCGACGGCGATCGCTCTCGATCAGCGTCACCTCGTGCTCTTTCTCGAGCAGCTCCCGCGCCAGGTTCCAGCCGACCTTGCCGGCTCCGATGACGATGATGTACATCCGCTCCCAGCCCTTCCTAGGCGGCTTCCGCCGAGCCGTCCGGGCCGCCGCCCGCCGCCGCGGCGGAGCGCACCGCGCCCTCGAGCATGTCGACCGCGACGCTGGTCGGGCAGACGGTGTGCAGACCTTGGCGCTGGTACCACTCGGCCCGCAGCGGGTCGAGCACGCGGGCGATCACGGTCGGCACCTCGTACCGGCGCTGGGCGATCTGGGCGATGATGATGTTGGTGTTGTCGCCGTCGGTGGAGGCGATGAAGGCGTCGGCACGCTCGATCCCGGCGGCGACCAGCGCCTCGGTCTCCAGACCCGCCCCGACCGTGAACTGCCCCCCCAGGTCCTCCCAACTCTTCTCCAGCCCGACCTCCAGCCGCGCATGCGACTCCGGGTCCTCGTCCAAACAAGACACTTCGTGGCCCTCGCGCAACATCGCGCGGGCGACGGAAGATCCCACACGGCCACAGCCGACGATCAGGATGAGCATGGGGCGGATACTAGTGAGCGGGGCCGGGTCGGGAGAGGGTCCGCTTGCGCCTAGCACCGGCCTGCGGCCGGTGCAATGGAGACGGCGCCTAGCGGCGCCGGACATACGCGAGCGAGTCGTGGAGGCTTAGCGGACCCTCTCCCGACCCGGCCCCGGAGCTCAGCCACCTCGGCCCACGTCCATTCGGCATGGAAGCTGCCCGCTTGGGAAGCTGCGAGACCGATCCGAGAAGCTGCCAGCTCTCACGACGCGGCGGGCGCGACGACCCGTCGTTCCGCGTTAGCTGTTGGATCCGAAGCGTGTAGGCGGGACGGTGAGCTTGGACGAGGGCGGGCGGGGGCTCGCTAAGCCTCCACGACTCGCTCGCGTATATCTGGCGCCCGCAGGGCGCCTCCAGGTTGCACCGGCTCTGCCGGTGCTAGGCGCGAGCGAGCCCCCGCCCGCCCTCGTCCCGGTTAACCCCTCACGACCTCTCCTTTGCCTTCCTCCGCCACTTCCGGTGCCGCGGTCAGCAGCACCCTGCACGGTGCCTTTTTGAGCACGTACTCCGTCACGGCGCCGATCTCCGCCGGTCTTGCGGCGCCGATCCCTCCGAGGCGGGCGCCGCCGCGGACCTTGGTGGGCGGCTCGGCGCCGACCACGACCGCTTCGGCGCCGCAGCGCCGCGCCGCCTCGACGATGCCGGCGCCGACCTTGCGAGCCCGGACCACCTCGGTGGTCACCTCGACGTCCTCGTACTCGTCGCCGATTTCGCGGGCGCGTTGCACGGCGCGCTGCGCCTCCGCCTCCCGCTCGGGCGGCAACTCGGCCTCGAGCGGCAGGGTCAGCGGCACCTCGATCACGTAGACCACGTCGAGGCGGGCGTCGGTGCGATCGTCGCGCGAACGCGCCTGCTCGGCCGCGGCGAGGCGGCCGGCGGTGGCGACGATGTCGTCGTCGAGCTTGCTGCCGAAGACCGGCACGAGGATCCTGCGGAACTGGGCCTCGGGCACCTGCTTGGTGAGGGCGCGCTCGGTGACCGAGACCCGCTTGGTCAGCGTCGTCCCCTCGAAGACCTTGCGGTAGACGACGTAGAAGAGCAGCCCGAAGGCCATCCAACCGCCACCGACCAAGCGGGCGGTGTCGTGGTAGGCCAACACGCTGACGAAGGCCAGGCCGCTTACCACCGCGGCGACGATCGCCGGCAGCGGCAACTCGGCACCGCGCCAGGGGACGCCGAGCGGGACCTTGAAGGGGCGCCACCGCTCGGGCTGGGTGATCCGCAACCGCACGATCGAGAGGTGGGCGATCGTGATCGCCAGGGTCGCGCCGAAGGCGTAGATCCCCGCCAGCAGCTTAACGTTGGTCGGGATCACCAACCCGATCGCGATCGCGCCGCAGATCCAGATCGCCACGAAGGGGGTCGCCTGCCCCTTGCCCAGCTTGCCCAGCCAACTCGGGATCTGGCGGTTGATCGCCAGCGTGTAGATGTGACGGGAGACCCCCAGCATCGAGGTGGTGGCGGCCCAGAACAGGACCGGCGCCGCGATCAGGGCGACGACCCAGCGCATCGTCTCGGCGACCCAGTTGGGCTCGAAGGCGGAGACGACGCCGAGCACCGGGTCCTCGACGAAGGTGCTGCCCAGCGCGGTCTCGGGGCCCTGCGGGCCGGCGACAACGGGGACCGCCATCAGCGCCACCGCCGCCATCCCGGCGTAGACCAGCGGCACCGCGACCGCGCCCAGCGAGGCGATCCGCTTCAGGTCGCGCCTCGGCACGTCGATCTCGGGAGCGAGGTCGGAGGCGGCCTCGATTCCGGCGTAGGCGAGCATCGCGATTACGCCCGCGTAGACGATGTCCTTGAAGGTGGGATCGGAGAAGAGGTCGAGCTGTTCGGTGAGGCGGTCGGGGTGCATGACGACGAGCGCGCCGACCGCGATCACCGCCAGCTGCAGGCCGAGGTCGGCGAGCGCCAGCAGGGCCAGCGAGCGCTGCTGTCCACGCCCAGTGACGCCGCGGATGTTGAGCACGCAGGCGGCGACGATGACCGCCGCCGCGATGCCGACCTCCCAGCCCGGCCTGGTCAGCTCGCCGGAGATCGGCGCCAGGTAGTGCGGCACCGAGATCGCCGCCAGGGCGATCACGATCAGGTAGTCGATCAGGATCGCCCAGCCGGCGATGAAGGCGATCAGCTCGTTGAAGGCGTGGCGGGCGAAGGTCGAGGAGCCGCCGCGCTCGCGGAACATCGAGCCGCCCTCCACGTAGCTGAGCGTGGTCAGCCCGAAGAGCAGCCCGGCGGCGAGGAAGATCAGCGGCGTCAGGCCGAGGCCGCGGTCGGCCACCACACCGAGCGCGAAGTAGATCGAGAACCCAACCGCCGAGTAGGCGGCGGCGAACAGCCAGGGGACGCCGAGCCCGCGCTCGAGCCGGTTTTTCATCCGCCCATCCGCGAGGAGGCCCAGAGCCGGCCGGCGCCGATCGCGACGAAGGCGACCCCCATCAGGAAGCCGACCGAGGCGGGCCCGCCGCCGTTGGCCAGCGTCGTCACCAGGACCGCCAGCCCGATCGCCACGAAGACCAGCGAGAACACCCTGACGGTGCCGCGGTAGGCGCGCTCGCCCCTGCTCACCGGCCGACCTCGGCAAGCACGGCCGCTGGGCCGGGCGGCGGCTGGGAGGGCGGGTCGGAGACGACGATGACGCGGCAGGGCCGCTCGCCGAGCACCGTCTGCAGGGTCTTGCCGTAGAGCGGGACGCCGTTGCGGTAGCGCAGCCCGATCACCACCGCCGCCGCCTCGATCAGCTCCGCCTCGTCGGCGACCGAGTAACCGGCCTGGCCCGGGCGGACCCGGGCGACGTGGCCGGTGACACGCTGGCCGCCGATCAGCTTCGCCTCCTCGATCTTGCTCTGCGCCTCGGCTTCGGACTCCTCCAGCTTGGCATCCAGGGGCAGGTCGGTCGGCACCCTCATCATCGAGTGGACGTGGATCCCGCGGCGGCGCTTGGAGGCGAGCTTGACCGCGGTCGAGACCACCTCGGGTGAGAGCGGCTGGCCGTCCTCGAGGGCGACCAGGATGCTGCGGTACTCGACCTCCTCGACGCCGAGCGGCTCCGGGGTGACGACCTTGACGGTTTCGGTCAGCGGCAGCCGCTGACTGCGCCGGTAGAGCACGTAGACGGCGATCCCGAAGGCCATCCAGCCGAGGCCGACGACCAGCGTGCGCGGGTTCAGCGCCATCACCACCAGCCAGGCGGCGAAGGTGCCGAGGCCGCCGAGCACCGCGGTCAGCGGCAACTCGAAACCGAAGGCCGGAATGTTGAGGGGTGGCTTCCAGGTCCGCTCGACGTCCCGCTGCTTGCGACGCAGCTGGATCACCGCGACGTGGGCGATCGTGAACGAGAGCATCGCCCCGAACGAGTACATCGTCGCCAGGAACTCGGTCTGGCCCGGTAAGAGGGTGACGATCGCGATCGCGGCGAAGATCAGGATCGCGATGTAGGGGGTGCGGTACTTCGGGTGGACCTGGCGCAGACCCTCGGGCAGCTGGCGGTGCTGGCCCATCGAGTAGGTGAGGCGGGAGACGCCGATCAGCCCGGCGTTGGTGGCGATCAGCAGGTTCACCGCGGCGAGCACGCCGACGTAGACGCGGAGGATCTCGGTCGGGCCGTGGGAGAGGCCGAGGTTCTCGACGATGCCGAGGATCGGGTCGTCGGCGAAGGTGGTGCCGAGTTCGGTGGTGAAGTGACCGGCGGCGTCCTGGGTGACCGGCATCGCCGAGAGCGCCACCATCGGGATCAGCAGGTAGAGGCCAAGCACGGCGGCGACCGTGTAGCCGACGCTGCGCGGGATCGTGCGGGCGGCGTCCTTGGCCTCCTCGGCCATGTTGGAGATCGTCTCGATCCCGGTGTAGGCGATCATCCCGACCGCGACCCCGAGCGCGAAGTCGCTCCAGGTCGGGGCGACGCCGAGCTGGACGTTGTCGACCAGGATCTCCGGGTTGAGGACGAGCACCATCCCGATCCCGACCAACACCACCTGGGTCGCTAGATCGGCGATCGCGAGGACCAGGTTGAGCTTCGCCGACTCCTGGGAGCCGCGGATGTTGAGCAGCGCCAGGGCGACGATCAGGACGGCGCCGGCGATGATGTCGCCCGGGCTCTCGCCCAGCGCCGGCCAGAAGACCGCCAGGTAGTGGGGCACGAAGAAGGCCGAGATCGCGACCGTGATCGTGTAGTTGAGCATCTGCCCCCAGGCGGCGACGAAGCTGACCAGCTCGTTGAAGGCGTGGCGCGCGAAGCTGGAGGAGCCGCCCGCCTCCGGGTACATCACGGTCGCCTCGGCGTAGGTGGCGGCAGTGAAGGCGAAGATCAGGCCGGAGATCACGAAGGCGACCGGGGTCAGCCCGAGCGCGAAGGCGGCGGTGACGCCGAGCGCGTAGTAGATCGAGGAGCCGACGTTTCCGTAGGCGGCCGAGAACAAGGCGCCGACGCCGTGGACGCGGCTCAGCGATTCGTCTCTGGGGATGCGCTGGGCCATCTAGCGAGTGGGAGAAACGAACACTCTCAGCCCGAATATACGGACGAGGCCGGTGCCCGCCGCAGGTGCTCGCGGCCGAGCTCCGCCGGCGCCGCGCAGCCGCAGAGCGCCAGGGTCAGCTCAAGCTCGGCGCGCAGCATCTCCAGCACCCTGAGCGCGCCCGCCTCGCCGCCCGCGGCGAGCCCCCAGAGTGGCGGCCGGCCGACCAGAACCGCGTCGGCGCCCAGCGCCAGCGCGACGGCGACGTCGGTGCCGCGGCGGATGCCACCGTCGACCAGGACGGGGACGCGGCCCTCGACCGCGTCGACGATCTCGGGCAGCGCCTCGGCGGTGGCGACAGCACAGTCGAGCTGGCGACCACCGTGGTTGGAGACGATCACCCCGGCGGCCCCGCGCTGCACCGCGATCGCGGCGTCCTCGGCGGTCAGCAGACCCTTGACCAGGACCGGCAGGTCGCAACCGGCGGCCAGCGCTTCCAGATCCGACCAGCCCAGGGCCGGATCCATCAGGGCGAAGGTCTCGGCGATCGTCACTTCCCGGTCGGCGCCGAGCGCCGCCCGCACGCTCGGCACGCCGAGCTCGGCGGGGATCGCGAACCCGGTGCGCCGGTCGCGCTCGCGGTTGCCGCCGGGGGGCGCATCGACGGTGACCACGATCGCCTCGAAGCCGGACTCGATCGCCTCCCGGGTCAGCGCCTCGGTCACGGCCCGGTCGTGGAAGCAGTAGAGCTGGAACCAGCGTCGTCCCGCCGGCACCGCGGCGGCGACCTCGGAGGGACGCGTCGTGGCCAGGGTCGAGAGGCACATCACGGTGCCGGCGGCCGCCGCGGCACCCGCCATCGCGACCTCCCCCTCGGGGTCGACGAGGCGCTGGTAGGCGACCGGGGCGACCAGGATCGGCGCCGAGACGGGGGCGCCGAGCAGCTCGACCGCGGTCGACGGCGCGCCGGCCGCGGTCAGCATTCGCGGGCGCAGTCGCCAGCCGCGCCAGGCGGCCCCGTTCTCGGCCAGGGTCACCTCGTCGCCGGCACCGCCGGCGAAGTAGCCGAGCACGCCGGTCTCCAGCCGCTCCGCGGCGTCCCGCTCGGCGTCGGCGACGTTTACCCAGCCTTCGCTCACAGCGGGCGACCCTAGCGCCATCCAGCGATAGCGTGGCGGCGGTGAACGCGGCGAGCCGCCCGACCCGGGCGCAGATCAGGCGGCGGCGCTGGATCGCCGCGGGGGTCCTCGCCCTCGTCCTGGGGGCGATCGCCTACCTGATGCTGGCGCCCGAGAGCGAGCGGGAGCGGGCCGAAGCGCGCGGTTACCAGGTCGCTCACCTCGAGATCGAGAGCGAGGCGGTGGGCGAGGAGCTCGGCGTCAACGCGATCGTGCCGCCCCGGGCGGGGCCGAGCGGCAAGCGCTCGCTGCTGGTCTTCCTGCACGGCCGCGGCGGCTCCGAGGAGACCTTCAACGACGCGGTCCTGCGCGGCCTACCGCGCCTGCATGGGCAAGGTCCGGTGGTCGCCTTCCCCGACGGCGGCGAGCACGGCTACTGGCACGACCGCACCGAAGGCGACTGGGAGACGTACGTGATGGAGGAAGCGATCCCGGCGGTGGTGCGCCGCTTCGGCGTCGACCCGGAGCGGATCGCGATCGGCGGGATCTCGATGGGCGGCTTCGGCGCCTACAGCATCGCCCTCCACAATCCCGGCCGCTTCTGCGCGGTTGGCGGCCACTCCCCCGCGCTCTGGTTCGAGGGCGGCGAAACGGCGCCCGGCGCCTTCGACGACGCCGCCGACTTCGAGCGCAACGACGTGGTCGGCGCGGTCCAGTCCGACCCCGAGGCCTTCGGCGACACCAGGGTCTGGATCGACTACGGCGACGAAGATCCCTTCCTCCCCTACGACAAGGGCTTCGTGGCGGCGATGGAAGCCGGCGATGCCGACTTCACCGACCACGCCTGGCCCGGCGCCCACGAGGGCGGCTACTGGGACGAGCACTGGCCCGACTACCAGCGCTTCTACGCCGAGGCGCTGGCCGACTGCGGCTAAGGCGCCCCGGCGGCCGGGGTTCCGGGCGGCGGCTCGGGGCCCCAGCTTTCGCGCCCGTCGGCGCTCTCGATCGGAATCCGAGGGCCAGCCATCGCCGGGGTGTCGAGGCCGACGTCGACGACCGCCTTGACCCGCGAGAGCACCTCGCGGGTCGTGCTCTTGTCGCCCTGCCAGCCCCACTCGTGCAGGTCGGCGGTGAGGCCGCTGGCCTCGATCCCCGCCGCGTCGGCGAGGTAGAGGGCGCGCGGCATGTGGAAGCCCTGGGTGACGACTACCGCGCTGCGTACGCCAAAGATGCTGCGGGCCCGGACCATCGTCGCCCAGGTGTCGAAGCCGGCGTGGTCCTCGAAGACGTCGCGGGGCGCCACCCCCATCCGCACCAGCGCCTTGCGCATCGTGTCGGGCTCGTCGTAGCGCCAGGTCCCGTGGTCGCCGGAGACCAGCACCTTCTCGACCTTGCCGGCGTGCCAGAGCCGCGCCGCCTGCCGCACCCGGTCGGCCAGCATCGCGCTCATCTGCCCGTCCGGTTTGACCAGCGCCCCCGGCACGATCGCCACCTGCGCCCCCGGCACCTCACCAACCTCCGAGGTCGACTCCCCCTCGACGCTGACCAGCACCCAGGCGTTCGCCGCCACGACCGCCACCCCGATCGCCGCCGCCCCGCCCAGCGCGACCCGCGACAGCCGGGGCCAGCGCCGCAGCGGCAAAGTCAGCTTCCGCCAAGCCCAACCAGGTCCACGCATCGCGCCACCGTAACAACCACCGAATGATCTGGCCTCAGAGGGGGAGAAAAGCAAGCTCTCATGACTTAAGGCCGAGTGCCCTCCTGCTGCATCGTCAGATCACCGCTCGATACCGAAAGTCGAAAGATTCATTTGGACCGAACATGCGGAGAGAAGGGCAAGCGAACGGGGACTGGACCCACTGTGGATTGAGCAGATGATCGAACGACGACACGGAGAAAGAGCAATCAATCGAGGCCAGGCGCAGTGGCGGATAGCTGGCCTGATCGGCCCCGACCCTCACTGCGTTGTCCTCTATGACCACCCCCACGGCAATGACCGTGGTGCAGCGAGGATTGTCAGCGCATGGCCCCTCTAGCGTCAACGAACTCCCAGCGCTACCCTCAACTGAGTATGGGCATCCACTACGACCCCGAAGTCGACATCGCCCTGCTCGTCCTCGAGCCCGGTACCGCCGTTACCGAGGAGCACGAGTGGGGCCTGATCGATCGCGATCCCGGTGACGGTCACCTGATGGGCTTCGAGGTATGGGAGGCCAGCAGCCACCTCCCTCCCGAGCTGATCGCCGCCCTGCCCTCTTCGCCGCGGCCAACCCAGCCAGCCTCAAGCGCCCAGCGCTAGCAGCAGCCCACGCGACAAGCCGACCCTGATCCGCGGCCGGCACCCTTCAGCAGCGCGTGCGCCGGCCGGAGGGGCCGGGTGCCCCTCCGAAGCGTCTTCAACTTTTTCGCGGCCGCTCGCCCGCGCATAGCGAGCGCACGCCCCACGAAAAAGTTAAGCGAAGGAGGGGCACCCGGCCCCTCCTTCGCCCACCAGTTCCTTAGAAGTTGACGATCGGAATGATCAGGATCGCGACGATGTTCGCGACCTTGATCATCGGGTTGATCGC
>Ga0190272_10000984_pt1 | contig 13922 bp, 14 predicted proteins | sample Popmic504T_FD_133746 | JGI IMG/M metagenome (GOLD analysis project Ga0190272, IMG submission 133746) | Populus adjacent soil microbial communities from riparian zone of Shoshone River, Wyoming, USA - 504 T | ecosystem: Environmental > Terrestrial > Soil > Riparian zone | place: USA: Wyoming...
CCGGGTGCACGTTCGTGCCGTAGGACAGGTGGACCGTGGAGCCGTCGCGGTGCCGGAGCCTCACCGGTCGCGGGCCCCACGCAGCACCGAGTTGCCCTCGAACGTCTCGGCGGCGTGCCCGAAGCCGGGCAGCTCGTCCAGCACCAGCCGGCCGCTCTGCCCGTAGAACGCGACGGGATTGCGCCACAGCACGGTGTCGACCTCGTCGGCGGTGAACCCGGCCGAGAGCATCGCCTCGCCGGTGCGCAGGGTGCGCAGCGGGTCGGACCGGCCCCAGTCGGCCGCCGAGTTCACCAGCATCCGTTCCAGGCCGCACCTGCGCAGGATCGCGACCATGCGGTCCGGGTCCATCTTGGTGTCCGGGTAGATGCTGAACGCCATCCAGCAGCCGGAGTCGAGCACGGCGTCGACGGTGACCTCGTTGAGGTGGTCGATGATCACCCGCCCCGGGTCGATCCCGGACGCTGCGACGACGTCGAGGCTGCGCCGGGTGCCGGTGACCTTGTCGCGGTGCGGGGTGTGCACCAGCGCGGGCAGGTCGTGCTCGACGGCCATCGCCAGCTGGGCCTCGAACGCCTCGTCCTCGGCTGGTGTCATCGAGTCGTACCCGATCTCCCCGACCGCGACGACGCCGTCCTTGGCGAGATAGCGCGGGAGCACCGTGAGCACCTCGACGCACCGGGGATCGTTGGCCTCCTTGGGATTCAGGGCGATCGTGCAATGGTGGCGAATGCCGAACTGCGACGCCCGGAACCGCTCCCACCCGATCAGCCCGTCGAAGTAGTCGGTGAACGAGCCGACCGTGGTCCGCGGCTGGCCGAGCCAGAACGCCGGCTCGACGATGGCGCGCACGCCGGCGTCGTACATCCGCTCGTAGTCGTCGGTGGTGCGCGACGTCATGTGGATGTGCGGGTCGAAGATCCGCATCAGCTCGTACCTCCAGGTTCGGCCGGTTCGGCCTGGTCGGCCAGCAGCCTTTCGGCGTCGGACGGCACCGCGCGGCCGGCGGCGCGGCGCTCGGCGGCGAAGTCGGCGACCATCCGCAGCAGCTCGGCGTCGGCCCGGTCGTCGAGCCCGGCAACGGCGGCCAGTGGCACCCCGACGAACAGGCACTTGAGGACGCCGTGCCGCCACCCGTGCTGGTCGAGGTGGGCGGCGGCGTACGGACCGAGCGCGGCCGCGACAAGCCTGGTGTCGTTGCTGCGCAGGGCATCCCGCACCAGCTCGAGCCCGGCCTCCACCGGCAGGCGACCGTCCACTGTGGACAGTCCGCGCAGCACGCCGCGCTTCTCCGCGTCGTCGCCGTACCGGTACAGGTCGGCGATCTCGGTGGCCGCGTCGCCCGCGAGGGCCGCCAGCAGCCGCACCCTGGCCGCGTCGTCCGTGGTGCCGTGCACGACGCCGGCCGGGTCGACGGCGGGGCGCAGCGGCCCGCGGCCGCAGTGTCGCCCGGCCGCGGGGAACAGGGTGCGGATGGCCGACGGCGTCCCACGGACCCGGCGCAGCGCGTCGGCCGTCCACGCCCCACCGCGCAGCGCGACGATCGACCTGGCGGCCACGTCGGGCGCGGCATGGCTGTGCCGGGGCAGCTCCACCGCGGCCAGCCCGCGGTAGCCGACGTCGACGAGCGCGCCGATGGCGTCCGGCAGGTCGAGCACGCCGTCGCCGAACTCCAGGTGCTCGTGGACGCCGGGCAGCATGTCGTCGAGCTGCACGTTCACCAGCAGCGGTCCGGCCCGGCGGACGCACTCGGCCACGGAGTCGCTCTCGAAGCCGACGCAGTGCCCGAGGTCGAGGGTGACACGCAGGAGGTCGGGCTCGCCGAGGCGGGCGCGCAGGTCGAGGACCCCGTCCAGCCGGTCGACGAACATGCCCGGCTCCGGCTCCATCCCGAGCGGGACACCGAGCCGCGACGCCTCGTCGAGCACCCGCGACACCCCGTCCTGGAGCCGACGCCAGGCCGTCGCGTCGTCCGTGCCGGGCGGCAGGACTCCGGACCAGAACGACACGCACTCGGCGCCGAGGTCGGCGGCGATCCGCACCGCCCTGCGCAGGAGGTCGACGCGGACCGCTCGGTCCTCCTCGGACGTCGACACCAGCGTCGGGTGGTGCTTGCGGCGGGGGTCGAGCAGGTAGCGGGCCCCGGTCTCGACCACCACCCCGAGGTCGCGCCCGTCCAGCTCGGACCGCACGGCGTCGAGGCGGCGCGGCAGGTCGGCGGCGAACGGGTCGAGGTGGCCGTGGTCCAGGGTGAGCGCGACCCCGGCGTACCCCAGGTCCGCGATCACCGCGATGGCGTCGCGCAGCCGGTGGTCGGCGAAACCGTTGGTGCCGTACCCGAAGCGCGGCGCCGTCGGTTCGGTTCGCCGCTGTGGTCCTGACGCGCCGGTCATGTCGGGCTCACCCGCCGGGACAGGGCGCGGGCCGCCGGGAACGCGGCGAGCAGGCCGACCGCGCTCGCCGGTGCCCCGGCCCTGGCGGTCAGCGCGGCCTGCAGCGGCACCATTCCGTGGATGCCGGCGATCGTGGCGCCGCGCACCGCGGCCGCCGACGGGTCGCGCGACGCCGCGGTCTGCGCCCGGCCGACGAGCAGCCCGTAGGCCGCCGCGCCCAGCGCGCCGAGCAGCCGGTGCCGGGGTGACGCGGCCGGCCCGACCGCCGTCGCCAGCCCGACCAGAGCGGTGCCACTGGCAGCGGCCCGCGCCGCGGTGGGGGACGCGCCGTGCACCTCGCCACGGGCCAGGGCGGTCACGCCCGCGGTGTGGACGGCGATCGCGGCGGCGGCCGGCAGCGCGGCCCGCACCCCTTCCCGGCCGCCGGACGCGCCCAGCAGGACGTCCAGGCCGCGGCAGGTGGCCATCGCGGCGGGGCCGAGGGGCGTGGACTTGAGCAGGAGGTCGTACGCCCACACAGCGACGGCCAGCGGCACGGCCACCCGGACCGCGGCCCGGCCGCCGCCGACCGCGGCCAGCGCGAGCCCGGCGCCGGTCAGCCCACCGGCCATGGCGAGCGCCTCACCGGGGGTCACCCGCCCGGACGGGATCGGCCGCTCCGGCCGCTCGTCCGCGTCCAGCGCACGGTCCGCGTAGTCGTTGAGCGCCATCCCCGCCCAGTACAGGCACGCCGACGCCACCGGCAGGGCCAGCCGGCGTCCCCGCAGCCCGAGGCCGGCCGCGGCCGCGCCGGCCAGGGTGTCGCCGGGCACCGTCAGCGCGGCAGGGGCGCGTACCAGCGCCACGAACGCCCCGAGCCGTCCGCTCACAGCCAGCCCGCCCACGCGACCAGCGCGTCGAACTGGGCGGACAGGCGATGCTCGTCGGAGCCGGCCGGGTCCTTGAAGAAGAAGCCCAGCTCGCCGACCGGTCCGCTGAGCCCCACCTGGCTCGCGCGGCCGAGCAGCCGGGCCAGGTCCAGCACGAGCGGCGCGGCGAGCGCCGAGTCGCAGCCCGCCCAGGTGAACTGCAGGGTCATCCGGGTGCCGAGGAAGCCCGCGAAGTGCACGTGGTCCCACGCGGTCTTCCACTCGCCGAGGTCCGGCACGTTGTCGATGTGCAGCGGCCCGGCCACCGGGTGCCCGAGGATGCGTTCCAGCCCGCGGGCCTTCGACTCGATCTTGCTGCCGACGTTGGCCGCGTCGCCGAGGGTGGCGCCGTCGCCGCCGCCGAGCAGGTTGATGCCGGACCACGACAGCACCCGCAGGGCGCGCTGCGCGAACATCGGGCCGAGCGCCGTCTTGAGCAGCGTCTCCCCGGTCTTGCCGTCGCTGCCGGCCCACGGCACGCCACGCTCGGCGGCCAGCTCCGTCAGCGCGGGCAGCCGCGGCCCGGGGCTCGGGGTGAACGCGACCAGCGGGCAGCCCGCCCGGAACGCCGCGTACGCGTAACAGGACGACGGCGGCAGCGGGGCCTCGCCCGCGTCGAGCGCGGCCTCCAGCGCGGCCAGGTCGGCGTCGAACGCGGACGGCGGCTCGGTGGACGAGGTGTCCACCACCACGACGGTGTCCAGCCCGTGCCGCGCCCGGAACTCCTCCAGGTCCGCGGTGAGCCGGCGCAGCTGCGCCCGCTGGTCGGGCTCGCCCGCCCGGATGCCCTGGCGGAGGTCCGCGTCGGCCGCGGCCAGCTCGGTCGCCAGCGCCGACGGCAGGTGCGGCGGGATCACCCCCGCCGCCGCCAGCAGCTCGGCCCGCTTGACCAACGGCACGTCCACCACGTCGTGGCCGCCGAACACCAGCTCGCCCAGCGGGGCCAGCCCGGCCCCGGCGAACTCCGGGAGCTCCGCGACGCACCCCGACGGCTCCGCGAGCCCGGCGCGGATCGCCAGCGCCCCCACGACCGCCGTGCTCGCGACCGACCCCCTGGCACCGACGAACCACACGCCGACGGCATCACCCATGGTCAAGCTCCCACTCGTTCGGCGGATACGGCCCGTGGAGACGGCGCCAGTGCACGAACACTGTGAGTAGAAACGGTACCGGCCAAAACCACACGAACGAGTACCAACAGCCCGCCAACCCACCCCGCCGTCGCCGTGGCGCCTTGACCGGTCGCCGAACCGGCACAATGAGGTGTGGCCACACCTCAGGAAGGCCTGGCGGCGCTCAGGGCGGCAGCCGACTCCGGCGCGCTGGCCGAGCTGTGTGCTCGACACGGCATCCGCATCCTCACCGTCTTCGGCAGCGTTGCCCGGGCTGGACAGAGTCCGCGGGATCTCGACATCGGGATCATGTTCGAACCAGGGGTCGCACCCGATCACCTCGCTGCCATCGGTGACCTCGTCGACCTCACCGGCGTCGAGAACGTCGATGTCGCCCACTTGAACCGGGGCGGCCCGGTGATCAGGGAGCGCGCGCTGGTCGGCTCGGTCGCGTTGTACGAGAGCGAACCGGGCGCTCTGGCCGGTGCTCAGATCTCAGCCATCGGCGAACGGATCGACACCGATCGGATGCGCCAACTCGACCTGGAGCTGCTGGCCGGATGACACCCAGAACCCCGGACTGGCGCTCCCTCAGGGACAAGCTGCGCAAGCAGCGCGAGCTATTGGACATCCTCACGTCCCTCGGGAGCTTCGACGTCGCCCGGCTGGAGCAGGATCGGGTAGCCACGTTGGCAGCCGAACGGATCCTGACGCAGGTGGTCGAACTCGCCTTCGCGGCGAACAGCCACATTGTCGTCACGACGCTGAACCGTGCACCTGACACCTACGCCGACTCGTTCCTGCTCGCGGCCAAGGTCGGCGCGCTGTCAGCCGAGCTCGTACAGCAACTCGTCCCGTCCACCAAGCTGCGAAACGTGCTCGTCCACGAGTACATGGACATCGACCTGAGAATGGTGGCCGTGGCGATCCCGATGGCGATCGAGCAGTACGGCCGCTACATCCACGAGGTTGCGGCATGGATCCTGGCACACGACTCAGGACCCGAGCCGGGCTGAGCGGCCGACCGGGCGGACCTGCGGCGACGGCACGCGGACAATGGCGTGGACAATGGCACGGTGACCACCCCTGGCCGGCCGCCCGCGCCGGGTAGCCCGCGCTACCTGGCGGGCCGGTACCGGCTGGAGGACGTGCTGGGCAAGGGCGCCACCGGCACCGTCTGGGCGGCGTACGACGAGGTGCTGCGGCGGCGCGTCGCGGTGAAGGAGGTGCCGCCGCCGCCGGGGATGCCCGAGCCGGAGGCGCACGCCCTGCGGGAGCGGACGCTGCGGGAGGCCCGCTCGATCGCCGTGCTCTCCCACCCCAATGTGGTGACGCTGTACGACGTCGTCCGTCAGGACGGCGAACCGTTCGTGGTGATGGAGCTGCTGCCGGCCATCAGCCTGGCCGAGCTCATCGCCAACTCGGGCCCGCTGGACCTGGCCGGCGTCGCGCTCGTGGGCAACGCGGTCGCCAGCGCGTTGGAGGCGGCGCACGACTCCGGCATCACCCACCGCGACGTCAAGCCGGGCAACGTGCTCATCGGCTCAGGGCCGGCGAACGGCCGGATCAAGCTCACCGACTTCGGCATCGCCCGCAACGTCGCGGAGTCGACGATGACGATGACCGGGATGACCCTCGGCTCGCCCGCTTTCATCGCCCCCGAGGTGGCCTCCGGTGGGCAGGTGACGCCGGCCGCCGACCTGTGGGGCCTCGGCGCCACCCTGTTCGCCGCGGTGCAGGGCCACCCGCCCTACGACGGCGGCGACCCGCTGACGACGGTGGCTGACGTGGTCAACGGCGAGGTGCCGCGGCCCACCGCGGCCGGCCCGATCACGCCGGTGATCATGGGGCTGATGGTGAAGGACCCGGCGCAGCGGCTGCCGCTGTCCGAGGTGCGCCGCCTGCTGCGGCCGCTGCTCCCGCCGGACGGCAGGGTGCTGCGGGCCACCGAGACCACCGCGATCCTGCCCGTCGTCCAGGACGCGCCGACCGGCGCCAGGTGGCGGATGCCGGACATCGACCGGACCGTGACGACCGACCCTCCGACCGTGGTCAACGCGGTCGCCGAGCCGGGCGCCGCCACCGCCCAGACGCCTCAGCACACTCCGGCCCCGCTGGCCCCCGACCCGGGTCCGCTGCCGTTCACCCCGCCGCGCCGCCCCGCCGCCGGCCGTTCGACGGCGGCCACCGTCGCGCTGCTTGCGGTCGCCGTGCTGGTGTTCGCCGCGGCGGCGGTCGGCGGGTTCGGCCTGTCCCGGTGGGCGGCCGGCGCACCGCTGCTGCCCGAGCTGTCCACTGTCCGCAGCGCACCGCCGGTCGAGACCCCGGACGGCACCGGCGACGGGCTGCGCCGCCAGGACGTCACCGTCACCAACGAGCCGGCCGGGGCGAGCGGGCAGGTCGTGGTCAGCGCGTTCTCCATCGGGGTGCCGGCCGGCTGGTCCGAGTACCGCCCGCCGCTGGGCTCCGGCGACGGCCCGATCGTCGCCACGTTCGTCTCCCCCGACGGCAACCGCACGATCACCGTCGACCACCTGCGCGGCTTCTACCCGAAGCGCACCGTCAAGAGCTATGTGTCGACGCTGGAGGCCACCCTCTCCAAGTCGGTCGACGAGGTCGTGCCGCAGCCGCTGACCCAGGTGGGAAACCCGGTCGACGGCGCCGCCGAGGGCACGTTCGAGACCGGCTTCCGCACCGTCGAGCGCACCTCCGGCTCAGGTCCGACCGACGGCGAACTGCTCCGCACCCTGCTCGTCTACCTGGTGCCCACCGGTGACGACCTGTGGATCGTCACGGTCACCGTCCCGTCCGACCAGCAGAAGGCCGGCAGCGACCTGTTCCACGAGGTGACGGGCAGCTTCACGCCGGCGTGATCCGTCGGCGGCGGCCGGTGTCCTACCCTGCACGCCATGACCGATCCCGACGCCCAGGACGGGCCGGACGCCACCGCCCGGCTCGCCGCCGACGCCCTGCGCCGCGCGACCAGGACCGACAACCACGACATCGCGGTCGTGCTCGGCTCCGGGTGGCGCCCGGCGGCCGACGTGTTGGGGGAGGCCGCGGCGGAGGTGCCCATGGCCGACCTGCCGGGCTTCACCGCGCCGTCGGTGGCCGGGCACGGCGGCAGCATCCGGTCGGTGCATGTCGACGGCCGGCGGGTGCTGGTCATGCTCGGCCGCACCCACGGGTACGAGGGCCACGGCGTCGCCAAGATGGTGCACAACGTGCGCACCGCGGTGGCGTCCGGCGCGCGGACCATCGTGCTGACCAACGCGGCCGGCGGGCTGCGCGACGGCATGCAGGTGGGCCAGCCCGTGCTGATCAGCGACCACCTCAACCTCACCGGGCAGTCGCCGCTGGTCGGGGCGAACTTCGTCGACCTGACCGACCTGTACTCGTCGCGGCTGCGCAAGGTCGCCATGGAGATCGACCCCGGCCTCACCGAGGGCGTCTACGCCGGCCTCAACGGACCGCACTTCGAGACCCCGGCCGAGATCCGCATGCTGCGCACCATGGGCGCGGACCTGGTCGGCATGTCCACCGTCCTGGAGGCCATCGCCGCCAGGGCCGGCGGCGCCGAGGTGTTCGGTCTGTCCCTGGTGACCAACCTCGCCGCCGGCATCACCGGCGAGCCGCTCAACCACCTGGAGGTCCTGGAGGCCGGCCGCGCCGCGGCCACCCGCATGGGACAGCTCCTGCGAGACCTCGTCGCACGCGCCTGACCAGCGCAGACGATAGGTAACTCCAACTACCATAACTCCAGCTACCATAACTCGATCTACAGCGGGCAGGGCCGGAGCGGCTAGTGTCGCCGGTCGTGACCGGACTGACCCCGCAGTTGCGTGACGCCGCGTTCCGCTGGATCGCCGACGACCCGGACCAGGAGGATCGCGCGGAACTGCAGCGGGTGCTGGCGTCCGCGATGGCAGGGGCCGGCGGCGCGCTGGCCGCGCAGGCCCAGCTGGCCGAGCGGATGGCCGGGCCGCTGCGGTTCGGCACGGCCGGGCTGCGCGGGGTGGTGCGAGCCGGGCCCAACGGGATGAACAGCGCGGTGGTGCGCCGGACGACGGCGGGGCTGGCGACGTGGCTGGAGGCCAACGGTCATGCCGGCGGCGTTGTGGTGGTCGGGCGCGACGCGCGGCACCGCTCGGACCGGTTCACCGACGACGTGGCCGGGGTGCTGACCGCGGCCGGGTTCGACGTCAGGGTGCTGCCGGGGCCACTGCCGACGCCGGTGCTCGCGTTCGCGGTGCGAAGGCTGGACGCGGTCGCCGGGGTGCAGATCACGGCGTCGCACAACCCGCCGGCCGACAACGGGTACAAGGTCTACCTGGACGCCGGCGCGCAGATCGTGCCACCGGCCGACGCCGCGATCGAGGCGGCGATCGCCCAGGTGGGGCCGGCGGTGTCGATTCCGACAGCCGCGGGGTGGACGGTCCTCGGCGCGGACCTCGTCGAGTCGTACGTTGACACGACGGCGGCGCTGCCCCGCGGCGTCGCCCGTGGGCTCCGGGTGGCGGCCACGCCGATGCACGGCGTCGGCGGCGCCACCCTGCGCGCTGTGCTGGAGCGGGCCGGGTTCACCGACGTGCACGAGGTGGCCGCGCAGCTCGCACCCGACCCGGACTTCCCGACCGTGGCGTTCCCCAACCCGGAGGAGCCGGGCGCCGTCGACCTCCTGCTGGAGCTCGCCACCGGGGTGGACGCGGACCTGGCCGTCGCGCTCGACCCGGACGCGGACCGCTGCGCGCTCGGGGTGCGCGGTCCCGACGGCTGGCGGATGCTGCGCGGGGACGAGACCGGGGCCCTGCTCGGCAACCACATTCTGTCCACAGTGGACGCAGTGGCACACCCCGATCCGTTGGTGGCGACCACGATCGTCTCGTCGTCGCTGCTCGGCGCGATCGCGAAGGCGCACGGGGCGCGGTACGACGAGACCCTCACCGGCTTCAAGTGGATCGTGCGGGCGGGCGATGGCAGGGGCACCGGGCTGGTGTTCGGGTACGAGGAGGCGCTCGGCCTGTGCGTCGACCCCGACGTGGTCCGCGACAAGGACGGCATGTCGGCCGCGGTGCTGGCCTGCGACCTGGCCGCGACCGCGAAGGCCGCGGGCCGCACCCTGCTGGACGAGCTGGACACGCTGGCCGTCGAGCACGGGCTGCACGTCACCGAGCCGGTCACGGTGCGCCTGACCGAGCCGGGCGCCACGGCCATGGCCAGGGTCCGCGCCAACCTCCCGTCCACCGTCGACGGGCAGGCGGTGGTGACGGAGGAGTTGCTGCCGCGGACCGACGGGGTGCGGCTGGTCGGCGACGGGATGCGGGTGGTGGTGCGCCCGTCCGGTACGGAGCCGAAGCTCAAGGCGTACCTGGAGGTGGTGGAGCCGGTGGCCGACCTCGCGGCCCTGCCGGCGGCGCGGGAGCGGGCCACCGCGCGGATCGCCGCCCTGCGCACCGCGGTGGCCGAGCTGCTGGGTTAGGGCGTGCCTGGTGGATCATCCAGCCGGCTACGCGGCGCCCAGCTGGCGCCTCGCGGCGTTCTCGTCGGCGCCGATACAACAGAGGTATCGGCCCCTCCTCGGCCTTGCGAGCCACCACCTGGATCACCGCTCGCTCGGCATAGATCCACCAGACACGCCCTAGGTCCGCTTGGCCCAGGTCTCCAGCCAGTGGGCGACGTCGGCGAGTTCGGTCTCGCCGCGGCTGACCTGACGGATGACGTCGAGCGCGGTGTCGTCCTCGGCGTCGATCCACCAGCCGTTGAGGTCGCAGAAGGTCACGACAGCCACCCAGGCGAGGCGCCAGTTGCCCTCGGTCAGTGGGCGGGTGCGGACGATGGAGTCGAGCAGGGCGGCCGCCTTGAGCCAGAGCGTGGGGTAGGCCTCGGTGCCGAGCATGGTGGCCTGCGGCCGGTACGCGGCGGCGTCGAGGAGGCCGGCGTCGCGCACGACGAGGTCACCGTCGCCGACGGTGGTCGCAATCATCAGGAGGTCGGCGCTGTCCAGGTAGACGATCACCCGGTTATTCGATCACCTGGCACCGACACTTCACGCAGTGCCCAACCGGTCGAGCAACCCCTGGTACCTGGGTAGCGCACGGTCGACCGCGTCGGACAACCGTTGCTCCCGGTTGTGCCGGACCCACCGGTCCGCGACGGCCATCCGCACGATGTCCTGTTTCGATCGACCTTCGGCGGCGGCCAACTCGTCGAGCCGACGGTTCTCCTCGTCGGACAGCCGCAGTGTCATCGCCATGCAGGCGATGGTACCACCGAGATACCAGATCGCCAGGGACGGCGATGAGCGGCCCTGACAGACCGCCGCCATGGACGGACCGTCGTCACACCCGACCGGCCCCCGGACCAGGGCTGATGCGCGGCGTCGGCCAGTCGGTCGAGTCCAGCGGCCGGTACTTGCCGTGCACGGCCATCCGGATCTGCTCGACGTTCTCCCGCAGCATCGTCGCGACCAACTCGTCGGTCCGCGGGTCCATCAGCACGTCGTTCAGCACGCGCAGCGTCGTGTCGGCGACGGCCCGCACGATGTCGTCGTGGAACGGCAGCGCGGACAACCGCCCGGCGCTGCTGTCCTCCTTGATCTTCTCCAGGATCATGGCGCGCAGCTCCTCGCGGTGCAGCTCCAGCGCGGTCGCCACGTTGCGGCTGTAGTGGCCGGTCTGCAGCACGTCGACCACCTCGTCGAGCACCGCGACCGTGATCGGCCGCTTGATCGCCTCGACGACGGCCCCGGTGACGCGGTTCACCAGGCGGGCGCTGAACCGCGCGCCGAACACCCGGTCGGCGGCGCTGCCGAGCCGCATCACCAGGACCACCACCCGCAGCAGCCGCAGCCCGCGCAGCGCCGGGTGCGACACCGGGATCATCCCGAGGACCTCGTACCAGTGCCGCAGCGGGTACCAGCGGTCCCAGCCCTCGCGCCACCACCGCCAGGTGAACTCGACGGCGAAGATGCCGCACACCACGGCGTCGATCACGAACACCCGGTGCGCCGTCTCGGTGGACACGTCGCCGAAGGTCACCCAGGCCAGCAGCGTCACGGAGAACACGGCCAGCAGCAGCATCAGCCAGTCCACCGGGCCCACCCGCACGCCCACGGCCCGCCTGCGTACCGCCCCGTGTCCGACCGTCACCCGACGAACCTACCGGCGTGCGGGCTCCGTTGATCCCTCCGGCTGATCCCTCCGTCGTCTCGCATCCGTATCGACGTTTTCGCGGCCCCGAAATGTCGTTACGGATGCGAGACGCCGGGTGGGGAGCCTCAGACGGCGCCGAACTGGCGGTCGCCGGCGTCGCCGAGGCCGGGCACGATGTACCCGGAGTCGTTCAGCCGCTCGTCGACGCTGGCGGTGACCACGCGCATCGGCAGGTTCGCCGCCTCCAGGTGACGAAGGCCCTCCGGCGACGCCAGCGCGCAGATGGCGGTCACGTCGGTGGCGCCGCGGTCGGTGAGCAGCCGGATGGTGTGCTCCATCGAACCGCCGGTGGCGAGCATCGGGTCGAGCACGAACACCGGGCGGCCGGCCAGCGAGTCCGGCAGGGACTCCATGTACGGCGTGGGCTGCAAGGTCTCCTCGTCACGGGCCAGGCCGACGAAGCCCATCTGGGCCTCCGGGATGAGGGCGTGCGCCTGGTCGGCCATGCCCAGCCCGGCGCGGAGCACCGGCACCAGCAGCGGCGGGTTGGCCAGCCGGCGGCCGACCGTGCGGGCCACCGGGGTGTGGATCGGCTCGGCGATCACCTCGGCGTCCCTGGTCGCCTCGTAGATCAGCATCAGCGTCAGCTCGCGCAGGGCGGCGCGGAACGTGGCGTTGTTGCTCCGCGCGTCGCGCATGGTGGTCAACCGGGCGACGGCGAGAGGATGATCGACGACCAGTACGTCCATGCCGCGACACGGTAGTCGCCAGGAAAGGACCCACCGATGTTCGATGCGCTCTACCGCGACTCGCGCTCGCGGGTGGTCGTACTCGCCAGATCGCTCACCGACGAGCAGTTGGCGGCCACGGTGGCCGCCACGCCGCAGTGGTCGGGCCGGGACGTGGTGGCACACCTGGTGGGCGCGGCGGCCGACATGGTGACCGGGAACATGGCCGGCGCACCCGGTCCACAGTGGACGGCCGTCCACGTCGAGACGCGAGTGGGCCGGCCGATCGCGGACCTGCTGGTGGAGTGGGAGGAGGTCGGCCGCGCCGTCGAGGTGACGCTCGCCGCGCCCGGGGCCGGCATGCAGGCGGTGCTCGACATCCTGACCCACGAGGCGGACCTGCGGGAGGCCTTCGGTCGTGGCACGCCGCCGATCGCCGACGTCGAGGCTGCGGCGTTCCCCGCCGCCAAGGCCCTGGTCACCCGCTTCGGAGGGCCTGGCTCACTCGTGGTGCGCTGCGTCGACTCCAGGGGTGGCGACCACGAGTGGACCGGAGGCGACGGGACACCGGCCGAGCTGACCGTCGAGCCGTACGAGCTGTTCCGCGGCATCCTCAGCCGGCGCTCCCGCCGCCAGATGCGTGCCTGGCGGTGGTCCGGCGACGCCGACCCGGCACCCATGATCGAGGCGCTGCCGGTGTTCGGCTGCCGCGACGACGACCAGCCGCTGCCGACCGGCTCACCCGGGTAGCGCAGCCCCGACGAACCTGGCGATCTCGGCTCCCAGCGCCGGGCCGGCGTCCTCCTGGAGGAAGTGGCCGGCGCCCACGATCGTCGGGTGCTGGATGCCCTTGGCGCCGGGCACCACCGATGCCAGCACGGGCGCCATCGCCGAGGTGATCGGGTCCGAGTCGCTGAACGCCACCAGGAACGGCTTCTCCCACCGCGACAGGGCGACCCAGGCGGCGCGGTTCGCCTCGGCCGCCGGATCGTCCGGGGTGATCGGCACCAGCCCCGGCATGGCCCGCGGCCCGGCCTTGAAGGTCTCGTCGGGGTACGGCGCGTCGTAGGCCGCGCGGACCTCCGGCGGCAGTTCGGTGAGGCAGCCGTTCTGCACGGCGCGGCCGACGTCGAGCACGTCCGCGGTGCGGATGGCCTCCTTGAAGCGGTGCCACACCTCCGGCATCGGCTGGTCGCCGGTGACGAGCCCCGTGTTGGCCGCGACCGCCGCGGCGAAGCGGTCCGGGTGCTCCGCCACGAGCCGCAGCCCGATCAGCCCACCCCAGTCCTGGCCGACCATGGTGACGTCGCGCAGGTCGAGCACGTCGAACGCCAACGCGCGCACCCACTCCACGTGCCGGGCGTAGGTGTGGTCGCCGACCTCGGCGGGCTTGTCCGAGCGCCCGAACCCGACCAGGTCGACGGCCACCGCCCGCAGCCCGGCCTCGACCAGCGGCGGGATCACCGTCCGGTACAGGTAGGACCAGCTCGGCTCCCCGTGCAGCAGCAGCACCACCGGCCCGTCCGGCGGTCCGGCGGACACGTAGGACATGCGGAGGGTGTCACGGTCACTGTCGCCATTCCCGGACGGCACCTCGGCATAGCCGGGCTCATGGTCGAAGCCGGGCAGG
>Ga0190272_10000985_pt1 | contig 13920 bp, 13 predicted proteins | sample Popmic504T_FD_133746 | JGI IMG/M metagenome (GOLD analysis project Ga0190272, IMG submission 133746) | Populus adjacent soil microbial communities from riparian zone of Shoshone River, Wyoming, USA - 504 T | ecosystem: Environmental > Terrestrial > Soil > Riparian zone | place: USA: Wyoming...
CAGCGTCTCTTGATTGCCGGCACGTTGAGACCGGAGGACATTGAACGGAGTAATCATCCGCTTAAAAGCTACAAAGCGGAGATGCTGACGCATAAGTTGTGCGAGGAGATCGCGCTTGATTCGCTGAGTCCTGCCCATATTCAGGATTATCTGAACGCGACGTTTGCGCCGCACAATTTCCCGCCGGAGTTTGCTGAACACATCCACGACAAAACCGAAGGTCACCCACTGTTTGCCACGAACCTTCTGCAGTATCTGCACGAGCGCGGCGACATCGCCAAAACGAATGAACACTGGTCACTGAGCCGGCCGATTTCCGAGATGGAGTTGGAAGCTCCGGAAAGCGTGCGCAGCATGATCAGCAAGAAAGTCGATTCGCTCGCTGAAGAAGAGCGCCGTGCCTTGCAGTACGCCAGTGTCGAAGGGCAGGAATTCCTGTCTACCGTGGTAGCCAGCCTGCTCGGTGTCGACGAGGTTGATCTGGAGGAGCTGCTCGCCCGAATCGAGAAAAGCTATCGATTGATCGTGACTCGCGGAGAAGAAGAGTTACCAGACGGGTCGCTCGCCACGCGCTATCGTTTCGCTCATGCGCTCTACCAGAATTTTCTTTACGGCAATCTGGTAGCCAAGCGAAGAATCATGCTGCACCGTCAGGCCGGCGAACAATTGGTGAGGCACTATGGAAAGCGCGCTCCAACTATCGCCACCCAACTCGCTCTGCATTTCGAACGCGGACGCGACTTTACACGCGCGGTCGAGTTTTTGATCCATGCGGGAGACAACGCAACCACGGTCTACGGAAACGCCGAAGCTGCTGAGCACTATACCCGGGCGCTGAGTTTGGCGGAGAAGCTCCCTGAAGAAGCGCAGCCGGAAACGATCGTCACCCTCTACGGAAAACGTGGCGGCACCAATTTTGCGCTCAGCCGCTTTGGCGAGTCTATCGACGATTATGAAAGCATGCTCAAACATCAGGAGGCTTTCGCCGACTCACCTGAAAAGAAAGCTGCGGGACTTAACGCCCTGGCGATGACGTTGTTCTACTCTCACCGGGTAGAGGAGATGGAGGTGCGGGCCAATGAAGCGCTCGCGGCGGCTGAGCGCGCCGGGAGCGAAACACTGCGTTTGGACACAATGGGCCTAATGGCACTCAAGCATTTGTGCTACGGCGAGCTGGCCCAGGCGCGTCCCATACTCGACGATGTAGTGAAGAGTTCCCGCGCCATCGATCATAAGCCCGCGCTCCTGGCGGCATTGACGTGGCGCGGTTGTCTCTATTTCTTCCAGACTGAATACGGGCGCGCAATAGAGTGTGTCCAGGAAGCAAGACAACTCGCGTCGAGGTTGCGCGACAGCTTCCATCTGTTAACCGCGATGTTTTTTCTCGGTCTCTCGAAGGGAAATCTCGGACAAATGTCGGAGGCTATTTCCACGCTCGAAGAGGCAATCAAGATGGGAAGCCGTAACGGCGATCGTTTCTGGTTCCCGCGAATGCCAAACTGTCTCGGATGGCTGTATCGCGAGTTGCAGGACTTCGATGGCGCACTCAAACATGATCAGGAAGGCTTGAGAGTTGCTCGGCAGTATCATGTGCTTGAGGCAGAGGCAAATTCGTTAATCAACCTCGGAATTGACCACACCTACGACGGGAAAGCCGAGGAAACGGCGGCCGCCTTTAACGAGACTCGCGAGATCTTTGAGCGCGATGCATGGTTCCGCTGGCGCTACAACATACGCCTTGAAGCAGCAACCGCCTGGCATTGGCTGAGGCAGGGCGACCTGGAGAAGGCCGGAGAATACGCGCAACGATTGCTTGAAACCGCGACCGAACACGAGGTGCATAAGTACGTAGCCGAGGCCCACAGGCTGAAGGCGCAAATCGCAATTGCCTCGGGCGAAGCGGCTAACGCCGAGACGGAATTTGCTGCATCGCTCGCGGAACTGCAGCGCTATCCGGCGCCGCTGGTCGCCTGGAGAACACACGCGGACCTCGCCCGGTTACAAGCGCAACGCGGAGACAACACGTCCGCACAGTTGTCATTCAAACAGGCTGCCGAAATTGTTATGGCGTGTGCTGCAAACGTTAGCGATAGTGACCTGCGCGCAACGTTCCTCAGCTCCAAGGCGGTTCGCGAAGTAATCGCCGGCGCGGCGGATCATCCGCAGTTTGCGGATGCCGTAGGTCCGAAGGACCGGCAGTGAATAGCCCCGCCCGCGGACGGGGCTATTGACTCCCGGTCCTTCGGACCTAAGCTACCATCCCATTCCGGAATATTTATCTTTCTGTTGTCTTAACTACCCACCACCGAACTGTTGATCGTATCCAATTATTATTGAGATTCTAATGGGCACGTTTATTGCCAACTGTCTCAACAGGAACGCTACTGTCTGGGAGGACGGCTAAACATGCAAAGACTATTGGTTCAGGTGGTGGGAATATCGCTCGCACTGTTTCTTTTTTCATCGGAGTCATTTGCGCAAACTGAAGACTATCCAATTGAAGTTGGAGGAGTTGTAACGACAATAGATTTCCGGGATACGCTTGGAGAGAAGCCGTTGGGAGTTGGCGGAAGATTCTCATACAACGTAACCAAGAATTTTGCCCTCGATAGCGAAGTAACCTATTTCCCCCAGAATTCAAGCGGCAACTTCGGACAAACGGTGGCACTAGTCGGACTAAAAGCCGGGGCCCGTAGCGAAACGTTTGGAATATTTGCAAAGGCCAGACCCGGAGTTGTGCATTTCGGTGGTGACGCTTTTAGTGCACGGAATGGTACGCAGACCAAATTTGCGTTTGATGTAGGCGGGGTCCTGGAAATTTATCCGTCCCCTCGCGTTATTGTGCGGATTGATGTGGGAGACACGATAATTCCGTTTGGTAGTGACACGATCAATCGTGGAGTTCCACCGTTCGTAACCCGTCCTGGTACGACTCATAATTTGCAGAGCAGTTTTGGTATCGGCTACAGGTTCTAACGACAGGAACTGTCCGCAGATTACGCCGATTATTTTTCGGCACACCGTTGGGAACGGCGCCTCTTTGGAGCGCGACGGCCCGGCGGCGCTTTGGTCCAACCGTAACAAATTAACTTTCACAGCTTCACAATTACGCAACGAAGCGGCGCCGACTGGGGTCCCCGGCGCGGCAGCCGCGCTGGGGTGGTGGATCGCCGCACTCCAAGGTTGGTATCCTTTCGCCGATCGAGGTGCCAATTGAGAATCTGCGTAATCTGCGGATAGTTCTTATCCATTCACCATTTACCATTTACCATTTACGACGCTCTTAGGAGACTAACTTTGAAACGCCTAACAATTCTCATCATTGCTCTTATGTTCGCGACAACCGCCGGCCCTATCGCGCAGAGCCAGACAAGAACGCGCAGATCTTCTTCTATCCGAAGAAGAACGCCAGCGACATCACTCAGTACCCCAGGCATGACTAAGACACCATCGGGCCTTATTTTCGTAATTACGAAACGCAGTACCGGGGAATTACCGCGCGCCGGCCAAACAGTTGTCGTTAACTACACCGGCCTGTTGGGCACCGGTGTGAAATTCGATAGCTCACTCGACCGCGGGCAGACGTTGAAGTTTCCACTTGGTAAGGGGCGTGTGATCAAAGGTTGGGATGAAGGAATCGCCAAGCTCCGTGTCGGTGAGCAAGCAACACTTATAATCCCGCCGCATCTCGGTTACGGCGCGAAAGGCGCCGGAGGCGGCCTGATTCCCCCGGACGCCACGTTAATCTTCATCGTTGAACTGATAGGTGTCGAAGAAGCACCCATCTCGAATTAGGTGTTTGAGGCAAATGGCGCCTCCTTAGAGTGCGCCGGCCCGGCGGCGCTTTGGTCGTACTACCGATGCTCAGAAGCCTCATGGAGCTCCACCTCTTTGTCAGCCGGCAGTGGACCACAGCGGCGCCGGGCCGCCGCACTCCAAAATCGGACCTTACTGTCGATACCTGGACAGATCTAATCCGTTCTGCGCAGTCGCGGCCCCCAACGCCACCTCACTGAAGTCAGTCAAAGTAAAATTACGGGCAAGATGAATGTCAAGAGGGTTCAGCTCCGCGACCTGCGATTACTATGAAGGCGAAACCAATAAGGCCCCAGACTGAAAGAGCGCTGGTTACTCCCCTACACAGCGGAGTAGGTGATCCGTCAATCATCTCAACCAAAAGCCTACCCCGGTTCCAATGAGGAAGCAGCCCAACTTAACTTTCTCTTCAGATGGTGAGGTAAAGAGCAGAACGCTCCCCATGCCAAAGCAGAACAAAGTAACAAAAGCCTGCATTCCTAAGCGGAACCAAGCTCTTCGTCTAGCATCTCGGCCCGCGTCGCTGTCCTTGCCGGCATAAGGAATTCGTCCCTTAACAAAATCAATATCTGCTTTTGTTTGTCTGAAGGAGTTGAATAGAATCATTGAGGACCTCCAACATGCGAGTGATTCTAGCGAGACTAAGTAACGTGAGGATTAATGCATCGTCTATGCTCAACTAAGAGTAACTGAAAGAAAAATGTTTTCTGCGAGCAGCGCCCCTCTCCATCTAAGAAAAACCGAATTGCATCATCATATAAATCCTGAAGAGTTCCTTCATGTTCTAACGGTTAAGATATCAATCTTCCTAAGCTGGCCCATAAACTCGGGACTGAAATCCAACGGAAGGTCATCGTCAAAACCGAGAAACCCCTTTCCGAGGTAAGTAGTATAGGCTCGTCCTAAGATCGCTCCCGATCTACAGCTGAAAGCAAGTAGACTTCCTGGCGTTTTAGGGACCATGGAGGTGTCATAAATAACGCTGTGGTTTATTCCGTCTATCTCAACATTAGAGGCAAGCAATGATGGGGGTCCCAGGAGTGCGTCGTAGTCTCCGTGTCCGCAAAAGATCTCAACGCGACCCGCAACATCGGTTGTGGCCATGCCAATTCTAACGTCGTTTTTTGAGAGGTCATTGCGGCGGACAATAACTAGTAAGCCGATTCTCCCAAAGCTCTAAACCCGAAGAGTGTTTCCTCTCAGTCCTCGTTACAACCACACGATCCACGAAACGCACTAATCACCACGAAATAGTTATCGGTTCTGCGCGGTTGTGTTTGCGGCTTTGCCGCCTTCCGTGCGGAAAGGCTCTGCCTTTCCGATGGCGTACACCTGATTTGGAGGCTATGCCTCCGAGAGGCGCAGCCTTGGGGTTTGACCAGACATACCGAATCTCTGGCTATATCTCGGGGGGCACTTGTTATGCTCGAGTGCGAAATTTTTGTTATGAGTTGATAGAATGCCCTCGGACTGAAGGTTCAGGAGGAGCGACGTATGTCATCCACAGGCGACAAGCTAGTCTCAGAGATTCGCGCATTACCTGACGCAGAGAAGCTGCGTTTGATAGAGGAAATTCTCACTGACCTCGATAAGCCAGATCCGGAGATAGATGGGATTTGGGCAGAGGAAGCTCGGAAAAGATGGGCGGCTTATAAGGCCGGACGGATTCCGACAGTATCTTATGAAGACGTTAGGGCTAAGCATCGCCCGCGATGAACATCAGGTTCCTCTTCCTGGCCGATCGGGAAGTTGATCACGCGGTTGCCTGGCATAACGAGCAGGCAGACTGATTAGGCCGCGACTTCCTCGACGAATTAGATCGAGTGATCCGATTGATTAGGATCTATCCGCTACTGGCCTAAACAAATTGAAAGTGAAATCCGACGGTTCTTAATGCCCCGTTTTCCGTACTCGTTAATCTACGGAATCGATCAGGAGACGATCGTGATAATCGCCGTGCCTACCAGCACCGTGAGCCTCGATATTGGGCGGACCGACTGGACATGATTTGAATGTGACTTCATGTGGCGCGGGAAGCATGATGCTCAATCGCCTGGGCCGCGAGTTTGGTGGCCACGTTTGTGAGGCGGCTCTCTTCGCCGGTCGGCGTTCGCGGTTCGCGGTAATACATTGCGAACGAACCAAGCACCTTACCTTTGCTCGACATTATCGGGGTGGACCAGCAAGCGTGCATGCCAATAGCGGCTGCATATTCGCGGTAATCCTCCCACAGCGGATCCTTAAAAATGTCGGTGACGACTACAGGCTTACCACGGAACATGGCCGTCCCGCATGACCCATGCTTCGGCCCAATCGGACTGCCGTCGATGGCCTTAACATAAGACTCGGGAAGACTGGGCGCCACTACGTGCTTGACGTGGTTACCGTCACTGCTGAGCTGCAGCACTGAGCAGACCATCTCCGGCGACTGCGCCTCGATCATCAACACGAGGCTCGAGAGTATTTCGCTAAGCGGCGCATTCGCATCGACCATCTGCGTGATTTGGTCCTGCGCCGCGCGGAATTGTTCGTCGTCCTCCTGGGCTGGCGCGCGGCCGGCAGGAAATTCCTGAGTCTTCATCAGCTCCGTTTGTTCGGTTTGCTTGGGATTGCTCATCTTTGTTTCTACTTTCGGCGCCGGCTATTTTACGCCTGGTGAGTAACGAAAGCTATATCGAGTCAGAGGTCGGGGAGCAAAGGTCAGAGATCAGAGATCAGAGGTCAGAGGTAAGACCGAAAAGCTTTGCCTCCCGTTTAGAGTGGGCACTTGTGCCCTCGCGGAGCGGACAAGTCCGCAGCTAAACGGAACAGGTAGGCGGACAAGTCCGCATTCTAACGAGAGGCCGAGCGTTGAGTTTGAATTGCTTTCTGTAATCTGTGTAATCTGTGGAATCTGCGGATTCAGTACCCAATTCCCGAGCGGAGGTTTATTTAATGAAGGTCGTACACCTGACGCCTATTATCAACGTCTCAAACATCCAGGAGAGTTTTGCCTGGTTCGAGAAGCTTGGCTGGAAGAAGGGCTGGGACTGGGGCGACCCGCCAGACTTCGGCGGCGTGTGTAACGGACACTTCGAGATCTTCCTCTGCCAGAACGGTCAGGGGTCTCGAGGTGGTCCAGTGCCCCGCCACGTAGGAGACGACGACACTGGAGGAGTTTGGATGAGTTGGTTTCTGGAGTCTCCGGCTGACGTTGATGCGGTTTACAAACTCGCGCTTGAGCAAGGTATGACCGTAACCTGGCCACCGACGGATGAACCCTGGGGCATTCGGGAATTTCACTTACGTCATCCGGACGGCCATACGTTTCGTATAGGCGCGGGATTTGAGAAGGAGTGACGGAAAGCAGGAAGCAGGAGGCAGGTTGCAGGAGCAGAAGGCAGAAGGCAGAAGGCAGAAGGCAGAAGGCAGAAAAGCTAATCAAACAAAGCCAGATTTTCCATTTCTCATTTTTCATTTCCCTTTTTTCATTGGAAGACGCTCGCGGAACCGGCCGGCAATGGAAACTGGCAAATGAAAAATGGAAAATCCGCTTCCTGCCTTCTGCCTTCTGCCGCCTGCCTCCTGCCTCCTGATTTAAGGCGCGCGGAGAACGCCGAGAGGCTTGCGGGCAAGAGACTGCAAACTCGCAAGGACCCCAACCAACACCACAAGCGCCACGGTGCCGGTGATGCCCGCAACGATGATCGCAGGTTCGAGGCTCCAGGGAATTGCGAAGAGAAAGCGGGCGATTGAATAAGACAATGCCAGTGCCGCGGCTGACCCAATCAATCCTGCGATCAGCCCCAGCAAACCGTATTCAGCGGCGACGATAGTCAGCACCGTCTTTCGCGTAGCGCCCAGGGTCTTCAAGAGCGCCGCTTCGTACGCCCTTTGATACCTGGTCATCGCTACTGAGCCGATCAGGATCAGTGTGCCACTAAAAAATACGAAGCCACCCACGAACGTTACCGCCAAAGCGACGTTCCCCAGCAGCCGCGTAACCAGTTGTATTACTTCAGCGACGTCGATGATCGAGACGTTCGGATATTTCTCGACTACCAGTCGTTGCAAACGAGAGCGTGAGAGATCGTCTGATGGTCCGTTGAGACCGCCGACATACATTGTCGGTGCGTTCTCCAGCGTGTTTGGTCGAAACAGGATCAGGAAGCCGGTTCGCGACTTGCGCCAGTCAACACGGCGGACGCTCGTCACACGGGCCGTCAGCTTTCGACCGATAATGTCCAGCGTGATAGTGCTGCCGACGTCCAGTCCTTGCATGCCCTGTATGTCTTCGGCAATCGAAACTTCGGGCTCGGTCGAAGGCGTCGGATCCCAAATTTTGCCCGCGACAATTGTTTCGTTCTCTTCGAGAGCCTCCCGGTATGTGACTACATATTCACGGCCCAGCCTGCCGCGGTCGCCTCTCATCTCGCCCGAACCCAGGTCAATATCGCGACCGTTTATTGCAGTAATTCGTGCACGGATTGTGGGAATCAACTCCGGCAGCTCACCAGTCGCATCCTGGATCAGTTTTTCGACACCGGCCTTCTGGTCCTTTTGAATGTCAATCAAATACATATTTGGCAGGTTACCGCGATTCGCTGGATCCAGTTCGAGTAGAAGATTCCTCTGTAGCGATTGCACAGCGATCACCAGAAACGCGCCGAGGCCCACGGCCATGATAATCACGCGCGTTTGATTGCCGGGTCGATGCAAACTGTTGATCGCATGTCGCACCGGAAACGACTGAATGTGACGCGTGCGTTTGACGATCCACATAAGTCCCGCCGACGCGAGTTGTAGAAGCAAAGCCGTGACCGTCAGGCCGCCAAGAAAGAATGCGCCTATTTTCACGGAACCCGCCTGCCAGGAAAAAACCGCGGAGATTCCGATAAAAACCATGAAAGCAGTGAGCCATCTTATCCAGTCAAACTTTCGCGGGTGCGGGTCGCTTGAACTTCTCTGTGCTACCTCTCGGTTCTCTGTGTCTCTGTGGTGTGCGAACAGGCGGCGCCACAGAGAACGCAAACGACCCCAGGAGAAAAACAGGCCGCGACCCGTCAACGTGTCGTCCTGATTTCGCAGCAGCAGATTTGGTCTGATGTGCCTGACCCGCAACAGTGGGAGCGCTGAAAACAAAAACGATATGAGCAAACCAAGCACGAGTCCCTGTATTACAGTTCCTGTGCGTAGCGACTGGCTCATGTTTGCAGGCAGGCTTTCAGCGAAGTACTTCCCTACCCCGAGCAGCGCTAGTTTGGCCAGCATGATGCCGAACACGCTTCCCGCTGCTCCTAATGCAAGCACCTGGGCAACGTAGACAATGGTAATCCTGCGACTAGTAGCTCCCAGGCACTTCAATACGGCGATGGCTTTTTTCTTCTGTTCGATGAACACGCGAGTGACATTAGCTATACCGATGCCACCGAGTACCAGAATGACCAGCCCAATCAGCGACAGATAATTCTCCGAGCGCGTGTACTGTTCATTAATATTCTGCTCCGACTCTTTATACGTGCGGACCGTTATCAGATTGCTCTTGAGTCCGGAGCGCAATTCTTTAACCAGCGAATCAAGCGCTCCTTCCGTCGTGCTCAAAAGAACTCTATGTCGTGCGCGGCTGCCAAAGCCGGCCAGACCAGTTTCTTCAATTGCCGACCTGGCGATAAAAACGCGCGGCCCAAGGCGGAAGCCTGTGCCGCCACCGGGGTCGGCGCTGATCACGCCACGAATTTGAAACGCCGCCTCGCCGATCTTCAGTTCGTCACCTGGTTTTAGGTTCAGACGCTCCAGCAAACTTTGTCCGACAATCACGCCGCGGCCTTCCAACATTTGAGAGTGAAAACGCCGGCCATCAACCAAAGTGAAATCGCCGTATAGCGGAAACCCTGGTCCGACAGCCTTCAACTCAACCAGTAGAGATCCTTCTTTAGCGGCGTCATTCGGCCTCGCCATCGTCGGCAGCTCGACCGTATCGGTCCGTCCGGTGACTAAGTTACTTCCCGCGATCCGTTTGATAGTGGACAGCGCCGCTTCGTCGAGAGCCCGGGTTGAATCAATTTGGACGTCCGCTCCCAGCAGCAGACGTGCCTGGCTTACTAATGCTGAGTTGGCATTTTGGAGAGTCGAACGCAGACCTACGATTGAACCGACACCTACCCCGATGCAGATGAAGAAGAAGAGCAGACGTCTCCATGAAGACCGAATCTCGCGCATGGCCATGCGGATCACGAAGTTCATGACTCTACCGCCATTGCAGGCGAGGGCGTCTGTAGTTCCACTTCCGGCGAGGGCTTGACGACTCGTATGCGATCGGCAACGACTCGTCCGTCGCTCAGCGCAATACTTCGATCGGCGCGTTCGGCCAGGTTGTGTTCATGAGTAACGAGAATCAACGTTGCCGACCTTCTTTGATGAATGTCGACCATCAGGTCAAAGATGTGACGGCCATTATGCGAGTCGAGGTTTCCCGTCGGTTCATCGGCCAGAAGAATGGAAGGATTGTTTGCAAAGGCGCGGGCGATGGCCACTCGCTGTTGTTCGCCGCCGGAGAGTTGTGATGGGTAATGACCCGCACGCGCCGTCAGGTCAACGTCTTCCAGCAGTTGCCGGGCACGCGCTGACGCATCCGTCACACCGGCGATCTCCATCGGCACGAGTATGTTTTCAAACGCGGTCAACGCTGGGATAAGGTGAAACGATTGGAAAACGAATCCAATCTTCTTGCCACGCAGCAACGCCAGGACATCCTCGTTCATCTCGACAATTGATTCACCATCGATGCGTATGTCACCGCTTGTGGGCGCGTCAAGGCCGGCAATGAGGCCGAGGAGAGTTGACTTGCCGCTGCCTGACGGTCCGACGACGGAAATGAACTGGCCATCCGGGATGGTAAGATTCAGCGAATGCAAAATGGTGAGGGTTTCCGAACCCGAGGGAACCTGCTTCGAAACGTTGAATAATTCGATCATGGTTGAAATTTGTCAGTTGTTCGTTGTCAGTTGTTAGTTATCAGTCGCTAGTTGGTAGCTCGTCTTATCACTGTAATCACATCAAGAAACAACTGACTACGGACAACTGACAACTAACAACGTTATTAAGTCTATGACGAAAACCTTTTTCCTTGGCCTGCTTGGCTTGCTTTGTCTTGTTGGATGCACAAAGCAAAGCGCTCCTGCCCCGGATTCGGTGCCCTCGGGAATATCGCCGCCGGCAGGAGCGCAAACTAAAAAGAGTTTACCCAAGATCGTGGCATTCGGCGACAGCCTCACCGCCGGTCTTGGACTTTCCGCGCAGGACGCCTATCCGGCGTTGCTCCAGGAGCTTTTGAAACGTGACGGTTATGACTACGAGGTTGTCAACTCCGGAGTTTCAGGTGACACCAGCGCCGGCGGCGTTCGCAGGATCGACTGGGCGCTCGACGGTGGTGAAACGCCGGTTCGGTTCCTGATTCTCGAGTTGGGTGCGAATGATTTCTTGCGGGGACAGCCGGTAGCCGAAACGAAGCAGAACCTGGCCGAGATCATTGACCGCGCCCAGGGGAAAAACGCAAAGGTCCTGCTAGCCGGCATGCTCGCGCCAAGCAATGCAGGCCGTGAATATCAGGAGCAGATCCGAAATATGTTTGTCGAGCTGGCGCGCGAGAAGAGTGTGACACTAATTCCGTTCTTCCTTGAAAACGTTGCGGGTCTTGAAGGGCTAAACCAGCCGGACGGCATTCATCCTAACGCTGCCGGCACGAAGCTTGTGGCCGAGACGGTGTATGAGCATCTGAAGCCGATGCTTGATCAGAAATAAAACGATCCGCAGGTTAACTTGAATCTCTCGTTTAGAATGCGGACTTGTCCGCTGGCGTCCGGGCACAAGTGCCCTATCTAAACGGGCTCAAATTAAATCAGCGTATTCTGCGGATTCATTTTTGCGCCATGCCCGCGTGAGTCCGCCCGAAGCACATCCGGCGGCAAAGCCGAGTCTGAGACGCCTCTGATTTTTGAGGACGCCGATATTATCTATTTGAGGCGGTTAATGTTCATTAGAGCCATAGTTCGTCCTCCAGCGCCAAACTTTTCTGAAGGTCTGACTACAGTTGGTCCTGAGGCCGGGTTGGGGAGACCGCAATTTGAACTTGCCGTTGAACAGCACGCCGCCTACTGCGCCGCTTTGGAAAAATGCGGTTTGACGTTGACGAGGTTGGACCCTGATCCAAATTATCCGGATTCAACCTTTGTCGAGGATACGGCAATACTAACTGAGCGTTTCAACGGTACTGCGAAGGACTGCGCAGTGATCACACGGCCGGGCGCGCCCAGCCGTCGCGGTGAGGTGATGCACATGCGAGCGGTGCTCGCTGATTTTTATCCTGAGGTGTTGTCTGTTAACGAACCTGGGACCGTGGACGGTGGCGATGTATGCCAGGCCGGAATCAATTTCTTCATTGGCTTGTCGGAACGTACGAATGAAGCGGGCGCGCAACAGCTCGCTGACTTGCTGGCGCCGCTGGGTTACACATCGAGCTTCGTGGATATCCGGAAGATCGATGGGCTCTTGCATCTGAAGAGCGGATTGGCGTATCTCGGTGATAATCGATTGGTCCTTACCGAAGAGCTGTATGACGGCCTCGCTTCAGATTCGCAAACTAACGGTTTGCGCTACGACCACGTATTTACGGATTTCGCGCTCGTACGAGTGGACTCCGAACAGGCATATGCGGCCAATTGCATCAGAGTAAACGACTACGTTTTATTAGCTGCAGGTTACCAGTCGTTTGAAGAGAGTTTGCAAGAGCGTGGGTATCAAACGATCGCGCTCGAGATGAGTGAGTTTCAGAAGATGGACGGCGGTTTGAGTTGTCTGTCGCTGCGGTTTTAGAGGTGGAGTTATCTCGGAGTGCGCTATTGCCGACTGCACACTCGGGAAGGTCTTCGGAAGTTAAATAGCTCGGCTATCACGCGGAGCGATGGTTGTGAGCGTTCCAACAATTCTGCAAGAGAGAAATAAGGAATTGCGGTTTAGTACAACCTTCTTAGCGTTTCGGGACGTGACTGCTGAGGTGGTGCGTTGTCTCTTCCGTCACGCTAAATCGAGAGGGAATAAACTCGGTATTGTCCCCGGCATTGAGCGCCAGGGGATTCGTACCTTTTTCCAAAGCAGCCGATCCTTTTAGAGCTGCTTGTCTGGCAATTTCCGCCAACCGCTTGCTTACAAACATGCCATTGAATATCAGTGCCAGCCCCACCAACAAGGGTAATACCCCAGCCACCCAAAGGCGGCTAAGAATCTCCGCCGTATCTGGGGAGACGTTTCCGCTCAGGATCAGGCCCTGCATAAAAACGGCCAAAAAAATCGCGATCGCAACGCCGACACTGCAAACTATCACGCCGGCTTTAATCTCGGCGTAACGCCGGACCTCTGGCCCGATGCCGCGCTCGTGGTCCAACTCCTCTTTGCGTCTCTTGCTGTCCGCGTCGGACAGGGCTATTTCCTCCCACCAGGGCGTGTTAGCGTCGAGTTTATTATCAGGCTCACGGGAATTGACCACCTGACGCACGGCAGAGAGATTCGCTCCGCAAGCCTTGCAGAATCTCAACTCGTCGCTTTGATTGGCGCCACACCGGGGACAAAACATAAGAGGCTCCTGTATTCGCTACAGAGTACGACGATTGTAAGCCCGGAGTTCTTACATAAGGAAACCGGTGGCAGGTGGCAGGTAGCAGGTGGCAGGTGGCAGGTGGCGGGAGGCAGGTGGCAGGTGGCAGGTGGAAGAAGGCAGGAAGCAGGTGGCAGAAGGCAGAAAAGCTAATCAAACGAAGTCAGATTTTCCATTTCTCATTTTTCATTTCCCATTTTTCATTGGAAGGCTCTCGCGGAACCGGCCGGCAATGGAAACTGACAAATGAAAAATGGAAAATTCGCTTTCTGCCTTCTGCTTTCTGCCTTCTGCTTTCTGGCTCTCTGCCTCCTGCCTTCTATCTCCTGCTTCCTGCTTCCTGCTTCCTGCCTCCTGCCTCCTGCCTCCTGCCTCCTGTCTCTTCGGACTAGCGGCTGTCCCGGCGCAAGATTGCCAGCGTCATATCGTCTACGAGAGGACTGGCGGCGGCGAAATCCTGAACGCAGCCCAACATG
>Ga0190272_10000986_pt1 | contig 13900 bp, 15 predicted proteins | sample Popmic504T_FD_133746 | JGI IMG/M metagenome (GOLD analysis project Ga0190272, IMG submission 133746) | Populus adjacent soil microbial communities from riparian zone of Shoshone River, Wyoming, USA - 504 T | ecosystem: Environmental > Terrestrial > Soil > Riparian zone | place: USA: Wyoming...
CGACCATCATGATACCGACCGGCGCGGGCGTATTCAGGTCGATCGGGTCGGCGTTCGCACCGAGCATTTCGATGAGCTGGTCGTGCACAAGCTTCACGACCATCTGGCCCGGCGTGACCGACTTGATCACCGCGATGCCGACGGCATTCTTCTTCACCTGTTCGGTGAACGAGCGCACCACGTCGAGCGCGACATCGGCTTCCAGCAGCGCGCGGCGTACCTCGCGCAGCGAGACGTCCACGTCGGCCTCCGTCAGCGCGCCGCGCCGCGTCAGGCGATCGAGGATCCCACCAAGCCGTTCCGACAGGCTGTCGAACATCAAGTTCTCCGGCCTCATCCTGAGGAGCGTGCGGCGCACGCGTCTCGAAGGACGGGCTAGTTTCAAACACTTTCGCGCCCGAGGGCGCATTGCGCTGTCGGGCGGTGGCCGCCAGCCTCAAGGGCCGGTCAGCGAGTTGGCATTACGGCTCTTTTGAGAGCGAGGGATAGTTAGGGTGATACGCGCCGACAGTCAACGCCGGGGCAATTGTCAATGGCCCCCCTAGACCCTACATTTGACCAGTCAACTGATCGGTCTAAAATAATGAAACAGATTCAAGCATCAGAAGCAAAAGCGCGCTTTTCCGAACTCCTAAGCGAAGTGGAGAACGGGGAAACCGTCGTCATTACGCGCCATGGGCGGGAGATTGCGGAAATCCGGCCGAGCGAGGCGGAACGTCGCCGGATGATCGCTCAGGCACGGGCTGACATCGAGGAAATGCGCAAGACGGCTCCGCGAGTCACCGCCGAAGAAATTTTGTCTTGGCGGGACGAAGGACGAAAATGACCGATGAGCTTCGTGCTGGACGCGTCGGTTACCGCCAGTTGGTTTCTGCCTGACGAAAACGATCGGGACGCCTGGGAGGCTTGGAGGCGTTCCGAAACGGAGGATGTGTGGGTTCCCCTCCATTGGTGGTTCGAAGTCAGAAATACGATGTTGATGGGAGAGCGTCGCAATCGAATTTCCCGGGCTCTGACGTCACACGCTCTCGACCGCCTCTCGGTATTGCCCATTACGGTCGAAGCCAGACCAGACGGTGGCGCCGTGTTCGATCTTGCCCGCCGACACGGTCTCACATTCTACGACGCCGTGTATCTCGAATTGGCCCAACGGCGAAAAACTGCATTGGCGACGCTCGACAGCGCGTTGATCGCCGCAGCACGCACGGAGCGGGTGCCACTTGTGAAAGCCTTGTAGAGTCATGCCCCTTTTCACCCGCCGCCGCCTGTTTGCCGGATTCGCCGCCATCGGCGCGGTGGCGGGCGTATTCGGCCTGCGCTCCGCCTCGGCGCGCTATTACGACGGCCAGGTGTCGGATCACTTCGACGGCACGCGGTTCTTCGATCTGCATGGCTCGCCGCCGAAGAGCCTTGCGACCTTGCTGCGCTGGTACAGCGGCCGCCAAAAGGCCGAATGGCCCGCGTGGGCGCCGAGCCCCTACAGCGACCGGCCGCCCGTGCGCGTCGAAGGGCCGGAGTGGCGGATTTCCTATGTGGGCCACGCGACGCTGCTGCTGCAGACCGCCGGGCTGAACATCCTGATCGATCCGGTCTGGTCGGAGCGCGTCTCACCGGTGAGCTTCGCCGGGCCAAAGCGCGTCAACGATCCCGGCATCGCATTCGAGGCGCTGCCGCCGATCGATGTCGTGCTGGTTTCGCATTGCCACTACGATCATCTCGATGTGGAAACGCTGTCGCGCCTTACCGCCGGTCACAAGGCGCGCATCATCACGCCGCTCGGCAACGACACCATCATGAAGGACTATGACCCGGCGATCCGCGCCGAGGCGTACGACTGGCACGGCCGTGTGGAGCTTGGGCCGGGTACCAGCGTGACGCTGGTGCCGACGCGTCACTGGTCCGCGCGCGGCCTGACCGACCGCAACAAGGCGCTGTGGGCCTCGTTCGTGATCGAGACGCCCGCGGGCCGCATCTATCACGTGGCGGATTCAGGCTATGGCGACGGCCATCATTTCCGCGCCGCGCGCGACCGCTACGGCCCGTTCCGCCTCGCCGTTCTTCCCATCGGCGCCTACGAGCCGCGCTGGTTCATGGGCGACCAGCACATGAATCCCGCCGAGTCCGTGCGGGCGTTTCAGACCTGCGGCGCCGAATTCGCGCTCGGCCATCACTACGGGACATTCCAGCTCACCGATGAGGCGATGGACGTGCCGGAGCAAGCGCTGCATGCGGCACGCATCGATGCCGGCATCGATCCGGAGACTTTCCGGCTGCTGAAGCCGGGGCAGGTGTGGGACGTGAAGGCGCAAGCGGTAGCTTGAGCTTGTGCGATCCCGGCTCTCGCTACGCTTGGCCGGGATGCCGGGCATCGCCCGTCATTTGATTGGCACGTACACCTCGATCACCAGATTGTCCTCCGGCGTCGTCAGCGGATCGGTGACGTAATGCTCGACGAACAGGTCGCGCGCTTCCAGCCGCTTCTCGTCGAGATGATTGGTGATCGCCTCGTAGGTCGAATCCATCGCGTCGTAGGAACCGCGATGGATGAACTTGAGCGCCCGGCCGTCCGGCGATTTCCCGACCGCCAGGCCTTCCGGCAATGGACCTTTCGGTTCTTCCGCCACCGGCACGCCGGCCTGGTACTCGAAGCCGGTGTCGTCGGTCGCCGTGTAGATTGTCATCGCAGGCCCGGCCGGCCTGAGCCCCTGCTTCTGCATCGCGCCGTAGACGTTCTTGAACGCCTCGACCAGCGTATCGAATGCCGAATCCCAATTGGCCGAGCCCTTGCTGAACACAATTGTCTTGGCGGCCAGCGTGACCTCCTCGCCGAACGGATCGCCGGGCTTGGGCTGCGGCGCCGCCGGCGCAGGAGGCAGCGGGGCTTGCGCAGGGGTTTGCGCCAGCGATGGCGCGGTGAGAGTGAGCAGGCTCGCGGCGATCAGCACTGCGAGGCGCGGAAACGGCATCGAACTCTCCCAACCTGAACGCCGCCCTCATAGCACGGCAAGGCCTGATTGGCCCGGCCCTTTGTGCCGGCCACCATGTGCAACGGCTGGCGCGGTGCCAATCTTTCGCCATATAACGTCGGGCTGAAGGTCCGTCCAATGAGCGCACTCGCCGGCCACGCTTTTGTGAAGATGAACGGTCTCGGCAACGAGATCGTGGTGGTCGACATGCGCGCCCAACCCGCCGCGATCACGGCCGACGAGGCGCGCGCCGCCGCTTCGCCGCAAGGCGCGCCCTACGACCAGATGATGGCGCTCTATCCGCCGCGCATGCCCGGCACCGATGCCTATGTACGCATCTACAACAGCGACGGCTCGGCGGCGGGCGCGTGCGGCAACGGCATGCGCTGCATCGCCGAACTGATGTTCCGCGAAACCCGCAAGGACACGCTCACCTTCGAGACGCCGGCCGGCCTGCTCAACTGCTGGAAGGGCACGGCGCCGCTGGTTTCGACCGTCGACATGGGCAAGCCGCGGTTTGCCTGGAATGAAATTCCGCTCGCCGAGGAGTTCGCCGACACGCGCTGCATCGAACTTCAAATCGGGCCGATCGACAATCCGATCCTGCATTCGCCCTCGACGCTCAGCATGGGCAATCCGCACGCGATCTTCTGGGTCGACGACGTGATGGCCTACGATCTCGCCAAGATCGGCCCGCTGCTGGAGAACCATCCGATCTTCCCGGAGCGCGCCAACATCTCGCTCTGCGCCGTCAGATCGAAAGAGCACATCATCGTGCGCACCTGGGAGCGCGGCGCGGGGCTGACAAAGGCCTGTGGCTCAGCGGCTTGTGCGGCCGCGGTGGCAGCGGTGCGGTTGCGCAAGGCGAACCGCAAGGTGACGGTCACGCTGCCGGGCGGCGACCTTCAGATCGAGTGGCGCGAATCCGACGACCATGTGCTGATGACCGGACCGGTGGCGTTTGAATTCGAGGGCCGGTTCGATCCTGCGCTGTTTGCGGCCGTCGCATGAGCGTCGATGTCGTCACCTTTGGCTGCCGCCTCAACACCTACGAGTCCGAGGTGATCCGCAACGCGGCGGCGTCCGCCGGTATAGAAAACATCATCGTGGTGAACACCTGCGCGGTGACGGCGGAGGCGGTACGGCAGGCGCGCCAGAGCATCCGCAGGCTTGCCAGGGAGCGCGTGGGTGCGAAAATCGTGGTCACCGGCTGCGCCGCCCAGACCGAGCCGCAGACCTTCGTGAACATGTCTGAGGTCGCGATCGTCGTGGGCAACGAGCACAAGCTCGAAGCGAAGTTCTGGGCCGAGCGCCGCGATGTTCTACGCCGAGCATCGTTCGGGCTCGAAACAGAAGAAAAATGCCGCGTCAACGACATCATGGCGGTGCGCGAAACCGCCCTGCACCTGGTCGACGGCATCGAGGGCCACGCGCGGGCGTTCATCCAGGTACAGAACGGCTGCGACCACCGTTGCACCTTCTGCATCATCCCGTTCGGGCGCGGGAACTCGCGCTCGGTTCCGATGGGCGAGGTCGTCGCGCAGGTGCGCCGGCTGGTCGAGCACGGCACCCTTGAGGTCGTGCTGACCGGCGTCGACATCACCAGCTACGGCTCAGGCCTGCCCGGCGCGCCGAAGCTCGGCAAACTGGTGCGGCAGATCCTGCGGCACGTGCCGGAACTCGAACGCCTGCGCATCTCCTCGATCGACTCGGTCGAGGCGGACGCGGACCTGCTCGCCGCAATCGCGGACGAGCCGCGGCTGATGCCGCATCTGCATCTTTCGCTGCAGCACGGCGACGACCTGATCCTCAAGCGCATGAAGCGGCGCCACACGCGCGCCGGCGCGATTGCGTTCACGAACGAAGTCCGGCGGCTGCGCCCCGGCATGGTGTTCGGCGCCGACATCATCGCGGGGTTTCCGACCGAGACCGAGGATATGTTCGCGCGCTCGCGGGATCTCGTGGACGAATGCGGTCTCACCCACCTGCACGTGTTCCCCTATTCGGCGCGGCCCGGCACGCCCGCGGCGCGCATGCCGCAGGTGCCGCCTCAATTGCGCAAGGACCGTGCGCGGCTGTTGCGTGAAGCGGGCGCGGCCGCGCTGCGCCGCCATCTCGACAGCGAAGTCGGCGCGCGCCGCCGCGTGCTCACCGAACGCGGCGGCATCGCCCGCACCGAGCAGTTCACCCCGGTGCGGCTTTCGGCGCATGTTGAGCCGGGACAGATTGTCGGCGTAACGATTGCGGATCACGATGGGCAGCGTTTGCTGGCCGCTTGAAGGAGCCATCAGGATGACCGACCACCTCATCACCAGCATCGAACAGCTCGAAGCGCTCTACGGCCTGCCCGTCGGCGCCGCGGTGTTCAAGGAGATCGACCACGTCAACGCGCAATATCGCGCCTTCATCGAGGCGGCGCCGTTCTTTGCGCTCGCGACCGTCGGGCCGGAAGGCGTCGACTGCACGCCGCGCGGCGACGAGCCGGGCTTCGTGCGCGTCGCCGGCGAGAAGACGCTCATGATACCCGACCGGCGCGGCAACAACCGCGTCGACTCGCTGCGCAACATCGTGCGCGACCCGCGCGTGTCGCTGTTGTTCCTCGTGCCCGGCGTCGGCGAGACGTTCCGTGTCATCGGCCGCGCCACAATCTCGACCGACCCGGCGCTATGCGAAACGTTCGTGTTCGCCGGCAAGACGCCGCGCTCGGTCCTGGTCGTTGCGGTCGAGCGCGTCTATTTCCAGTGCGGCAAGGCGGTCATCCGCTCGAAGCTGTGGGACGCCTCGCGCTACGTCGACCGCGCGAGCCTGCCGAGCAACGGCACGATCCTCGCCGCGATCACGAACGGCAAGGAGGGCGGGGAGGAGTACGACAAGGCGTATCCGGCGCGGCTGCGGGAGACGATTTATTAGGGGGAGCGCCGTACCAGGGAAAACTTATTGTCTTACTGTAAGGATATGACGTTCCAAGCGAAGCGCTTAATCAGCCATCCTCCATTGGTCTGCTGCTGCCAGACTGTGAGAAGGGCACCTTTTACAGGAATTTCTTGGTTTTGATCTGCAACTTTCATGGAATACGATCCCGTTTGATAAGCAAGCTTGCCTTCGACTTGAACTATACTGCTCACGATCACGAGTTCTTTTATCCCGGTCTTTTTGTAACTCATCCATAGTTCCACCGCGCCATTTCGACCTTCCACTGGGGAACCGTTAGGCGGAATGAGAATAATGTCCGTCGCGTAGAAACTCCTCATCGCCGCCCAATCGGCGCTATTGTAGGTTATTGCGAACGCTTGCATTTGCGCTGCGATGTTTTGATCTTCCGCCGCACGGGCCGTTTTACATTCGCTCAGGACCAGCGAAATTGCCAAGGCGGACATCGCGAGACGCGCCATCATGCCATTTCCTTTCCCGGTAGACTGGATCGCATTTCAGTGTAAGATTGTTATGTTAGGATAGACTGATGTCTGGTTGGGGGCAATCCAATGATCCGAATTTTGCTGACAGTACTCGCAGTATCGACATTGCCTGGTTGTTCCACCTACACGCATGTTCTCTATGCCGAACCCTCGGGGTCGCTCAAAACAACTGCGGCGCGGATTCAAGCCAGCATCTCCCGTGCTGAAAGAAATGGATGCACGGTTCGAAACCTATCTATGGGCGCAGGTCACGGGGTGGGACTAGGCATCAACATCGAAGGCGATTGTCCGAACTGCGCGAAGCGTGACTTAGAGAAGAAAGCGGTTGGCTCCATCTTCGGGGCGGTCGCAACAGCGTCGTGCGATAGACCGAACTATATAAATGCGCGGGGAGAACTGCGGTGAAATCCGCGTGGTTCGTCGGCATCTTATGTGCGATCACCACCTCTCTGGCCGATGCTTCCACATTTAGGTCGTCGCGAGATCTCGTATTCACCGACGAAGAGTTGGCTCGACTTCCGCGAACGCGCGATGGACGAGCGGTATATACTGGCGACATCATTATCTATCTTGACCGGATACGCCCACGCTCGGCCATCAAGGGCAATCGCTGGACCCGAGGAGAACTGGTGTACCGGTTCAATGGGCAGACCGCAGATCAGCAAGCACTTTTCGTGCAGGCTTGCACCGCGTGGACTGTCGGAACGGCCCTTCGGTGCATTGAACGAACAAATCAAATTAATTTTGTCAATGTTGTCACGCATTCGGGAGAAGGCTGCGGCGGCTTCCACTTTACAAGTTGCTCCGCGGTCGGAATGATCGGAGTAGGATCGCAGGTATTCGAAGTTTACGTAACACATTGGTCGCCAGGTTTGATTGGGGTAATTCAGCATGAAATCGGTCATGCGTTGGGCCTGATACACGAACACCAGCGACCCGACCGCGACGATTATGTGATTATCAACTCCGCCAACATTCGGCCCGGCGCGGAACATAACTTTACGAAGGAAGATGACGCGACTGTCCTTACGGAATATGACTATACATCTTCCATGCATTATTCGAATTGCACTTTCGAAAAGAATAGCCCTTGTGACCCGAATGACAGGGGTACCGAACCCAACTGGACGATCTCGCCTGCGCCTTGTGCGCTTAACAGAGTCGGCGGTGATCAAATTACAGCTCTTGATCTCGACGGTATCCGAGGAGCGTATGGGGGGCCGGTAGCGGCGCTGTTTGACACCGGCCGACAGAGTGCTTGCGGTACGCACCAATACAGCAAGGATCAGGTTGTCAAGAGTTGCGGAGCAGGCTGCGCGATGGCGGGACCCGTGAATTGGTCGCGCCTCTATCAGAAGTACGATTGGGGGTGCGGGTTTTTGCCGATATTCAATGGGCCCGGATTTTGCACGGGTCGGAAGCAGGAATTCAGAGCGCAATGGTACGATGAAGACAAATTCCACATTAAATGTTGGGGTGGCACCCTAGTCGAGCGATGGACTGAGTGCGGATGCTCAGCCCAAGCAATGACAGCCCTGTGCACGGATTATGGTAGCAACGTTAACCTTACAAAGCTGCAAGCTCTCATAGACAGCACGGATGCGAACGAGAAACAAACCGGCCAACTGATACGGCATCTTTTGGACTTTTCAGATCAGGGCTTCTTCGCTGCGGGACTGAAATCCGAGCTTCCCTATGTCATGCTCGCTGCCTTCGTACGGGGCAGGCCGAACGAAACTGCGTCATTCCTTTGCCGGCTCCGGGCCGAACTGACCATCCGACGCTTGTTAAATCAGCATTACCAAATGAGCGCAGACTTGTTTAGGAAGCTTGCCAAGCTGCACGATATCCTTTGAGTACTCCTTGATTTTCAGCGGCTAATCGCGCCCCGTAGCGTCGGGACCCCCTTGCCCTTCCACATGGGCCTCCTCCTCAGCTCGACATGACCGGGCCGGATGAGGCCTTCATCAAGTTCCTCGACGCGAAGGGCATATCTCTGGAAGACCCACGATCCGGTGATGCCGGGCGGCGGCATACAGTAGCAAGTAGCCCGTATGAGTGAAGAGACCGTATGTCCTTCCTTGAATGAGGCGACTCGCCCTCGATGCGTATTGCGAGGGTTACCCGGATGGGCCGGGTAGAGCCTCACGCAAGGAGGACGAGTCGTGGGCAATCTTAGCGAAGCTTTTGTGGCTTTTGATACATCGAAGCTGCGCAATTCCGTGGCGGTAGCGGATGCGGGGCGCGTCGGCGAGGTTCGATTTTTTGGCGAGATCGGCAACACCGCGGTGGCGACCGAGAAGTTTGTCCGCAAGCTTGCGGCCAAGTACGGCCGGCTGACGTTCTGCTACGAGGCCGGGCCGACCGGATATGGGCTGTACCGGCAGATCAAGGCGCTCGGGCACGAATGCTTGGTGGCGGCACCGTCGAGCGCAGTCTCAACCAGTTCGGACAAAGTGCAGCCCTGCCGCGCGGCCTCGCACTTGAGCTCCGCCATCACGGTCTCATTGATGTTGAACGTTGCTTTCATGACCAGAACCCTAGCATAACAGGCGGAACCGGCCGGTATACTTCCGGGTTGAGCTTGGTTGTCCAGCCGCCCTTTCGCAGCCGCGTTAATGTCCGACCCATCCTTCCCGGAGCCCCTCATGCCCCTCGCCATCACCTCGCGCCTCGTCCGCAATCTCGTCGCCGTCATGGCGCTCGGCCTGCTGCTGTCGGGCTGCGGCGTCAATAATATCCCGACCTACGACGAGCAGGCCAAGGCGAAGTGGGCCGACGTCAACAATCAGTATCAGCGGCGCGCCGACCTCATTCCAAATCTGGTCGAGACTGTCCGGGGTTACGCGAGACAGGAGCGCGAGACCCTCGAGGCCGTCGTCAACGCGCGCGCCAAGGCAACCTCGATCCAGGTCACGCCCGACATCGTCAACGATCCGGCAAAGTTCAAGCAATTCCAGGAAGCGCAGTCGCAGCTGTCCGGCGCGCTCGGCAGATTGATTGCGGTCAGCGAGAACTATCCGGACCTCAAGTCGAACCAGAACTTCCTGGCTCTGCAGTCGCAGCTGGAAGGGACCGAGAACCGGATTTCCGTCGCCCGGCGCGACTACATCGAATCCGTGCGGGTCTTCAACACCGAGCTGCGCACCTTCCCGGGCGTGCTATGGGCCTCGACGCTTTATCGCAGCCATAAGCCGATGGAGACGTTCACGGTCACGGAGGACGCGCGCCGGCCGCCTAACGTCAAATTCTAGGCGCCAGCAACATGCTCGACCGCATTGGCGTTCTCACAACGCCGGTCACTCTGGCGATCCTCTTTGCGCTCGTGGTAATCGCGCATGCGCTGACCTTTCCGGCGTTGACCGGCCGGGTGGTCGACGAAGCCAACATTCTCGATGCCGCCACCCGCCAAACGCTGACCGACAAGGTGGCGGCGGTTGAGGCGAAGAGCGGCGATCAGATCGTCGTCGTGACGCTGAAGTCGCTTCAGGGCACCTCGATCGAAGACTACGGCTATCAGCTCGGCCGTCACTGGGCCATCGGGGAGAAAACCCGCAACAACGGCGCCGTGCTGATTGTCGCTCCAAACGAGCGCAAGGTCCGCATCGAGGTTGGCTACGGGCTCGAAGGCGCTCTCACCGACGCGGTGACGCAACTTATCATTCAGAATGCGATTCTGCCGCGCTTTCGCGCCAACGATGTCGCCGGCGGCATCGTGCGCGGCGTCGACGACATCGTCCAGGTGGTGAGCGGCGATGCCGAAGAATACAAGCGCCGTGCCGCGCAACGCCCGGATCGCGCGCCGCAGGGGGTCGATGCCGCGACGGTCATGCTGGTGCTGATGGTCATCTTCGTCATCTTCTCGATCATGCGGCGTTCGGGCGGCGGAGGACCGGGCATCGGAGGACCGGGCATCGGGCGCCGCCGCGGCGGATTTGCCGCCCCGATCTTCATTCCGTCCGGCGGCTCGTGGTCGTCCGGTTCATCCGGTGGCAGCTTCGGAGGAGGCGGATTCTCCGGTGGCGGCGGGTCGTTCGGTGGCGGCGGCTCGTCGGGGAGCTGGTGATGATGATCCTCACCGACGCGGACCGGGCCCGCATCATCGAAGCCATTCGGCTCGCCGAAACGCGCACGTCCGGGGAGATCTATTGCGCGTTCACGCGTGCCTCCAGCGCGTACCGGGTCTTTCCAGTCGCCTGGGCTGCCGCACTGGCGCTGCTGGTCCCGCTGCCGCTGATCTATCTGACGGCATGGCCGGCGGCCGTGATCTACGCCTTGCAGCTCGCGGTCTTCCTCGGTGCGCTCTATCTGCTGTCGCACGACCGGACTCGCTACCGCATCGTTCCGCGGCAGACCAAGACGGCGCGTGCGCATCAGGAGGCGCTACGCCAGTTTGCAGCGCATGGATTGCAACATACCGAGTTGCGAACCGGCGTTCTCATCTTCGTGTCGGTCGCGGAGCGTTATGCGGAAATCGTGGCTGACGCCGGCATCGCGCAGAAGGTCCCATCTACGGTTTGGGACGATGCCGTGCGTTCGCTCACGTCGGACATCGCGGCAGGCCGTGCGGGCGACGGTTTCGTTACGACGATCGAAACGTGTGCCGCCGAACTGGCGAAGCATTTCCCGCCCGGCGCCATCAATCGCAACGAACTTCCCAACGCGATCGTCGAACTCCCCTCCTGATAAGCGATGCCGCGATCACCAGGAGCAAGCAAGCGTAGCCCGCTACGCCACCAGCGCCTGCGCCAGATCCGCCACCAGATCGTCCGCATGCTCGATCCCGATCGAAAGCCGGATCGTCGCGTCGGACACGCCGATGCGCGCGCGCAGCGCGGCGGGCACGCCCGAATGCGTCGTCGAGCCGGGGTGGCAGGCGAGCGACTCCGTTCCGCCGAGGCTGACCGCGAGCTTGACGATCTCCAGCTTGTTGAGGCACGCGAAGGCCTCGGCGATCCCGCCCTTGATATCGAACGAAAAGGTCGAGCCGGCGCCGGTGCACTGCGCCTCGAACACGCGGCGCTGCGGCGCATCCGCGGAAAGGAACGGCAGATAGTGCACCTTTTCGACGCGCGGGTGATCGCGCAGAAACTCGGCCACCACGCGGGCATTGCTGTTGCCGCGTTCCATGCGCAGCGCGAGCGTTTCGAGCGAGCGGCCGATCATCCAGCTCGAATGCGAGTCGAGCTGCGTGCCGATGGCGCCGCGAAGCTGCTTGATCGGCTTCATGAGCTTTTCAGTTCCCATCGCGGCGCCGGCGATCAGGTCGGAGTGCCCGCCGACATACTTGGTGAGCGAGTACACCGAGACATCGGCGCCGAACGGGAGCGGACGCTGAAAGACCGGCCCGAGCAGCGTGTTGTCGCAGACGATGATGGGACGATGCTTCTGCCGCTTCGCCATGTCGTCCGCGATCCGACTCACCAGTCTGATGTCGACCATCGTGTTGAGCGGGTTGGAGGGCGTCTCGATCATGATCACCGACACGCGCCCTTTGGCCATCGCCGTCTCGGCGGCCTCGCGCATGATCGGCTCGTCGACGCCGTCCGCAAAGCCGACAGCGCCGACGCCGTAAGCCGTCATGGTGCGGGACACCAGCGTCTCGGTGCCGCCGTAGAGCGGCTGCGAGTGCAGGATGACGTCGCCCGGCCGGGTGAAGGTGAGAATGGTCGTGGCGATCGCCGACATGCCCGACGAGAACAGGATGCAGGACTCGGCTTGTTCATAGGCGGCGAGGCGATCCTCGACGATCTCGCTGTTGGGATGATTGAAGCGCGAATAGACGAGGCCGCGGCCCTCGCCCTGCGGCGGCTCGCGGCGCCCGGCCGTGTAGTCGAAGAAGTCGCGCCCTTCCTCGGCCGAGCGGAACACGAACGTGGAGGTGAGGAACACGGGCGGCTTGACGGCGCCCTCCGACAGCAGAGGGTCGTAGCCGTATCCGAGCATCAGCGTCTCGGGGTGCAGCACATGATTTGCCAGCCGGAGCTTGTGGTAGCGATCAACTTTCATGGCCGGCCTCCAGGGTTCGATGCGCACCCAAGCAATAGCCCGGCTGCGCCCACGCTGTCCCGGTGAAACAGGTCACGGCGCCTGGGCGCGCATGCGCGGTTGATCTGCGCGCGCGTTCCCGTTAGACACGCGCGCATGGCACAGCGGCGCGGACCCCCGATGAGCAAGGCTGAGTTGCGCGCGCAGGCGGATGCCGCGATCGCGGGCGCCACCAAGCCGGTTACGAAGCTGCCGACGAAACTCTCGCGTCAGTGCGGCAAATGCGGCGAGATCACCTCGGTGATGATCGAGCCGGGCGCCGAGACGCCGCCGTTCAAGTGCAAGAGCTGCGATAAGTAACGATCAGTCCTCGGCCGGAGCCTCGGCTGCCGCGCTCTTCGGGATCGGGTCCGCCCCGATCAGCGTGTTGACGCAATCCACCGAGTCGTAAATCGACACCTGAACGATCGGGTGCGCCTTCTTGATCAGTTCGCCGGCTTCCTCGGCGGGTGCGAGCGTCGCGAACGATTTCTTGGTCTGCCGGTCGACCTGGAGCCAATAGCGCTCCTCGGGCTTCTTGCGCTGATGCGCGGGATCGCGCGGCGTTTCGATCTCCGCTTCCTTGGATTTCATCTTGGTGGCCGGACGCAATGCCATTTGAAACTCCCTTAAGTGTGAATTGTCCGCAATGTTGGCTTAAGTCCTCAACATGGGCGCGATACGGGCAGATTGCCAGCGAAAACCTTGCAAAAGGTTAGTCTTTACGCGACCGGCGGCTCTTCGCCATTCCAACCGCATGCCGCCAGCCGTGCGCGCAGATGCGGCGGCACCGGCGCTGTGACGCGCACCGGCTCCTTGTTCTTGGAGATCGGCACCACGACCTCGCGCGCATGCAGTTGCAGCCCGGGCGCATCGGGCCTGGCGACAAACTTGATTTGCTTGGCGCGGCGCTGGCTCGCCTCGTTGCCGTAGATGTCGTCCCCGAAGATCGCGAAACCCATCGCGGCGCAGTGTACGCGCAGCTGATGCGTGCGCCCGGTGACGGGTTCGAGCGCGAGCCAGGATATCGCGCGGTCGGTGGAGCGGCCCATCACCTTCCACTTCGTCACCGCGGGCTGCCCGTCAGGATCGGGCTTCATCCACCAGCCGAAGTCCGGGTCGAGCCGCCCGAGCGGCATGTCGATCACGCCCTCGTCCGCCTCGGGCCCGCCTTCGGTCACCGCCCAGTAGGTCTTGCCGACGCGGCGGTGCTTGAACAGCAGGCTCAGGTGCGCGAGCGCCTTGCGGTGGCGCCCGAGCACGAGGCAGCCCGAGGTCTCGCGGTCGAGCCGGTGCGCCAATTCGGGGCGCCGCGGCAGGCCGTAGCGTAACGCGTCGAACCAGTCTTCGAGGCTCGGCCCGCCTTTGGGCCCGCGATGCACCGAGAGGCCGGCCGGCTTGTCGATCACCAGCATCAGGCCGTCGCGATGAAGCACGCGCGCGAGGATTTCCTCCTCGGTCGCGGCTTTCGGGTTGAACACCTTGTCGGGC
>Ga0190272_10000987_pt1 | contig 13884 bp, 13 predicted proteins | sample Popmic504T_FD_133746 | JGI IMG/M metagenome (GOLD analysis project Ga0190272, IMG submission 133746) | Populus adjacent soil microbial communities from riparian zone of Shoshone River, Wyoming, USA - 504 T | ecosystem: Environmental > Terrestrial > Soil > Riparian zone | place: USA: Wyoming...
AAGACGTTCAGGCCACGGACGGTCAGAAGCGCGGGGGCCTCAGCCATGGCCGCCCCCGAGATAAAGCTCCTGCACTTCCGGATCAGATTCGATTTCCTCCGGGCGCCCTTCCTTGAAGATGCGGCCGTTGTGCATCATCGTCACGCTTTCGACCACGCGCAGCGCAACGTCCATGTCATGCTCGATGACGATGTAGCCGATATGCGGCGGCAGCGAGGTCAGGATCTCGATCAGTTCGATGCGTTCGGTGGGCGAGAGGCCGGCGGCCGGCTCGTCGAACAGGATGAAGCGCGGCGCACCGGCGAGCGCCAGCGCGATCTCAAGCTGGCGCTGCTGCCCGTGACTCAGCTCGGCGACGAGCTGTTCCTTCACGCCGGTCAGATGCACAGCCTGCACGAGGTTTTCCGCCGCGTGCATCAGGGCGTCATTGCGGCGCGGTCGCAGCAGCGAGTAGCGCCCGCGCGAAACGCCGCGACACGCGAGATACACGTTGTCGATCACCGGCAGTCCGGTGAATAACGCGGAGATCTGATAGGTGCGGCGCAAGCCGCGCCGAATGCGCTCGTGCGGGGGAAAGTGCGTCACGTCCTCGCCGAAGAAGCGGATGGTGCCGGAGGTCGAGGGAAAATCTCCGGTGATGCAGTTGAACAGAGTGGTCTTGCCGGCGCCGTTCGAGCCGAGCACTGCGCGCCGCTCGCCCGGCCGCACCGTGAGCGTGATGTCGGTCAGCGCCGCGAGCGCGCCGAACAGCCGGGTGACGCCGCGCAGCTCCAGCGCGTTCGCGGTACCGACGGCGCTCAGGCGTTCGGCGACGGACACCGCCATCACGCCCTCCCGCCATGCGTGTTCGGCCGTTGCATGCGCGCGCGCCAGCGCGCCCACAGGCCGAGGATGCCGTCGGGCGAGAACAGCACAATCAGCAGGAAGCCGAGACCGATGAGAAGCTGGAAGCGCTTGCCGTCGAGGCCGACCGCGACCAGCGCATCGAGCGCAAAGGTGCGCAGCATGACGTAGATGATGGCGCCGATGAATGCGCCGATCGGCCGGCTCAAGCCGCCCGCGACCGCGATGATGAGGATGTCGATGACGGGCCCGACGCCGGCCGTGCCGGGCGAGATCTGCCCGCCGTGCCAGACCAGCAATACGCCCGCGACGGCGGCGATCAGGGCTGCAAACGCGTAAGCCGCGATCCGGTGCGCCGTGACGTTGAAGCCGAGCGCCGCCATGCGCCGCGCATTGTCGCGGATGCCCTGAAGGGCGAGCCCGAACGGCGAACGCGAGACGTAGACGACTACCAGATAGGCGAGCACCGCCCAGAACAGGATCAGGTAGTAGAACGGGACCGCCGACCGCCAGTCGACGCCGAACGCAATCGGCGTGCGCACGGCGTTGAAGCCGGAAAAGCCGTTGAAGATCGTGTAGTTTTGCAGCGTGAAGTAATAGAATGCCGACGCGATCGCGAGCGTGATCATGATGGTGTAGATGCCCTCGGTACGCACCGAAAGCACGCCGCTGAGCGTTCCGAAGATCACCGCGATGACAATCGCGAGCGGCACCCCCACCCACCAGGGCCAGCCAAGGCTGATGTCCGTCATTACGGTCGTGCCGAAGATCGCCACCATATAGCCGGCGCAGCCCGCGACGGTCATCTGCACCAGGCTGACCATGCCCCCATAGCCGGCGAGGAACATGAGGCTGAGCGCGATCATCCCGAGGATCATCGCCCAACCGAAAATCTCGATCAGTACAAAGTTGCTGGCGAAGGCCGGCAGCACGAGCAGGAACACGGCGAGCAGCCAGAGCACCGGATGGGCCTGGAAAATGCCGGTCAGGCTCCAGTCCTCGGACTTGGCCGATGCCGGACTGCCGCGTGTGGCTTCGACCAGCGCCATGGCTTCAATGCCCGCGCAGCAGGCCCTGCGGCCGCAAGGCCAGCACGACCACCATGATGACGAAGGTGAGCACCACCGCGTAGGTCGGCATGTAGACCGTACCGAACTGGTCGGCGAGACCGATCAGCACCGCGCCGACCGCCGCGCCGGTGATCGAACCCATGCCGCCGACGATCACCACGACCAGCGAGGCGAGCAGGATCTTGATGTCCTCGCCTTGCTGCAGCGACTGGAACGTGCCGCCGACGACGCCGGTGAAGCCAGCGAGCCCTGCGCCGAACGCGAACACCAGCAGAAAGAGAAGTTGCACGCGCACGCCGGTCGCCGACAGCATGTCGCGGTCATCGACGCCGGCGCGCACCAGCATGCCGACCTTGGTGCGGTTGAGCGCCAGCCACATCAGGACGCCGATCACGACGGCGCCGAGAAGGATGACGAGGCGGACCAGCGGAAATTGCAGATAGACATATTCGCCGCTCGATCGCATGGCGGTGACCAGCGGGATCTCAACCGGCCCGCCGAGCCAAGTGGGCATCGGCACCTGGTAGAAGTCGCCGCCCCAGCGCCACAGCATCAGGTCGGCGAGGATGAGCGAGAGCGCGATGGTGACCAGCGTCTGGCGCAGGTCTTGGCCCTCCATCCAGCGGAAGATCGTGAATTGCAGCACCATGCCGAGGAGCGCGACGATGACGAAGGTCGCCACCAGGGCGAACACCCAGCTTCCGGTCCAATTCGCGATCTCGTAGCCAAAATAGCCGCCGAACAGATAAAGCGAGCCGTGCGCCAGATTGACGTTGCGCATCAGCCCGAAAATGAGCGTGAACCCGCTCGCGACCACGAAATAAAGGCCACCGAGTGTGATCCCGTTGAGCAGCGCGCTCAGGAAAATGCGCTTGCGGCCGAGCAGCTGTTCGAGTTCCGGCGGCCAGACCGCGAAAATCAGGAACAGCAGGATCGCGATCAGGATCACGATGATCAGTGACCAGATCGGGTGACGGCCGATGAAGCTGTTCATGACGCCACCTCCCGCACAACGCGCGGCACCCGGCCTGTTCGCATGATCTTAATCGGCGAACCGGTATCCACTTCGCCGGACCATGCGCAGGCGCTCCTTGCCTTTGATTTTTATGGGTTTCCGGCCGTCTGTCTATGACCGCCAGTATCTTCTTTTCGGGCTTGGCCCGCCGGCCAGCCGTTGAGCACCTTAGCCATGAAGGACTTGCACCGCACGGCGGTAGTCGGTCGGCGCCATTCCGACATGCGAGGAAAAGAAGCGCGTGAATACGCTCTGGCAGGAAAAGCCCAGTTCGTAGCCGATTTCGGTGATGGACTGGCCGGTTTGTCCGATCCGCTGCACGGCTTTCTCCATGCGCAGCGTATTCAGATAGATGTTCGGGGTGACGCCAGTCTGGCGGCGGAACAGCTTGTAGAAATGCGGCCGGGACAGGCCGGCGTCGCGGGCAACCTCGTCCAGTTCGATCTCGGAGCCGAGCTTTTCCGACATCAGCACGATCGATTTGCGCACCCGGAAATCGATGAAGGACGAGGCCGGTCCGGAATAGCGCTGCCAGCCGCCGGCCAGCCGCCACGATTGCTCGAAACACGCATCGGTCAGCTCGAACAGCGTGCCGTCGAAGTTCTCCGCGGTTTCGTAATCCTCGAGCAGCGATACGGTCTCGCGCATGATGGCGCGGATTCTCGGGGTCATCTCGATTTCGGAGCGTCCGAACTCCAGCAGCGCATGGGCCGAGTGTCCCATGCGCTGGAACCAGCTCCGGTCGATGTAAAGGACGAGAAAGAGCCCACCCGCGCCGAGGTCGCCGGGGATGAATCCGTGCGGCTCCCAAGGGTTTACCGCGATGGCGCAGCGTTCGGTCAGCCCGTGCAGCACCCCGCTCACCCGGGCAGTCGCCGGCGCGCCATCGAGGTAGAAAATCAGATGCCCCTCGCGGTGCGCGTGGGTGGTCATCGGGCGGTTGAGCTCGTACAGCGTCGCCCGGCCGAAACGGCCGTGATAGACGGACAAAGCCTTGCTCATGTCGCCCTCCCGCAGTCTTGTTTTTGTTTAAGTTTCCGCGAGGCAGGCATCCTTGGCAAGTGAGCCGGCGCGCCGATTTCGCGGCAATTGCCCGCAGCCAAGGCGTTCTTTGCGCATGATCTTATCCGAAAACCGGTGCCCATCCCCGATCGGGTCGAGAACATGCTTTTCGGGATCATGCCCCCAAAATCGAAACCGGGCGGCTTTCGCCGCCCGGTCGCGTCTAATCAGTGCGGAGCGGTCAGTTGTAGGTCTTCTTGCACTCCGGATTGGTGCGGCTCGGCAGGCCAAGCTTGGCGAACTGCTCCGGGGTGAAGCCGAGCGTCTGCTTCACGTCCGGGACGACCTTCATGGCCTTGTTGACGAGATCGCCATTCGGCAGCTCGACCACTTCCGTGATGAAGTTCGTGCCGATCGCCTGACGGTTCGCGTCCAGCTTGATCTTGCCGTTCGGCGCATCGAGCTCGAGCTTGGCGAGGCCTTCGCGGAACTTCTTGTGACCGTCCGAGAGATCGCCCTTGATGTCGTTGAGGATCTGGAACACCGCGTTGAAGTCATTGTAGTAGGCGGTGCCGGTGAGCGAAGGCGAGGTAAATCGTTTTTCCGCCGGGAAGGACGATTGATAGAGTTTCACCCACGCGTTCCATTTTGCATTGTCCCACACGTCAGCCTGCGGGCCGGCGGAGGGGATGCCGATTGCGATGCGTTTCGCTGCGCCCTTCGAGGAGAGCACAGTCTGGTCGACCAGGATCGAGCCGCCGATCAGCTTCGCCTTGCCGCCCGCCTGGGCGTACTGGTTGAAGAAGTTGACCGCGTCGCCGCCGCCGAGACCGAGATAGATCGCGTCGACATCATCCGGCAGCTTGGAGATGACCGAGGCGAAGTCCTTGGTGCCAAGCGGCACCCAGAACTTCTCGGTGATCTGCCCGCCGAGCGAGCAGTATTCCGGGATGAAGCCGAACAACTGCGTGTAGGGGAACGAATAGTCTTCCGCAACGGTCGCGATCTTGCGCCACTTCTTGTCGTTGTAGACGTAGCTGCCGAGCCCGGAGAGCCACTGCGAGCCGTCGAGATTGAAGCGGAAGAAGTTCGGCGACGGTGTCACATAGGTCGTCTCCAGCGCGCCGGACGAGCCGTTGAGGAAGGTCACCTGCGGCTGCGTCTTGGAGTAGTCGCGGATCGCGATGCCTTCCGATCCCGACACCGGGCCGATCAGAATGTCGACCTTGTCCTGCTCCACCAGTTTGCGGGCGCCGCGGATCGCAGAATCCGGGCTCGCATTGGTGGGGAACGTGATGACTTCGATGGTCTTGCCGCCGGCCTTGGCGCCGGCCTGCTTCACGGCGATCTCCATACCGCGGATTGCGTCTTCGCCGAGTGTGGTCAGCGCGCCTTCGAGCGTGGCGAGCACGCCGATCTTGATCTTGTCCTGCGCCTGCGCGGCGCCGGCGGTGAGCGATACGCCAATCGCCGCCATCAGCAGCTTGGTCCGCATGAACTTCCTCCCTTGAGATTTCTTGATTCCAGTCAGTTCTTCACGCCAAGTCTACGCGATCATACACAAACGGAGCGCATGATCGTGTCTGACAAGGTCATTGTGCAGGCTCAATCATCCGGCTGGGCCGGTGTCACCTCACGCGGGGCGAGTATAGCGTCCCACGCCGATCTGGCGTGCATCCTAGGACTTTTCCGCATGACTGACAGTCTCATTTTTGACGCAGAAGAATTCCCCCGTATTGGCTACCCGGAGCGGTAGACCGACAGATCGCCAGCCGTGCGGATGTCACCCGGTTCGCCTCGCGATGACGGCGACCGGGCCCCCACCATCCGGGCCCTGATGCTCGGCGCCGCCGGAGACATAGATCTCCGCGTGACCCACGAGGCCCGCGAGAGCGCCAGCAACGAACGCGCGGGCGTGGCGCGTGGAAGAGATATCGGAGTCGTCCAGCATGGTGTGGCGATGCCCGCGTAGCCGGCCATCGTGACTCGCCTCGGCTTTTGCCAGGATAGCGACGAGACGTCCGCGGTCGAGAGGCGATAGCTGGCGGCTGGCGCCGAGCCCCAGCCGCGCAAGCGCGTTACGCACCGGTTCGATATCGATACCGTCCGCCATCACGGCGTGATCGATCGCGAGAGGCCCGGACCACGCCGCCGACATGCCGAGAACCACGATCTCATGGTTCATCAACTCGATGCCGGCTGAAGCACTGGCGCGGCCGGACCACAATGACGTGTTAACCCCAATGTCGGCGTCGCCAACCGATGCCGCGTCAATTTCGGCGAGCGCAACGGCTACTCCAAGCGAACTCGCGCCGCGCGAGATTCCCATGGATTTCAGTGTATCCCGTGTGGCGACCGTTTGGCCGCGCGTCTCGGCGTCGGCGATCCGCTGAGCGGTCAGTAGCGGGCACTTGATCTGCACGAAGTGCACCTGCGCCGGATCCGTGATCTGGGCATCCGCCATCGCGGCGCGCACGCCCTCCGCCACCTGCTCGACCTGCGCCATGCGGCCAAGCTGCTCGGGCTTTAGAGCCGGTGTGTGGGCGCGGCCGATCGCGAGAGCGGGACTCGTGCCGCTCCCTTCGGCACGCTCGAACACGGTCCAGTGCGGCGCCATCGCGCCTTCGGTGCCGCCGGACATGACGAGACAGACGTCGCGTGCGCGCGCGCCGATATGCCTTTCGAGCATCAGCGTAAGCGCGAGCGTGGCGTAACCGCGCGTGAAATCGTTGACGTTGCCGTTGCCTTCGGTCTTGCCGAGAATCGCGACGATCCCTGCTGGATGGATACGGCCGCCCGCAACGGCTTCCTCAATGCCACTCGTGTCGTTTGGCGCAGCGGCGGAGATGCGATGAACTATTGCGACGGGCATGTCAGCAGCAAGGCGTTTCAAAGTGGCCGCGAACGGCGCGCTCCAGATGCGGCAAGGCAGCGGCGAGCGCGCCCTTCTGCGCGATACCATGACGGAAGCGCCTGTGCAGATCTTCATTCATTGCTGGCAGGTCGATGCCAGGCAAGCGGCCGTCTCGTACGACGGTCTTGCCGCCGACGATCAGCTCCTTGATGTGCCGTGCGGTCGAGCGCGCAAAGAGGAGATCGAGCGGATCGAGATCGGGGCGGAGCCGGTCGGCATCGAGCGCATTCCAGTCGATCAGCAGAATGTCGGCCGGCGCGCCGGGCGTCAGTGTGCCGCCTTCCTCATTGTTGATAACCGAGCGGCGGCCATTGACCAGTACGGCGTTGAGTATCGCGACACGATCGACCCTGGCGCCGAAACCGATTGCGCCATGCAGAAGGTCGGCGAGCCGCATCTCGCGCAACGCATCGTCGTCCTCATCCAGCGTCGCGCCATCGAGGCCTAGGGCGACGCGGCATCCGCGTTTGATCATTTCGGGCAGCGGCGCGACCCCGGAGCGCAGATGCAGGTTCGATGAAGTGTTCACCGAGATGGTAACGCGGCGTTCGGCGAGCAACTCAAGCTCGTCCGGCCGCGCCCAGGTGCAATGAGCGAGCGTCAGGCGCTCGCTCAGGAAACCGATGGAGTCGAGATAGCGGACAATGCCGCCGGGAAACTCACGGTCCGCCCATTCGCGCTGATAGCGCGTTTCGAGCAGGTGCATGTGGATGCGGCGGCCGCTGCGGGCGGAGGCTTCCGCGACGCCTTCAAGCAACTCGCCCGTACACCATTGCACTGCAGCCGGCCCATACTGCACATCGAACGTCTCGCTCGCGCAGGCTGCTGCCACCGCATCGACCAGCGCAATCTGCTCCTTCACGGGCAATGGCGCGCGGACGAAGCGGCGTTCGATTTCCGCGCGCGCCTCCGGCGGCAGCACTGCAAGAATTGGCTCGGACGGTCCGTAAACCAGCGGATTACGATCCCTGAGCGCGGGCGCAAACCCGACGCGCACTCCGACATCGCGCGCGGCGCGCGCGACTTCTTTTGCCTCCGTCACGTAATCGGTCAGGCCCTGAGCGCGGGTGTAATGCACCATCACGCTCCCGGCGCCGCCGAGCGCGGAGCGCGCCAGCGAGACGGCTGTGGCGAGATAGGGATCGACCGCGGGCAGCAGCGCGAGCCAATGCAGCCAGATCTCCAGCGGCTTTCCGGCGGTGCCGAACGAGCTCGAGCGTGTGGCCCGCGCATGATCGTGCGCGTTGGCAAGCGCGGGAATAGCGAAGAGCGGCTCGGCGCCCGCACTTGGTCCGACGGCCGCTATGCGGTCTCCTTCAACGCGGATCACATGATTGCGGACGGCGGCCGATGATGCCGCCGTCAGGACGTGCTGGCATTCAATTGCGCGCATGCGCCTCTAGTTCGTCACGCTCGGCAACACGCGATCCGCCTTCGGCGGCAGGAACGCGCGGCTGAACACGTCGCCGACCGTGGGCGATTTCGGCAACTCATAAGCCGCCGCGATCGTCGCGATCGCATCGGTCATGCGCGCATCCTTGATGTCACCGACGCCAAGCTCTGTCGCTTCCGGTGTCGCGATCAGCGTCTTCACCACATAGGTGAGGCGGCGCTTCTCGATGTCCTTGTTGATCAGCGGTTCCTTGGTGGCCAGCAGTTCGATCGCGGCGGCCGGATTGGCGATGCAGTCCTTCATCGCCTTGTTGATCGCGCGCACGAGGCCCTTCACCGCCTCGGGCTTCTCCTTGGCGAGCTTCTGAGACACCATCACGCCGTTGGAATAAAGGTCGAGCCCGCCGTCGGAGTAGTAGATCCAACGAAAATCCTTGTCGGGGTCCTGCTTGATCGCGACGAGGTTCATGTAGCTCGTTGCGGTGAACAGCGCCGAGATGTCGACATCGCCGCGGATCAGCATCTGCTCCTGCAGATTCGGCGCCATGTTGACGACCTCGACCTTGGCGGGATCAAGACCATTCTTCTTCGCGAGCAGCGGGAACAGCTTGAGCGCGGCGCCGCCGGCGGGCGAGCCGAGCTTCTTGCCGGCGATGTCGGCGATGGTCTTGATCGGCGAGTCGGCCTTGACCAAAAGCGCGAACGGCGCCTTCGAGTAGACCATGTAGACCATCAGCGGCACTTCGGCCGGGCGCAGCGCGGCATTCTGGATCACGGCGTTCATGTCGCCGAAGCCTGCGTCATAGGCGCCACCCATGATGCGGTTGACCGTCGCGGCCGATCCCTCGCCCTGATCGATGCTGACATCGAGGCCTTCGGCCTTGAAGTAGCCCTTCTCCGCCGCCCAGTAATACCAGGCGTGGATGCCTTGAATCTTCCAGTCGAGCGTGAACTTGATCTTCTCCTGCGCCGCCGCGGGTGCCAGCGTCAGCAACAAGCCTGCGGCGAGCGCCGCGAGACGTTTCAGCATTGTCTCAACTCCAGTTGCGGGCTCAGGCGCCCATGGCGAATTCGGTCTTGCGATGCGCCCACCCGGTGACACGTCCTTCGACCAGCGAGAAGATGGCGTAGAGCGCGACGCCGAGCGCAGCGAGAATGAACACGCCGGCGAACACCAGCGGGACATCGAAGTTGGCGCTCGCGATCATCATCAGCGTGCCGATGCCGCGATTCGACGCTACGGTCTCGGAGATGACCGAACCGACGAAAGCGAGCGTGATCGCGACCTTCAGCGACGCGAAGAAATACGGCATCGTGCGCGGCAGTCCGACATTCCACAGGATGTCGAACTTGGTGGCCTTCAGCGCCTTCATGACGTCTTCGAGCTCGGGTTCGGTGGTGGCGAGGCCGGTCGCGACGTTCACGACCACCGGAAACAGACAGGTGATGAGCGCCGTGATGATCGCCGGCACCGTTCCGGAGCCGAGGTAAAGCACCAGGATCGGCACCACCGCGACTTTCGGGACGGATGAAAAGCCGATGAGCAGCGGATAGGCGACGTCATACGCGAGCTTCGACCAGCCGATGATGACGCCGATGAACACCCCGATCACGACGCCGAGCGCGAAGCCGACCAATGTGGTGTAGAGCGTTTGCAGCGTGTGCGGCCAGAGCGCGGGCGCGCGCTGCCACAGCGTGACGAACACCTGGCTCGGACGCGGCAGGATCACGTCGCTGACGTGGAAGGCGATGCAGAGAATCTCCCACAGCAGGAAAAGTCCGACGATGAACGCCGCAGATGCAAATTTGCGGCCGAGTTCGCTGCTCATGCGGCGGCCTCCGTGGTGGCGCGCGTGCGCGGGACGTTGTCGCCGCGCACTTCGACGATGAGTTCGCGCAGGCGCTGCGTGAGCGTCACGAAGGCCGGGTCGTAGATCATGTTCATGGTGCGCGGGCGCGCAAACGGCACCACGCTGTCGTCGATGATCCGGCCGGGCCGTGCCCGCATCACGGCGATGCGATTGGCCAGATAGCCGGCCTCGCGCAAATCGTGCGTGACGAGGATCACGGTCGGCTTCCGCGCGATCCAAAGCTCCTGCATGATCGCCCACAGCTCTTCGCGCGTGAATTGATCGAGGGCGCCAAACGGCTCGTCGAGCAGCAGGAGCTGCGGATCGTGGATCAGCGCGCGGCAGAGCGATGCGCGCTGCATCATGCCGCCGGACAGTTGCCAGGGATATTTGTCGCCGAAGCCCGCGAGGCCGACCTGTGCGAGGAGCGCGTCGGCGCGATCCCTGAACTCGCTGTTCTTCTTTGCGCGATAGTCGGCCCGGAACGGCGGGACGATTTTCAGCGGCAGCATCACGTTGTCGCGGATGCGCAGCCACGGCAGCAATGTGGGGTTCTGGAACGCGACACCGATGCGCACCGGCTCGGCGCCAAGTTCACGCCCGGCGACGTAAACATAGCCGCGCGTCGCCGGGATCAGGCCCCCGACCAGCTTGAGGATCGTCGACTTGCCGCATCCTGACGGACCGACCAACGCGATGAAGTCGCCCCGGCCGATGCGCAGGCTCGTGTCGTCCAGCGCCGCGACGCTGTGCGCCGCATCGCGGCCGTAGGTGACGGCGACGTTCTCCAGCCTGACGAAATCATCGTCGTTCATGCGGCGCTCCCGGTTGGCCGCGCCGGCACGCGGGTAACTGCACTCATGGTTTGGTCGGTATTCCACGGCATCGCCGCGGGCATTTGCTGGATGTAGTGCACCGAGCGGCCGTGGCCGCGCGTACCCTCAGCGAGCGTGCGGTCGCGCATCACGAAGCGCCCGCGCACCAGCGTGTGGATGGGCAAGCCTTTCACCTTGCGGCCGTGCCACGGCGTGACCTTAGCGCGCGATTGCAGCGTTGCGTCGTCGAGCTTCATCTCGCGGGCGAGATCGACCACCGCGATGTCTGCCTCCGCGCCGGGCGCAATGACACCCTTGCGTGGATAGAGGCCCCAGACTTTCGCAGGCGCAGCGGCGGAGAGGTTGACGTAGTCCATGATCGTCATGCGGCCGGCATTCACCTCGGTCAGCATCAGCGGCATCTGCCACTCGACCCCGGGGAAGCCGCAATCGACATCGAACATGTCGTTGCGGGTCTTCTCCTCGCGCGAGTGCGGCGCGTGATCGGTCGCGATCATGTCGATAGTGCTGTCGGCAAGCGCGGCCCAGATCGGTTCCTGATTGTACTTTTCGCGCACCGGCGGATTGACGCGGATGACGCCGGCGAAGCGCGCATAGTCGTCGGCGGAGAGCATGAGATAGTGCGGACAGGTCTCGCCGGTGATGTCGACCCCGCGCGCTTTCGCCTCGCGCAGCGGGCGAAGCTCGTCGGCGGACGAAATGTGCAGGATGTGGATGCGCGCACCGGTCCATTCGGCGAGGATCGCGGCGCGGGCCACCGCCTCGATTGCGACGACCGCCGGACGCGAGTCGAGATGCGCGATCGGATCGGTGCGGCCGGCCGCGCGGATGCGGCTCTCGCGCCGCTCCATGATCGAGTTCGTCTCGGCGTGAAGCGAGATACGCTTGCCGGTCGGCGCAACGGCCTCGAATGCTTCGAGCATCGCGCCGGTCGATGGCGACGGAATCTTGCCGAACGTATTGCCCATGTAGAGCTTGAAGCCGATAATGCCGGTCTCGATCAGTGCGGGCACCTGCTCGATAGTGTCCTCGCCGAGCACCGCATAGAGACCGAAATCGATGTGTGCCTTCTCGGAAGCCATCCTGAGCTTGGCGGAGAGCGCCTCAGGTGTGCCGACCGTCGGGATCGTGTTCGGCATGTCGAACACCGTGGTGACGCCGCCGAAGGCCGCCGCGCGCGTACCGCTTTCGAAATCCTCCTTTTGTGGATAGCCGGGATCGCGGAAGTGCACATGCACGTCGATCGCGCCAGGCAGCACATGCATGCCCGAAACGTCCACGGTCTCGCGCGCGGACGGCATCGCGTCGGCGGCGCCGACAGCGAGAATTTTGCCATCCTTGATGGCGACAGCGGCGTCGATCACGGCGTCGGGCGAGACGACCGTGCCGCCTGTGAGGACAAGGTCCGCCGTCATAGCGCGGCCCATCCGCCGTCGACCGGAATGTCAGCGCCAGTGATCTGACGCGAGGCGTCGCTCGCGAAGAAGAGACATGCATTCGCAACATCGTTGTCGGTGGTGATGCGTCTCAACGCGTAGTCGTTCGCGTGGCGCTGTGCGGCTTCTTCAACCGTGATGCCGAGCTTCTTCGCCATGTCGGCGCAGACTTTCTCGCGGAAGCGCGGCCCGTCAACCATGCCGGGCGCGACGTAGTTGACGTTGATGTTGTATTGCCCGACTTCGAGCGCGAAGCTCTTGGTGATGCCGCGCAGGCCCCATTTAGAAGCCGAATAGGCCAGGCGGCCGGCGCGCCCGCGCATGCCGAACGTGCCGCCAACATTGACGATCTTGCCGTAACGCTGCGCCATCATGGCAGGCAGCACGGCATGCATCGTATTGAAGCAGCCGTTCATGTTGAGAGTAATGATCTCGTCGAACTCCTCGTGCGTGGTTTCGGCGCCGGTCTTGCCGATCGGTCCCGAGCCGCCCGCAACGTTCACGAGGATGTCGATGCGGCCGCCGAACTTGTCCTGCGTGGCTTTTGCGGCGCCCTCGCACGCTTGCGTGCTGGTGACGTCGCACGGGACCACGATCGCCTCAACTCCTTCCTGGCGAATTTCTTTCGCGACCGGCTCGATCGCCGCGGTATCGCGCCCGATCAGCGCAAGCCGGCATCCTTCTTGCGCGAACGCCCTGCTCACCGCTGCGCCCATGCCTTTCGCCGGCCCGGTGATCACCGCGACGCGGCCTTTCAGCCCCAAGTCCATGTTCGTTCCCGACAGTTCAATAGGGTCGCTTCGGGGCGCGATCTCACCATCGCGTCCCGGTTGCTCGGTTCAATTTGTCTTCGCCTCGAACAGCTTGTGCGGCCGGTCCGCCTTCGGCGGCAGATGCTCGCGCGTGAAGATTTCGCTGAGCGCCGGCGTGCGCGGAAGCTGATTGGCGTCGACCAGGATGTCGATCGCCTTCTTCATGCGCGCATCGTCGATGTCGCCGAGGCCGATCGTTGCGAGTTCGGGATGGTTCATCTCTTCCCTGATCGTCGCGTCCATCCGCTCAAGCTCAATGTCCATCTTCATCAGCGGCTCGCGTTTGATCACTGCCTCGACGGAGGCTTTCGGGTCTTTGAGCGTATCGACCACAGCCTTGTTGATTGCGCGCAGGAAGCCCTGCACGGCCTTCGGGTTCTCTTTCACGAATTTCTTGGAAAAGATCAGCGCATTGGAATAGAGGTCCATTCCGTAGTCGCCATAGTTGATCCAGCGCAGCTGTTTTTCCGGATCGATGCCGGAGAGCTTGGCCGAGAAGCGGATCGTATTGACGTAGCCGAATACGCCGTCGGCCTGTCCGCGCATCAGCATCTGCTCGCGCAGATTCGGCGCGAAGGTCGTGAAGGTGATCTTGCTCTGGTCGAGCTTTGCGAGCTTGGCGAAGGCCGGGAACAGCTTCAGCGCGCCGTCGTTGGCGGCGCCGCCGAGCGTCTTGCCTTCGAGGTCTTTCGCGGTTTTGATCGACGAGTCCGC